>TARA_R110002167_G_scaffold365879_1_pt1 | contig 104363 bp, 67 predicted proteins | sample TARA_R110002167 | Tara Oceans TARA_R110002167 (sample SAMEA4398238) | marine metagenome | biome: Polar Biome; feature: [MES] marine water layer (ENVO:01000295) within the mesopelagic zone...; material: water (ENVO:00002006), including particulate matter (ENVO:01000060) such...
TGAAAATTAACCCTCATTAAAATTTGAACCATTAATTAATTTGATTGGTATAAGAAGAGTATCAAACCTTGTCACTGTAAATCAGCATCAATAAGACATAAATGGATGTATGGTCAGTACTTAAGTATTTCAATCGGGAAAGGGGGGATATTTTTTGTAGAGGTAATTCATAGCCCCATTGATGGACTACATATTTTTGTTCCAGACAAAACCTAAGTACCAACATCCTTGTACGCAAAGTAGAACCTTGTATCTACATAGGGTATTTCAAATTTCACCGTGGATCCTGAGTTATCTATTTAGACAAGTTATTATTGAATGTAAAGTAAGGGCTGGATTCAGTGTCCAAACTAAAGGGTTTCATGAAAATAGCAAATAAGGTGCAGCATTAAATATTAAAAAGCCTGGCTTGTATGAACAAGGCAGGCTTTTGGATTATTACATTTGTTTACGTGATTTTTACAATTTAAACTCTTGTACTGATTGTTGTAACTCTTCGGCAAGACGAGCTACTTCACTACTTGATGCTGCCGTTTGTTGTGAACCTGCCGTGGTTTGCTCGGCAATTGCTACAATAGATTCAAGGTTTTCGCTAATTTCATGAGCCACTACACTTTGCTCTTCTGCAGCTGTAGCGATTTGTGAACTACGATCAAAGGCTTCATGCACTGCATGAGTGATAGTTTCTAATGCTTTATCCGCTTCTTCTGATTGTGTTACACAATCACCAGCTTTCAATTTACCAGCATCCATTACCGTTACGGCTTTGCTTGCACCAGATTGTAGTGATTCAATCATTGTTTGAATTTCAGATGTTGATTCTTGAGTTCTACTTGCAAGGGTTCTTACCTCATCAGCAACAACAGCAAAACCTCTACCTTGCTCTCCAGCACGGGCAGCTTCAATCGCAGCATTTAAAGCAAGTAGGTTGGTTTGATCTGCAATGCCACGAATAACATCTAATATTCCGCCAATAGAGGCACTATCTTGTTGCAATTGGTTGATTACTTGGGAGGCAGAATCAACTTCATTTGCTAATTGCTCTATCGTTTTACGGTTACGACCAGATATCGTTTTAACGCGTTCTGCTTCATCATCGGCATGCTTAATTTCGCCCAGTGCATCGTTAGCACTAGATAAAACACTTTGTGCTGTGCTGCTCATTTCTGTGGTTGCAGAAGCCGCTTGTTCAACTTGATTACGTTGTTCTTGTATTGCTATAGTGCTTTGTGATGTTACTGCTGATGTTTGTTCGGCAGCTGCAGCAAGTTGTGAAGAACGATTTACTATGCTTTCAATTAGGTTACGTAAGCTATTAATAAGCAGGTTGCAATTTTTAGATAATTTCGCAAATTCATCCTTGCCACTTTCATCTAATTTACGAGAAAGATCACCAGAAGCTACAATATTAAGCATGTCATTAACACGACTTAATGGGCGGGTAATACTGATTAAAGTAAAGCGGGCAATAACAATAGCAATAATGATTGAAACAATAGCAATAATTATTGTTTCTGTAGTACCAGTAGACACCGAGTGTTTAACTAGTTCACTTGATGCGAGGGTAGCTTTATTGGCTAAGTCTACTTGGGTATCTAAAGTTTTGGTTATTTTGTCGGCATCCTCTTCTGCAGCTTTCAACATATCCTTGGCTTTCTGATTGGCGACCAACTGAGCGTTTTTATGAAATAGTATGCCAGTAGTAGCAGAAAGTAATTCCTCTATGGCTGAAAATGATTCAGACAACTCATCAACAGTATCAGTAAGGTCGTTCATGGTTAGTTCAGCAAAAATTTCGTTTACTGACGTTTGAGCGCCTTCTAAACTGAACGAAATTTCACTCTTAATTAATTCAGCTGTGTTATCCGATAACGTGTCGCGATATTCTAAAGAAGAAGAAACAATGGCATTAAATTGATTCTCTAATTGCTCACTTAAACTGATTGCTCGTTGTAGTTTAGTCTTAGCTAGTCGATGATCCGCTAAATCTAATAATAAAGTAACCGCATCATCGGCTTTTTCTTCTAAACTACTCATTTTGTCACTTAAGATGTTTTTTTGTTCAATAGAAATTTTTCTATTATCGAAAACAGCCAATGCTTCTTCTTCAAACAATACTCGGGCTTGGGTAACTTTATTCAAATTAGAAATTAAACTATTTTCATTTTGGACTAACGTTTTTAACTGTTGAAATACAGAGGTAAATTGAGTGCTTGTCGCTTGATATAAGGCTAAGTCATCAGCTAAAAGAGTAAGTTCTGATTCATAGAATCCTTTTAAGGTCGATATTGTCATTTTATCAAGTTGTAATGAAAGCTTATTACTGTCTTTTAACGTTGGGATCGCTACTTGGTTTTGTTGGCTAGTTGAGTCACTAATCGTGTTTAAGTTGAGTAAAGAAATCACGCTAGTTAAAATAAGTAGAATTGAAATGATGGCAAAACCACCAATGATTTTCATCGCTACAGTTAAATTCATAAATATCACCAATTAGTTTGAAACAAATGCATTAGTTATAGAACAAAAAAACATTATTATTAATTCATCATTCTATTATGTTAGTTTTTTTTGTTATTTTGATTAAATGTTTAGTTGGCCCTACATCCATATAAAGTCCAATGACTGACGCCCTTCTATACACGCTAATGTATAGTGACTATCATTTATACATATATCAATATTTTTTAAAGGTATATTGACAATAAATACCTTTAATTAGTTGAGTATATCAAGCTGCACAACTTTTTCACCTTTAAATGAATTTTAATTACCTAATTTAATTACTTAATTTAACTGCTTAGTTTATGTGATTGTTCAATAAATATTTTTTTATCATGCCAGCGTAACAGGGTCAAATGGTTTCCCCATACACAGCCAGTATCTAATGCGTAAATATTAGCAACGGAACAATGGCCCATAAGTGCAGCCCAATGCCCAAAAACCCAAGTTGTTTTATTGATGGTTGATGAGAGTTCATACCATGGTAGTAAACTTGCTTGATGCTGATTTTTTGACGTACTAGCTAGCGGTGCTAATTTGTTTTCAAATTCTAATCGTTTATCTTTATAGCAATAACGCATTCTGGTAAAGGCGTTAATGGTATAGCGAAATTTTTCTTCTTCAGTTTTTGCTTGTTGCCAATCATTTGGTTTTTCGCCGTACATTGCACGAAGCCATTGATTTCTATTTTTAGCGCTAAGTCGATGACTTGCAAAATTGGCTTGCTCTATTGCTTGTTGCAAGTTCCATTGCGGAGATATACCTGCATGGCTCATGTAGGCGTTGTCTTTGCCAATTTGTTGCAACAATGGCTGTTGTGCTAGCCAGTTCATCAAGTCATCAATATCATCAACGGCGAGTAATTGGTCGAGTTTATCTTGTTTTTTTACTTTTTTAATACCCGCATAAACAGAGAGTAAATGCAGATCATGATTACCAAGCACAACTTTTGCCGACTGATTAAGTGATTTTACAAAACGTAACGTTGCTAAAGAGTCAGGCCCTCTGGCAACAAGATCCCCTGCCAGATACAGTTGATCAATTTCTTGATTAAAGGCAACTTGTTTTAAAAGTGCTTTAAGTTCGCTATAACAGCCTTGAATGTCGCCAACTAAATAAATAGCCATTTAACCAATATCCCTTATAACTACTAGCCTTGGTGACTATCAGCCTTTGTAACTATCAGCCTTTGTAACTATCAGCCTTTGTAACGACTAGCCTTTCTAACTATTACTCTGTCGTTATTAGTCTTGCTCATGTGCTCTGTTTATTGCGCGCCTGGATTGCTTTTTATTGCTTTTTTGTACCACTTCAACAGGGGGGTTATCGACAATGAAATTAGCGAGTTTGATGTAATCATCAATCGTTAAATTTTCAGGGCGTAGGTTGGCGTCGACATCAAGACTTGCTAATTGCGCTTCACTAATTAATTTTTTAAAGCCATTACGTATGGTTTTTCTGCGTTGATTAAAAGCCGCTAAACACACCGTGTTTAATGCGTTAATGTCTTTTACTGGATTTTTAATTTCTTTGTGGGGTATTAAGCGCACAATAGCAGAGTCAACTTTAGGTGCAGGCTTGAATGCTTCAGGACCTATTTCCATCACTGGAAATACTTGGCATTGGTACTGAGTCATAATTGACAAACGGCCATAGGCTTTACAATGAGGCTCTGCTGCCATACGTTCTACTACTTCTTTTTGTAGCATGAAATGCATGTCTTTAACCTTATCTTTAAAGGTTAAAAGGTGAAAAATCAAGGGTGTAGATATATTGTAGGGTAAGTTGCCAAAAATACGTAAGGGAGCTTCTTCACCATCTTCACTTTTTACTAGCTGAGCAAAATCAAAATTTAAGGCGTCAGTTTCATAAATCGTTAAATGTGGCGCTAAAAAAGGATGGTGGCGTAACCTGTGGGCAAGATCTCTATCTAATTCTACTACTGATAGCTTTTTTGCTCGCTCGATTACTGGCTCTGTTAGTGCGCCAAGACCAGGGCCAATTTCAATTAAATTCTCGCCTGGCTCAGGATTAATGGCATCAATAATGTCACTGATAACGGCATCATTATGAAGGAAATTTTGACCAAAACGTTTTTTAGCTTGATGACCTAAGTGGGTTTTACTGTTCATAAGTATTCTCTAGTTGTCAGGCCAGCTAACATTACTTACTGATGTTAGCTAAGTTGATGGCCGTGTTAATAGCTTCCATCATACTGCCTGAATCAGCATTACCTGTGCCGGCAAGTTCAAGTGCAGTGCCGTGATCAACTGACGTGCGAATAAAAGGTAAACCTAAGGTTATATTTACCGATGAACCAAAACCTTTATATTTTAGCACGGGTAATCCTTGGTCGTGATACATACTGAGAATAGCATCGGCATCTTTTAAGTATTTTTCTTGAAAAATTGTATCAGCAGGCAAAGGGCCAATGATATTTATACCTTCTTCTCTAAGCTGTGCAAAAGCAGGCTCCATTACTTCGATCTCTTCACGACCTAAGTGACCATCTTCACCCGCATGAGGATTAATGCCACAAGCATAAATTTTGGGTGATTCTATGCCAAATTTGCTTGTTAAATCTTGATGAAGAATACGTGTCACTTTTTGTAAACGCTCAAAAGTTATTGCTTTAGAAACGTAGGCAAGCGGTATATGCGTTGTGACTAAGGCGACTCGTAATCCTTCTGTTGCAAGCATCATAACTACATCCGAGCAATTCGCTTGGAGGGCAAAAAATTCTGTATGACCACTAAAAGGTATACCAGCTTTATTAATTAATCCTTTGTTTACAGGCCCTGTAACGATAGCATCAAATTCACCTGACATGTTTTTGTCACTTGCCACTTTTAGGGTTTCAACAACATAAGCACCATTGTTAACATTAAGGGTGCCAGCGATAGTTGGCTCTGTTAATGGTATGTCTACTATCGTTAACGTGTTTTTAGCTTGAGGCGTTGCCGCAGTGTTAGCATCATAATCAATAAGTGTTACGGATAAATTTAATTGTTTAGCACGTTCTGTCATTAGCGTTTTAGAAGCAACCACAACTATTTGTACTGGCCAAGAATGTTGCGCGATAGCAATAACTAAATCAGGGCCTATACCAGCGGGTTCTCCGGGCGTAATGGCAATACGTTTAGTCATGTTTATTTATCCTGTTCAAAAATTTCGATGTAAGCTTCATCGCGAGTTTCTTTCATCCAGCGAGCACTTTCCACGCCAAACTTACGATTATGAATAATTTGATAAACACGGTTTTGATTTGTATGTGAGGTAGCATCACTCATACGGCGATCGTTTAATTGAATAATGTGCCAACCAAAAGATGAACGAAATGGTTTGTGATACTCACCAATTTTCATGGTCGCAAGGGCCTCTTTAAAAGCAGGATCATAATTTTCTGGGTCAGCCCAACCTAAGTCACCACCACGAACTGATGTAGGACCTTCAGAAAACTCTTTGGCAAGATCGGCAAAGGTAGCGTCTCCTGCTTTTATTTGATCTAGTAGTCCTTGTAATTGTGCTTCAGCTTTAGCTTCACTTAAAATAATGGAAGGTTTAATTAAAATATGACTAGCTTTGACTTCTTCAACTTCTACGATTTTACGACCACGAATATCTAGTACTTTTACAATACTAAAGCCTAAGCCTGTACGAATAGGGCCAACTACCGTGTTTTTATCTTTTCCAGCTACTAACTCAGAGAAAAGTGTTGGCATTTCGTTGATGCTTTTCCAGCCTAAATCACCCCCTTCTAAGGCGTTTGCGCCACCTGATGAGGCGATAGCTATTTTAGTAAAATCTGAACCACTATTAAGTAATTCAATAACTTTATCAGCACGCTCTTTACTGGCAGTCAAATCTGCTTGTGTCGCATCAGAGGGAAATTCAATTAGGATATGACCAAGGTGATATTCTACATCATGGTTGGCTTGCTCTTTCATTAAGTCTAATAAATTAGAGACTTCTTGTGGTGAAATGAAGATGCGACGTTGAACACTGTTACGGCGAACTTCTCCAGAAATTAATTCAGTACGAATGTTTTCACGATATTTTTCATAGTCTTCACCATCGCTAATCAGCGCTTGGCGAAATTGAGATAACGTTAGCTTATTTTCTTGTGCCATATTGGTAATCGTTTGATCTAATTGAGCATCGCTAACTTGTATGCCCATGCGCTCGCCAATTTGTAGTATTAAACTGTCGTTAATCAACTTATCCATAACTTGGGTGCGCAACGCATTATCAGACGGTAGTGCCTGATTATTTTTTTTCGCTTGTTTTTTTATGTTTTCTAGCAGATCCTGCACTTCAGATTCGAGTACTACACCCGCGTTCACAACCGCAGCAACTTTGTCGATTTGTTTTTCTTCGGCTTGTACTTTTGTCTGTAACCCAGCACAAAGTACACTGGTTAATATTAACGTGTTAAGTAAAGTGGTAACTAAATTTTTCATGAATTATTACATCTTGGTTATGGTGCATTATTAATTGTTATTATGTTTAGTTTTGTAAGTAGTAAGGGCGTTTATAGCCAAAAATACTTGAATTAAACATGTCTTGTGTGCCAATGGCGTCTTGCTTACCATTTAGTCCCTTGATGATAAACTGTAGCTCGAAGCCGCTATTAAATTCATCGCGGTTTTCATTAGGAAAACCATCATCACTTAAGTTTGAGTTTATATATCTACGATAGGCTACACGGATAGCCCAGCAACAACTTTCATATTGTAAGCCTGCGTAGCTTTCTAAGTTGCGTTTCTCTTGTAAATCTTGAGTTAATCGCCCAACAAAAGCCCAATCTTTGTTAAGTGCGATATTTGCTAGTAATGACATTTGCTCTAAACTACTATCTGAGACATTACGAACATACCTATGGTTCAATTGAACTGAATTATATTTATCAATTTGATAGTTTAGCGTACCTTGACTCTTATTGGTGAAACTTTCAATAGTATTGTATTGTATATCACTACTGATTTGCCACTTATGATTTAATCGGTAAAATAAATTTGCAGCAAGGGATGATTGTTGGTTTCCAGTATTGCTATCAATATCAAATATTTCATCAAAGCGCTTATTAGTCGATAAATATTGAATGCGACCTAAGCTTAAACGAAATATTTCTAAGTTTGATTGATCGAGTATTCTACTCGTGATCCCCCAGGTGTATTGATTAGCACCCGCAATTCTATCTAAGCCACTGTAGCTTCGGTCTCTAAATAAGCCATTAAAGTCGTCTTGTAAAATGGTGGTATCATATAAACCAATATTGGTTTGGTCTTTTTCAGGAATATATAAGTATTGAATTTGTGGCTCTATGGTTTGGATATAGCCATTACCAAATAAAGGCATACTGCTATCGAAATTAATACCGCCATGAAAACGTATTTTCGGTAATGTACGGTTAACCGTTTCCTTTAAATTACTGCCCACTTGGGTATTATTTTGTTGGTAATAAGTGTGCATTATCTTAAATTCTGAAGTTAAAAACCAAGCAGGTGTTGATAGTGGAATGTTAAACCCTGCTTCAACATGATAACGGTTGGCACTTAATTGATCTTTGGTTTGTGCTTGAAAACTTGTTAGTTCAGAATAGAGTTCAAATTGCCCTGATAAGCCTTTCTGTGAAAGTAGATTAAAGGGCTCTTGGGCTGAGATTTCTATGTGAGGTAAGGTTTTGTAACTGGTTTGGTTATTACCTAAAACTTCAAAATCTTGTAGTTTCATTGTGGTTTGCCATTGTTCACCAAAATAAGATAATTCACCTATTTGGTATAAATAAGCATCATTAGAATTATATTGTTCAGAGGTAATATCAACTAAATAATTGTCATCACTGATGGTTGTGTAGTCTATATAAGCGCGGAAATTATCCGAAAATGTACCCACGTGCTGAAACCTTGCAAGGTAGCGCGGGTCATTATTTGATTTAATTTCATTGTCTTTGTTTAAATATTCTAAATTAATACTACCTTTTTGCAATGCTGATAAATATCGAAATTCTGTTTTTAGTTGTGTACCTCGTTTAGACATATAATGCGGGGTAATTGTAGCATCCATACTGGGTGCAATATTCCAATAATAGGGCGTTTCAATTTCTAATCCTGAGTTACTAGAACTGCCAATTGTAGGATATAAAAAACCACTTTTTCGCTGTTTAGAAACCGGAAAAGTGAAGTAGGGTAAGTATAAAATGGGGGTGTCAAATAATCGTACTTGTGCATGATAAGCTTCACCAACGTTACCATCGGCTGATATTTTTATTTCAGTTGCTTTTATTTGCCAATCGGGTTCGTCGCCAACACAGGTGGTGTAGGTTGAATCTAATAAAGCCAATCCATTCTTTGAACTGATTGTTAATTCGTTAGCACTACCATGCCCTGGATTGCCATAAAGTTGGTATGCCGTCTTTAGCATGGTACTTTCTTTTTCTTTTTTACTGGCATTGAGTTCATCTGCTAGAATGTCAATGCTTTGACTTTGATAGTGTATATTACCTTGAGCATTAAATTTCATTAATAAACGATCAAAGGTAAGTTGGTCAGCTTTGATTATTTGGCTTTTATCAATAAGTGTGACACCACCGCTAAAGTTGGCCACTTGATCTTTTTCAATACTCGAATATTTAGATGTTATGTTAATGCTGTCATCGGTTATTTTTGGCGCATTGACTATCATGGGCGAAAAAGTTGGAATAGCACATTGGAATTGAGCCTGCACTGTCGCTTCGGTCAGTGTTTCGGTACGTGCTTCAGTAATTGTTTCAGCTAACGCTGGCATTGAAAATGCGACACAAAATAAAGTGATAAAGAAAAAAAATTGTCGGAGAAAAAGCATTTATTTTTAAAGGTTATCTTAAATATGCGCAATGAAACGTATATGATATAGCAAATGTAGCTTTCTAGCTACGAGTAGCGAGTAAATAAAGTGTAGGAAAATAATAAACGTATGCGTATTTGGGGAAAAATTCTAGGGTTTCTATTTGGCTTCATGCTAAGTAAAAATTTATTTGGTGCCTTGTTAGGTGCGTGGTTGGGACATATGTTTGACCGTGGCAGAGGATTTGATTTTGACGGTATAACGGGTGGTAAAGAAGATGATATTGCTCGTCAAGCCGCTTTTTTCTATGCCACCTTTTCTGTTATGGGCTATGTAGCAAAAGCTAAAGGCCAAGTGACTAATCATGAAATTGCTTTTGCTAGTGCTTATATGGATAAACTTGGCTTGAACAATGAGCTACGTCAACAAGCACAAGATGCTTTTCGTGAAGGAAAAACCACAGGGTTTCCGTTAAATGATCGTTTAAGAAAGTTTAAACGTATTTGTGGTAATCGTCATGACTTATTATTGATGTTTTTAGAAATTCAAATTCAAGTGGCCTTTTCTGATGGTGACTTAGATGCTAAAGAACGTGCAGTACTCCATACTATCGCTAAGCTGTTGGGCTACTCTGCTCGTCAGTTAGACAATTTGCTAGAAATGATTATTGCCAGTGCTGCGTTTAATCAACAAGCAGGGCAGAGCTATCAACAATTTAATGGGGGCAATGCAGCGACTAAGGCCGGACAACTTGATAATGCCTATAAAATTTTAGGTGTGAGTAAAGAAAACTCTAAAGGTGATATTAAAAAGGCTTATCGTAAACTCATGTCTCAACATCATCCGGATAAGTTAATTGCTAAAGGGTTACCACCAGCAATGATGGAAGCGGCGAAAGAAAAAACCCAAGATATTCAAGCTGCGTATGATTTGATTTCAAAGCAAGATAAATAAAGTGCCGAGTAGCGAGTTAATAGTTACGAAGGCAAAACACTGATAGTATTATTTTTTCGCCACTCGAAACTTTCCCTACTCGTTACTGTTTTTTTACCAACCAATAGCTTTCAACCAACTATTAATTTGAGTTAGCAACTCTTGTTCAGGGTAGTAACCCATAGCATCATTGTTTAGCTGGCGTTGGCGATAATAAACTTTCATTTCTTGTTTAGACAACGCGAGGCGCTGTTTAGCTTTATCTAAAACAATGGGGTTATCGTGTCTTAGGTATAAATCTAATACTGGGTATTCGCTATAAGCTAATTTTTTAGCAAAAGCAGTGTTAGTTTCATCAATTAAGTTATTACTAGCTAATAAATAACTACTCAATAAAATGAATGCATTAGGCACTTGAGAAATAGTCGCTTGCTCATTATTTTGCGCTAGCAGCTCTACTAGCATCGCACCATGATTTCCTTGGGCAATAATCATAACAATACCAGGGTATTCATTCGCTTTTGCGATCACTGCATTCATCATTGCGCCAAGCTTAAGTTTGTAGCCATCAATAATGATTTTGTTTTCTTGCTGTTGCTCGCTAACTTTAAAGGCGCTAGAGGGATAATTCTCGGGTTTGCTCGTAGGCTGAATACTGATGGTAGTCCAACCTTGCAGGGGTAACGCTTTACGTAAAAAGTTTATGGCTTTAGGACTGGTTGCGCCTTGCTGCCAATCAGGCAATAAAATGACCACGCCTTTATTATTTACGCTAGAGTTTTCAGTGATTAACGTGATGTAGTCATCAGGCCCTGCTAATAAAGGCTTAACGTTGTTGGCAGGTAGGTAATGCTTTAGGTCATCTTTATATTGTAATGTAAGTGACCTTGGCGGTGGAACAGGGATCGTTTTTGGCTTTGTTTTGAGTGTGTCTTTTGATTCAGCCTTCGTTTCAGATGTATTTTCGGATGTTTTTTTAGAATCACCCTTAGTTTCAGCGAGGACTTGCTCAGGTGGTTGCTGTTCATCTTGCTGCGCTAAAACAGTAAAGTTTGTCAACGTTAGTAGCAAAAAAGACATTGTTAATTTTAGTATTGTTAGTTTTATTAGCGCTCGCACAGTTATCCTTTATTTCATTTGTAATATTGAAATGATGATCTCGAATCTTTATCGGCTTATAAATCAAATATATTAACTAAATGGGCAAGGCGCGTCAAAAGTAAGTAACTCACCTGTAACTGGATGCGCTAAACTTAAATGTTGTGCATGCAATTGTAACCTAGGACTAACCGTTAAGGCTTGCTCGTGGGCGTATAATCGGTCACCTAAAATAGGGTGGCCTAATGCTAACATGTGTACACGTAGTTGATGAGAACGCCCCGTAACAGGCGTTAATTCAACTAAGGTGCTATCACTTGCGGGGTTAACACTTTCCGAGTTATCCTTACCTGACGTGAGTTCACTGTAGCTCAACACTTTATAATGGGTTAACGATTGTTTGCCATTTTCATGATCAACTTTTTGCTTTGGCCTATTCGGCCAGTCACATATTAGCGGTAAATCAACACTACCTTCATGTTCTTTAACGTGACCAAATACTCGGGCAATATAGCTTTTCTTCGTTTTACGTTGCTCAAATTGTCTACTAATGGTCACATGCGCAGGCTTGTTTAACGCCATAATTATGATGCCGGAAGTCGCCATATCTAAGCGGTGAACGATGGTCGCTGTGGGCAAAACTCGCTGTACTCTATTTTGCAAGCAATCTTGATGTTCAGGCAAACGGCCAGGTACGCTTAATAAGCCGCTGCTTTTATTTAGAACGACTATGTCTTCATCTTGAAAAACAATATCAAGATAAGGGCTCATCGGTGGCTGATAGATAAAATCAGGATTTGCGGCCATATTGTCTCGCTTCGCTCAATGTTTTAAGTGGTGAGTAGCGAGTTTCGAAGTGAAACTGCTGAGAGTTTTGTACTTCGCTACTCGGTACTTTTCTTGCTCGTAACTTTTAGTTAATGGGTTACCACTATCATACGAACGGCTTCAAACGTTAATTGAGCTTTATCAATATAATGTGTCAGTTCGCTTTGTTGATGAGCAATAAAGTCAATTTCTGCTTGTCGAACACTCGGATTAATCGCTTTTAATGCGGTTAATCTTTGCTGCTCTTGCTCAAGCTTCGTTTGCATATTTGTTAAGGCCTTTGCTTGAATGCCAGTAATTTGCTCTTTACCATGTTCTTCGGCTTTAGCAACTAACGGCCCAATTTGTGACTTTAACGCTTTAATTAACTGTAATGCCATTTGTTTTTTAACCGGTGTTAACTGTTTATCTAACACCGATTCACTTACTTTATCAGCAAGGTTTTTACCACTTTTATCCACTAAAATACGAATGGGCGTGGTTGGTAAATAACGACCGAGTTGTAAATGTGCAGGGGCGGTAGCTTCCACAGTAAACAAACACTCTAAAAAGAAAGTGCCAACCGGTAAGGCTTCATTTTTTAATAACCCTATACTGGCATTGCCAATTTCATCGCTAAGCACCAAGTCCATCACGCCACGAACCATGGGGTGATCCCAAGTGAGTAATTGATAGTTTTCATTAATTAATGCGGTATCACGATCAAAAGTAACCGTGGTACCATCTTCAGGTAAGCAAGGGAAATTGCTATTAAGCATATGCTCACTTTGGTTTAACGCAATAGCATTATCGGCTTTATCGTCTTGCTGAACACCAAAAACATCTAATGCTTGAAACATAAACTGAGGTAAATGTATTTGTTGGTCATTGCGTTCTATTTTTTTAACTAGCTCATGGGCACGTCCTTGACCCGATGAATTTAGCTCAAGTAATTTGTCACGGCCTGATTCTAACTCGGTTTTTATTTGGCAATGCTTTTGCCAACTGTCACTAATTAATTGCTCAGCTTGACGAGAAACCTGCTGGGCACTTAACGCTAATGACAATAATTGTTCTCCGAAAGCCTCAAAAACTACGCGTCCGGTAATACAAGTGTGTTCAAACGCTTGCATCCCTTGTTGATACCAGTCAAATAATAAATGCTGTGCAGAATCTTCAAAATAAGGAATGTGTAATCGTATGATTTGGGTTTGACCAATGCGGTCAAGGCGACCAATACGTTGCTCTAATAAATCAGGATTGCTCGGTAAATCAAATAACACTAAGTGATGAGAAAACTGGAAGTTTCGTCCTTCACTGCCTATTTCAGAGCACAGTAACAACTGTGCGCTGTCTTCATCTTGGGCAAAATAAGCGGCGGCTTTATCGCGATCAAATATTGATAACCCTTCATGAAATACGGCCGAGCGAATACCTTCTTTAACACGCAGTGCTGCTTCTAAATCAATAGCGGTTTGTGCATGTGCACAAATCACTAATACTTTTTCTTTTTTCAATGATTTCAGTAAATCAATTAAATAATCAACACGCGGGTCAAAGCTTGTCCATACGTCAGCGTGTTTATCTAACCCTTGCCCTAATCCGTATAACATTTCTGGGGTGAAAACAAACTTAGCTTGCTTGGATTTTGCTAGTGTTTCAGGGCAACCGCTAAGCATAAATTCATTTAATGTTTCTTGATATTGCTCAGGCATGGTTAATGGTGCAGCATGTGTTTCACGCGCAGGGAAACCTTTAATGGTATTACGTGAATTTCTAAATAAAATACGACCGGTGCCATGTCTATCAAGTAATTGTGATAATAATTGCTTGCGAACACTTTGTTGCTCTTGTGCGTTATCGCTATTTAAACCAGTTAACTGCTTACTAATATCAGACTCTTTTAGTAGTGCTGATAAGGTGCTTTCTTGAGCAACCGATAATTGTTCACCGTCAACTAACGTATTAGCAGCATCGGCTACTTCGCTATAGTGAGATTCTTCTTCGGTAAATTTTTCGTAATCGAAGAATCTATCGGGATCGAGTAAGCGCAAACGGGCAAAATGACTTTCATGACCTAATTGATCCGGTGTCGCGGTAAGTAATAATACCCCAGGGATCACTTGCGCTAATTGCTCAATACACTGATATTCAATGCTTGGTTTTTCATGATTATAATTTAAATGATGGGCTTCATCTACCACCATTAAATCCCAGTCCTCGCTAATGAGTTCTTCGTACCATTTAGGGTTTTTAGTGACAAAGCTCAAGTTAACAAGCACTAATTGTTCGCTGCTAAAAGGGTTGGTATTGTCGTCACCTGCCACTTCAACGCAGCGATCTTCATCAAAAATGCTGAAATTAAGATTAAAGCGACGCAGCATTTCTACTAGCCATTGATGCATTAATGATTCAGGTACTATGATTAAAATGCGCTTTGCACGACCACTGACAAGTTGTTGATGAATAATTAAACCAGCTTCGATTGTTTTACCCAAGCCCACTTCATCGGCAAGTAAAACACGGGGAGCAAAGCGATTACCCACTTCGTCAGCAATGTAAAGTTGATGGGGGATAAGGCTAACACGCGCACCGGTTAAACCCATTAACTCAGATTGTTGTTGCTCATATTGGTGACGTAAGCAGTCTTTGCGCAGGCGAAACCAATCAAGCCTGTCAACTTGGCTGTTAAGTAAGCGGTCGTGCGGTTTATTAAATTTAATAAAGTGATCTATCATCACTTCTTTTAATGACACTTCCTCACTCTGCTCAGTCCCTTGTTTTATGCCATGATAGATAATAATGCCATGCGCTTCACTAGTAGAGGTTACTTTTAACGTCCAGCCTTCATGGCTTGGAATAATATCACCTTCATTAAAAATAACACGCGTTAGTGGAGCATTCGCTTTGGCATATTGACGTGATTCGCCAGTAGCGGTAAAGACAATGGTAACGAATCTGTGCTCTATACTGGTTACGGTTCCTAACCCTTGATCTGATTCACTATCACTGATCCAACGCTGACCTACCTGAAATGGCATAAAAAGAACTCCAAACAACTTAAAATTTAAGCGAAATTACAATGCTGAATACGCAGCATTAAAAATGGGCGCTATAGTACCTTTTCGTTAGTAATAATCATAGTTAGCTTTAGTAAAGATTAACAATTTTTTCTTGTCATATTTTAAATATACTGCCATTGTTAAATAGTAGTTGCTGATTATGTTATACCCAAGCTGTTTGAAGTGGCTTGGGTATATATAACACTAGTTTTGTATCATTATACTATTTTGTCTACATAGTATTAGGCTGGAGATGCTTATATGAGTGAAGAAAAAACAATTTACATTCTCGACACCAATATCCTTTTACACGAACCTTTTGCCTTTTTATCTTTTAAAGAACATGACGTTGTTGTTCCAATGACCGTGTTAGAAGAATTAGACTCAATTAAAGATAGGCGAAAAGATGTTAGCCGAGATGCAAGGGTTGCTATTCGTGCATTGGAAGATATCTTATTTGATGCCACCCCAGAACAAGTCTTAGCGGGAGTGAAATTACCACAAAATGATGAACAACATCCCAGTGGCTGTTTGTCAATTATTAATGATTACAGCCTAGCGCAAACGGCAAAGACTTTATCTTTTAATGAAAATGACAACCGAATCATTAATGCAGCTTTGCATATACAAAAGGAAAATCCGAAGAAGAAGATAGTGCTGGTTACTAAAGATATTAACATGCGTTTAAAAGCTAAAGGAGCAGGGTTGGCGCATGTTGAAGATTATAGAACAGATCAACTCATTGATGATATTAAGTTTTTAACTAAAGGTTATCATCAGTTTGAAGGCGATTTTTGGCAGCAAGTCAAGGTATGTGACAGCCAAACTGAAGGGCGAAATACCACGCATATTGTCGATAAAAGCTCAGTACCGTTAAGTTATATGAATGAATACCTTATTGACGAAAGCGAAAGTTTTGCTGGCAAAGTGACAGGTTGGAGTGATGATCAAGTCTCAATTTTAGATTTAGGTCGTGAGCGTTTATTAGGGAAAACGGCTTGGGGCGTTCATCCAAAAAACATTTATCAAGGTATGGCAATGGATGCTTTACTTGATCCAACAATCGACTTGGTTATTTTAACAGGCCCTGCTGGTTGTGGTAAAACTTTGTTAGCCCTTGCTACAGCGTTAGAGCAAGTAGTAGAACGAGGTTTGTATGATAAAATTATCGTGACACGTAGTACGCCAGAAATAGCGGAGTCTATTGGTTTCTTGCCGGGAACCGAAGAAGAAAAAATGGCGCCATGGTTAGCGGCTATTACTGATTCTTTAGAAGTGTTACATAAACAAGATGAGAATATGTCTGGCAGTTTAGATTACATTATGGAAAAGGCTAACATTCAATTTAAGTCTGTTAATTTTATGCGCGGGCGTAGTATCCAAAATTCTTTAGTGCTATTAGATGAATGTCAAAATTTAACCGCATCACAGCTAAAAACCATTATAACGCGTTGTGGTGAAGGAACTAAGCTTGTTTGCAGTGGCAATTTAGCGCAAATAGACAGTAATTATTTAACCGCGGTAACTTCTGGTTTAACTTATATCGTTGAGCGCTTTAAGGATTTTCCAGGGAGTGCAACGGTAAATCTAAATGGTGTTGTGCGTAGTCGTTTAGCTTCGTTTGCGGAAGAAAATTTATAGAGTCAGCATTTTTTTCATATAAAAGAAGGGGCTAATATTGCACAAACAGCATAAATCTACCGATTAGTTGTTGTATTGTTAAGGATTAGGTTAAAAAATGTTATGAACAAGGCTCAGAGCTAAGACCCCCCCCCCGCCAAGGCTTTCACCAAGGCACAAATTCGCTCTGTGAAGGGGGATTCATAATTTCTCAAGGTTAAAATCCTCAACGCCGCAGCGGTGGGGAATTAGCGTTGCAGAGATTAAAAGTTTACGTAAGCACCTAATACAAAAGAAGTATCTGACTTATCATTCCAGTCTAAATTGGTTTTTTCTATACCTGCTTTAAGGTTTAAATTCTGTCCTTTCATAAAATAAGTAAAACCTAAACGGGTTGAATCAAAGGTACCAATATTAGCCGTATCAGTAGAATCCCATTGCTCATAACCAGCCCAGTATTGAATGTCATTTACAAGAAATCCTGCTTGGGCATAAAAGCCATCACCTTCAGAATTTTTACCATTACCACCTGTTTGTAATAAACCTGCGCCGTCTAATTCCATTTTGCTGTATGCTGCTTCAGCAGAGAAAGTACCATTACCCATGGGTTGCTCTATAAAACCATCAACGGTTAATAGTGAGTAATCAACGGCATTACCCGTGTCAACTTCAGTAGTAGCGTCTGCTTGTGCAGTATACGAAACCCCTAATGAATAGGTTTTCTTTTTGCCTAAATAAGTTGAGGCGTTGTAGTAACCGCTTTCGGCATCACCAAAGTTAACTTGAAAACGACCTGAATACATATAACCATCACTCGCTGCGTTATCAGCACCATTATATAAGCCAAGATAATATTTGTAATGAGTGTCGTTGCTGATATTACCTTTACCAAAAGCAGTAGCACCGCCATCACGAACCGCGTATTTTGAACCAAGCCCTGATTTCGTATCGCCAATGGTGGTATTAGCAAACGATTCTAAAGCGCGGCCACCCCAGTTTAGTGATTTGTATGCAATACCGGGGCGATCCATGGTCATTAATGCAGCGGATGAGGTTAAATTTTGGCGAGACGCAGGCACCATATTTTCACCAACAATAATATTAAAATTTTCACTCGGCTTAAAGGTAATAAAGGCATCGATCATGTTCATGCTTTTACCCGACACATCGGTTTGTAAGAAAATGCTGGCTTTATCGGTAATAGTTGACCCTAAGCGAAAACGCGCACGGCGTACTTTAAATTCGTCTTCTGTATTAACGTCACCGCTGCGGGTTATTAATAACGTTTGTAAGCGAAAGCCAAGGTTGATTGTGGCGTCATCGTTAATTTTAATTTTAGCACCGGCGTTAGCTGTGCCTGCAGCGCTTAATAATGCTGCAGTGGTAATTGCAAGAGTTACATTTTTCATTGTTTTTCCCCAAGTTTTATATAAAGATTGATTTATTTTGCTAGATTATTTTTCTAATATTACTAACGGTATTTCTTTGTATCTCTCTATATAAAGCAAACAGCATACCAATAAATAAAAAAACTTAACCACCTAAAAAATAAGGAAAAAATATTTGTTGGTGTTTTTGCTGGGTGAAATTCCACCCAATTATTTTTCTTAATGAAACCAAATAGGAACATCATGAAAAACAAAATAAATAAGCATTACTCAGTAAATTCATCTCGGGCAATTTGATACTTTTTCATTTTGTCGTACAGTGTTTTGCGTGGTAGATTTAACGCTTCCATGGTGTCTTTAATTTTTCCTTTGCTATAACCAAGCGCTTCTTCAATTAATGAACGTTCAAAAAACTCAACCCGTTCGGTTAACGTAAGTGTTGATTCAATATTACTGTTTTGATCACTGTCGTTTTGTTGAAAGGTTGCATCAAAGCCTAGCAAGATATAACGCTCAGCCATGTTTCTTAATTCTCGAACATTGCCCGGCCATTGATGTGCGTATAGTTTCGTCATACATTCTTGTGGTAAGGGGATGTATTCTCGGTGATATCGTGCAGAAGCAATACGTGCAAAGTGAGTGAATAGTAGCGGAATATCTTCCATACGTTGACGCAGCGGAGGAATGTTTACCTTAACTAAATTGAGTCGATAATATAAATCGTGACGAAATTCACCTTGATCACATAAAGCTAACAAATCAACTTTGGTGGCAGCGACTACCCTAATGTCAAGGTCAATACTGCTATTTGAACCTAAACGTACTACTTTACGCTCTTCTAATACGCGCAAGAGCTTAATTTGCAGCGACATGGGAGTGCTTTCTATTTCGTCAAGAAAAAGAGTACCGCCATTGGCGTGTTCAAACTTACCGATACGACGCTTGTCGGCGCCAGTATAAGCGCCAGATTCAGCACCAAATAATTCACTTTCGATAATAGTTTCAGGTATTGCACCACAATTTAGGGCAACAAAGTTATGTTCTTTACGGTGGCTATGATCATGCAAATAACGCGCAACTAATTCTTTGCCGGTGCCAGTTTCGCCATCAATTAAAATGTCAGCAGGTGCATCAACGACTTGATTGAGAATATGCAACATTTGTTTGATAACTTGAGTTTTCCCTAAAATTCGAGGGCCTGGAGTTGCGTGTTGGTCAAGCTCTTGTTTTAGTGTTCTGTTTTCTATGGTGAGGCTACGTTTTTCTAATGCACGCTTTAGCACATCAAGTAAATGATCGTTATCAAAAGGTTTTTCAATAAAATCATAGGCGCCTTGGCGCATGGCATCAACTGCCATTGAAATACTACCAAAACCCGTTAATAAAATGATGGGTAAGGTATTATCTATTTTTTGCACTTGAGTCATTAGGTCAATGCCATTCATGCTGGGCATGTTAATGTCACTTATAATAATGCCAGGCCAATCGCTATCTAAATGTTTTAGTAGTTCTTTTCCTGTAGCAAAACAGTGAACATCAAAATCATTTAATTGTAAAAGTTGTTCGATGGCTGTGCGAATGTGAGCTTCGTCGTCAAGTACAAACACAGGACCTAAACGGTTAACGGCAAACATGATTTAACCTCTTCATTAGTTATATTATTCGTGTTTATGTAGGTTGGACTTCAGTCCGACAAAAGGGCTATAAATTCCCCCCCTACAGTCGATGTAACACTTTTTTCTGAGCCAAGTGCATAGCCATGTATTAGTTTAATTGAAAAAGTGGTAATTTTATTTTGAATTCAGCACCACCTAATTCATGGTTTTCAGCACTTAATTCGCCTTGCATAGACTCAATAATCCGTTGCGAAATGGATAAACCCAAGCCTAAACCAAAGCTTTCATTGGTACTAAAAAAAGGTTGAAATATTTTATCAAAATTGTCAGCTAAAATACCAGAACCATTATCTCGAATTAATACTACAACATATTGTTCTTGCTTGAGTATTTCAATGGTAAGCGATTTCTCTTGTTGTTTCTCCATTGCTTGTAGGGCATTAGTAAATAAATTAACAAAAACCTGCTCTAAGCGGATCTCATCGCCAAGACAAAATAAATCTTCTTGGTAATTCAATTGGTATTGGGTTTGGTGTAATAAATTTTCAACAATACTTAGCGCCGAACGTAAGCATTCATGCACCAAGATAGGTTTATTTAAACCGTGGCTCTTTTTGGTGAAATGCTTGAATTGGCTAACGATATTTGTCAGGCGATCGATTAATCCAAGCATGGTCTTGATATTTTCAGCCGCCTTATCGTGCATATTACGTGCTTGAAAAGCAAGTGTATTTTGTGCGTAACTTCTTAATGCCGTTAACGGTTGTTTTATTTCGTGATTAATACTGGCTGACATATTGCCAATGGTGGCCAGCTTAGCTGATTGGATCAATTCTTCTTGTGTTTCGTTTAATGTACGCTCTGTTTTTTCTCGCTCGGCTATTTCTTTAATGAGTATTTGATTCATTGTTGTTAAATCAGCGGTGCGTTTTTCTACTTTTAATTCTAACAACTGTTGGTATTTTTTTAATTGCCGGCCATTTTTAATACGCTCTTTCATAAAGAGTATTAATACTAGTGCCATAAAATAAATGCTGATGCTAAATAAGGTGATTAAGGTATTTTGTTTTTCTATTGAAGCTAAATTACTCCATATATGTACTTTCCAGTTTGCATTTGGCATTTTGGCTTGTACGGCAAAGTAGCGCTCTTTATGATCGACATTCGATATTTCAATAATATTGGCTTGTAAGTTTGTTGCTAACTCAGGTGTGTAAATATTTTTTAGGGTTAACGCTGAAATTTCTCGTTGTCCATAACGTTTTGATGCTTTGATCAAACGATTGTTTTCTTGGGGTAATTGCCCCAATTTTTTTAATTGCCAATCGCTGCGATCAGCAATAAAAATAACGCCATCAGGTGCCGTGATTAAAAAATGATAACTATTATCACCAAAAGTGTCTTCTCGTTGCTGCTCTATGGTATCGATGCTAATTTTAACGACAATGACGCCTAAAATAACCTCACCCGCTTTTACTGGATAAGAGAAATAATAACCGCGTTTATTACTACTAACACCAACCGCATAATAACGTCCGGCTTTATTGTTCATTGCTTGAATAAAATAGGGACGAAAAGAGAAATTTTGGTTAATGAAAGAGGTTTCTTTTTGCCAATTACTCGCCGCAACGGTAATGCCTAAGGTATTAATTAAGAAAATATCAGCAGATTGAGTAATACTGGTTAAATCAGCAAGCAATAAGTTAAGCTGTTTGTTTTTTTGAATATTATCAGGCGCTAATAATGCTTGGCTAAGTAAAGGATGGCGAGCAATCAATGCAGGTATTTTTTCATAACGACCCAAAATACTTTCAATATAATTGGTTAAATTATCGAGGTGTGATTGGGATTGTTGTGCAAGCTCAGAATAGGCATTTTCCAAACCATAACGCTGGCTCAACTTAACGGTTACAAATAATCCTAACGCAATTAATAGCGTGGTAAAAAAGCGTTTCAATGGTTTTGATTGTAACATTAATTTTCCTGATTAATGACAACAAGGTAATACCTTCAATATAGCACTACCTTGTTGTTTAATTAAATTAAACTAAAGTTTAATAACCGTTTAGTTTGTCGAAATACTCCGGTAAAAACAATGATATTTGCGGAACATAAGTGATTAGTATTAAAAATAATAATAATAACGACAACCAAGGTAAACAGGCTTTAATAACCCAGCCAATACTACGGTTGGTGATACCTGCGGTAACAAACAAATTAAGCCCTACGGGGGGAGTTAACATGCCTATTTCCATATTCACCACCATGATTATGCCTAAATGAATAGGATCAATACCAAGTTGCGTAGCAATAGGGAATAATATGGGTGCCATAATTAATATTATTGCGGAAGGCTCCATAAAATTTCCAGCCATTAGGAGTAATAAGTTAACTATGATCAAAAATCCCCACGGGGGCAGGCCCCAACCAACAATCGTTTCAGTGATCATGTGAGGAATACGCTCAGTGGTTAATACATGGGCAAAAAGCATGGCATTAGCAATAATAAATAGCAGCATAATACTCACTTTTGCACCATCTAATATAACTTGTTTTACTTCTTTGTCGGTGGCGCTTTGTGGAAAGGCAAAAGTGATTTGTTTAATATTTCTAAAAATGGCACTGGTTAAACCTTCTTGTTTGCTTTTCCAAGGGATGTTTTTTAATGGGCCAATGTCTCGATAACCAAATACGGCCACTAAGTAAGCATAAACTACGGCAACAGCTGATGCTTCTGTGGGGCTTGCTACCCCACCATAAATTGAGCCTAATACAATAAATATTAAGGCCAAACCACCCATAGCAATACCACCAGAGCGTGCTAATTGTTTAATACCAGGAAAAGGACGCGAAGGCAGTTTTTTAACTCTAGCCACCACATAAATAGCGATCATCAATATACCGCCCATCATTAAACCAGGAATTAAACCCGCCATAAACATTCGAGAAGCCGAAACTTCGGTGGCAGCTGAATACACTAACATCACGATTGATGGCGGAATTAAAATACCTAAAGTACCAGCATTTGTGATAACACCCGCAGCAAAATCTTCGGGATATCCTGCTCTAACCATGCCAACAATAACAATTGAGCCGATAGCCGCTACTGTTGCGGGAGAAGAACCAGAAACGGCAGCAAATAACATACAAGCCATCACTGAAGCCATAGCTAAACCACCGCGAATATGACCAACAGAGTCCATGGCAAAATCAATGATACGTCGAGCCACACCACCAGTAGATAAAAACGCAGAAGATAAAATAAAGAAAGGGATTGCTAACAAAGTGTAATGCTCTGAAATTGCTTCATACATTTTTAACGCGACTGAAGCTAAGCTGTCAGGAGAGAAAAACAAAATGGTGACGATACTAGAAAACCCTAACGCAATAGCAATTGGCATACCTAACAACATACAAATAAATAACGTTAAAAAGAGCGTGGCAATGGTCATTTTTGTTCTCCATTGGTTGTTGTCTTTTCAGATTGTTCGTTTAGTTCAGTTTCTTGTATTAAATGCATTGATTCTTCTGCCTCATCTGCAAAAGAGAAACCTTGCGATGTGCCTTTTAATACCGCAATAAATAACTGTATAAAGCGAAATAGTAATAAGGCAAAACCGAATAATAAAATTGAGTGTGCTAACCAAAGTGGTATTAATAGCTCCTCACTATCTATTTTAAAAATTTGCCATAAGGTTTGCTCATCAAATAAAGTATTAAAAAACTCGGGTAGATGCATATCTTCCACGGATATACCAATATCGTACATTTTTGCTAAATAAACCCAACTGCCATATAAGAAAAAGGCACAATAAATAAAACAAAGGAAAATAGTGAATAACGCCGCAAGTTTTCGAGGCGCTTTGGGTAATTTTTTGACAAAAGCGTCAACACCAATATGTGCACCAACTTTAACACCGTACGACATACCAAATAATACTAACCAAGCATTTAAGGTCAGTGTTAATTCTTCCATCCACATAAAACCAATGTTAAAAGCAAAACGCATTAATACTTCGGTAAACACCAATAACGCCATACTGACCAGAAGTATGCTGATGATATTCTCTTCAATACGAGCTGATATTTTGTAAGACATAATTAATCCAGAGTCATTGAACGGTAAATAACAGTATTTACCGTTCAGTTATATTAATTAGCTGCAACGGCCGCGGCGATAACTTTAGCGCCAATTTGACGTTCAAAACGTTTCCACACGGGTTTCATGGCGGTAACCCATTGTTGTCTTTCATTATCTGATAGGGTGATTAATTCACTACGTTTTGAGTCCATAATTTTTTGGCGATCTTGTTTGGCTTTTTTCTCGGCAAGTTCATTACCAAAAACAATAGCTTCTTTTAATGCTGATTCAACTTGTATGCGAATATCATTAGGTAGAGATGACCAAAAGCTGTTAGAAGACACCACCATGTAATCTAAAACACCATGATTACTCTCAGTAATATACTCTTGTACTTCGAAGAATTTTTTGGAATACATATTTGACCAAGTATTTTCTTGGCCATCTATTGCTTTGGTTTGTAATAAAGTAAACACTTCAGAAAATGGTTTTTTTATCGGTAATGCGTCTACTGCCTGAAATTGCGCCGCTAAAACATCAGACGACATAATACGGAATTTTTTTCCAGCAGCATCATTAGGTGTTTTTAAAGGGGAATGAGCCGAAAGCTGTTTCATACCATTGTGTAAATAACCTAAACCAAGTAAACCTTTTTTAGACATGGAACGTAGTAAGCGCATACCTTGATAGCTATTTTGAAAATTATCAACGGCTTTCATATCTTTAAATAAAAAAGGTAAATCAAATATTTGTAGTTTTTTAGTGTATTTTTTAAATTTGGATAATGAGGGGGCGGCTAATTGCACATCACCCAGTTGTATGGCTTCAAGTACCTTGTTATCACCAAATAATTGTGAATTAGGAAAGACTTTTACGTCAACTTTACCCGCTAAACGTTGCTCTACTAACGCCTTAAATTTTAACGCCATTTGCCCTTTAGGTGTATTTTCTGCAACCACATGAGAAAATTTTATTTCGATAGGTTTTGCTTGTATCGCTAAGGTTGTGGTGCATAGCAAAATAGCTGCAATAGAACTAAATTTTTTTAACGTTGACACTTTTAATATTGACACTTTTAACATAGACATAAGAGAACCCCATTTTATTTGTTTATTGATTTATTTTAATATTCTTCATGTTTTTCATATTCTTCATATTAAATTAAAGCAAACATTACGCCAAATAAGACAAACTCTTCTTTTTCAGTGGTTTAATATTTTGTCATGCTTAAAAGCAAGCGTTTAAGTGTAAAAAGCCACCCCATTATTTTAATGATGGGTGACTTTGGTATATCAACAGGTAGATGAGATTTACTTATGGCATATTTCAATCGATAGGTGTGAGAGCTGTGGCAATAATCCCTTTAAAATACGTTCATATTCGTCTGAATTCAGCGGTTCATTCGAGGTCACTTTAAGGATGGCTGCTTGGTGAGCGGTCGCTATTTTCCATACATGAATATCGTTGACTACAGTATTTTGTTGACTTAACGCATTTGAAATATTTTCTAGGGTTGATTTTTTTACAGACTTATCGAGCAGAACTTCACTTGAATCTTTAATTAATCCATAAGACCAGCGCAAGATCACTATAGCACCAACAATCCCCATTAATGGGTCCATCCAAAGTAAACCAATATATTTTCCTACGACTAAAGCAACAATGGCGAGTAAAGACGTTAGCGTATCCGCCAGTACGTGAAAATAGGCTGCTTTCATATTATGGTCGTGATGATGATGGTGCTCTTTATGATGCTCACCACCATGGTGCTCTTCATGATGATGATGATCATCGTGCAGGATAAAAACAGAGGCAATGTTAACAACTAAACCTATAATCGCGACAACGATTGCTTCGTTAAAATGAATTGCTTGTGGCTCTAATAATCGTTGCACAGACTCTATTATCATCATCAATGCGACTATTGCTAAGGCAATAGCACTGGCAAAACCACCTAAAGAATTTACCTTGCCAGTGCCGAAACTGAAGTCCTTATTATTGGCATGCTTTTTAGCATAAGAATAGGCAAAAATAGCAATTAAAAACGCGGCAGAGTGAGTTCCCATATGCCAGCCATCGGCAAGCAGCGCCATAGAGCCAGACCAAGTACCTGCACTAATTTCAAGTACCATGATCACGGTTGTTAACCAAAAAACGAGTTTTACTTTGTTTTCATGGAGCTTAGTGTCAATGCCGAAATTATGAGAATGTTCCCACTGAATACTACTATCGTTTTTCATTAAATATCCTAAATTGATTGCTTTATGCTGTTTAGAAATACATCTAGTTAAATTTTTCAATATACTATACCCTAGTATACTACTTTTCAAGTATAGGAAAACTATGTCACATACCATTGTTGGTAAAAAAAAGCTGCTCAGTCGTGTTAGACGAATAAAAGGTCAATCTCTCGCTTTAGAGAGTGCTTTAGAAAGAGAGTCTAATTGCATGGCTGTTTTACAGCAGATAGCTGCCATTAAAGGTGCTGTAAATGGGCTAATGAAAGAAGTATTAGAAGGTCATTTGAGGGAGCACTTAGGGGTAGAGGATATGACAAAAGAGCAACGACAGGAAGAGGTAGAAGAAGTGATATCAGTACTTAAAAGTTACTTAAAATAGGTGTTTAAATAGCAGTTTTAAGTAGCATAAATCAAAAAACCGATTGCCTATCGGTTTTTGGTGTGGCACTATCCTCATACATTAAAAATGGTGATAAAAAATTTATGTTACTCGGTGAGTTAGAAAAACTAGTTTTAGAATATTTATGGAAAAGTCAACCTGCTGATGCTAAGCAGGTATACAGTTATTTCGAAAAAAACCGCGGCGGCTCTCTTAATACTATTCAAAGTACGCTAGAACGTTTATATAAGAAAGATCTGTTAAGTCGGGTAAAAAATGGTCACGCCTATCAATATCACCCGAAAGTTGCACGCCAAGACTTGATAGGACAATTAATTAAAAGTGTTACTCATGATTTTGTCACTGAAGATGAAAATAGCGTTATCGCTGCTTTTTCTTCTATTTCATCTGATCTTGATGAGCAACAATTGGATAAATTGGAAGCTATGATTGAGCAACAGCGTCAAAAATTACAAACAAAGGCCGAAAAATGATTTATGGCCAATGGGCATTAACATTAAATCTACTCACGGTTGCCGTGTTAGCCTTTATCGTTGCCAATGGTTTTGTTTCGATTGTTTTTTGGTGTCTAAAAAATAAACTTCCAGATTATACGATATCTACTCGTAAATCGTTATTGTGGTTATGTGTGCTTTTACCTTGGATTATTGCTCTATCTGTAACCACGCTCTTTAGTCCTTTTATACAATCAGGGGCGATTTCTGTCTGGTTGACAGAATTAGCTCACTGGCATCATGCTGATATTTTTAATTTTTTAAGTTGGCATAGCATCAGCTTGATTATTTTTATCGGTTTCAGTAGCTATATTACTATTCGAAGCATAGTAGTGGCTTATAAAAATCACCATCAAATAAATTTTTTGCGTACTTTAGCGACAAAGCAGAGTGAAGACGTCTTTATTATAGAATCATCTATTCCGACAGCATTTACGGGTGGCTTAATTAAACCATCTTGCTTTGTTTCCACTGGATTGATGGAGCAATTAGGATCCGATGACATTGAGATAATCATTCAGCATGAGTTGGCTCACGTACATTACTTTGATCCGCTTAAAAAATGGCTATTTTCATTTTTTTGTGCTTATTTTACCCCTAACGTTAAGCAAATACTAAAATCGATGATGGCAATTTCCATGGAGCAAGCGGCAGATTCTACATTTGTAAAAAGCCCACAACAGGCACACAACGCTGCTAGTACCATAGTGAAGTTTACTAAGTTAGCGGCTAAACACTCCATTGATGAACCATATAAAAGCGAATTGTTAGTTCACTTTTGTCGTCAATCAATTGAACAACGAGTTCTACAATTGCTAAGTGATGCTCAGTTCAAACCCTTTCCAATGAAAGTGGTTTTATTTGGAATAACACTCTTAGCCGTTATATCAACGACATCAGTAGATAGTCTCCATCACACTATTGAAACGTTATTCAATCATTAAAACACCATTAAAATAATCAGTTAAAGGCTCATTCAAAGGTTCACTCTAAGGTATTAAAAATGAAACTATTTGGTAAATCATTCGCATACAAAAAACCGACTGTTAATCGGTTTTTATTAAGGCGTTATTTAAAACTTAGCTACGTTGTGTTGATGATAACTTCAACCATTTCAGGCTATGCATACTCAGAAGGCAGCACCTTGAAATCGGTTGATTTATCTACGGCAATATCTCAAACAATGAAGTTGCATCCAGAGCTGAAAAGCTTCGCTAATCAAGCCGAGATTTATAAGGGGTATGCACAGCAGGCAAGTATTCAGTCTAGGCCACAAATTGGATTTATTATTGAGGACGCACTGGGTACGGGAAAGCATAGCGGTTTTAAAAGTGCGCAATCTACGCTATCTATCGCTTGGCTATTAGATAGCTCTTTAGTAAAAAGCAAAGTGGCTACCGCTAAAATTCAGGGAGCAACCGTTTCACTAGCGCGAGAAATTAAAGCTTTAGATTTAGCAGCACAAACAGCAAGATATTTTATCCAAGTTTTGGTCAATGAAGAGCGACTAAAGTTGGCAAAATTGAGCTTAAAACAAGCGGTTAAATCTTTTGAGGCGGTAAGTAAGCGGGTGAAAATGGGAAAATCTTCTTTAGTGGATAAACTAAAATCGCAAGCTGATGTTGCTAAAAGAGCATTAGTCGTTGAAGACTTAACCCATGAAGTAGATGCCAGTAAATATCAGTTATTAGCGCAGTGGCAAGGACAAGGCCAAAAACAAAATCAGCAACAAAATCAGCAATATAAAGAAACGATAATAATCGGGTCATTATTATCGTTACCACACTTACCTTTAACCAGTAGCGCAGATGTTGATTCATTATTTAACAAGCTAAGCCAACTGCCTTCGGTAAGCCTTTTCGCAACAAAACAGCGAATTGCTCAATCTGAAATTGAACTTGCTCGTATTGAAGCTAAACCGTTATGGCAATTTTCAACGGGACTACGCCGCTTTGAAACAACCGATGATTTTGGTTTGGTTGCAGGCATTTCAATTCCTTTTGGTGATGTGAATCAAAATCAAGGAAAAATAAAAGCGTTACGTGCCTCTCAAAACGAATTGGAAGCAGAGTCACAAGCCCTCGTTCATAAGCTAAATACACAGTTATATGTGCTTGTTGAACAAATGAAACATAGCCAACATGTAATCCACGCAGTAGCTGACAACGTTATTCCTGTATTAGAACAAGCCTTTATTGAGGCAGAGAAAGCCTACAAAATTGGCATGTACAGCTATACCGAATGGATGAACACTCAAAAAGAATTATTAGATGCGCAGTCAGACTTGATTGCTGCTTATCAGAATGCCCATTTGAATAATATTGAAATAGAGCGTTTAACTGGTACGTCCCTATTTGCCATTAATAAAGCCGCTAATGTTCCCTTTAACGCTCACTTTAACGAAAAGAGTAACGAGAAATAGTCATGATGAAATTAATGCTTAAAAGATCAACACTTAAAATATTAACGCTAATAAGCACGCTTTTAGTCGCTAGCTTAACGATGAGTTTTTCAAGTTATGCCTTTGTAGAACAAAAAATAGCAGCAGCCGAGCCAGAAAAAGGACCAAATCGTGGCCGACTGTTGAAAAAAGATAATTTTGCCATTGAACTATCCATTTTTGAAACGGGTGTACCACCTGAATTTCGTGTGTGGGCAACGGCCGATGGAAAAACTATCAATCCATCGATGGTCGATATAAACGTAAAACTTAACCGTTTAGGTGATGTGATTGATGACATCAACTTTTTTCAAGAAGGTCAGTATCTTCGTGGTGATATGGTTATCTATGAACCGCACTCTTTTATTGTTTCACTTACCGCTAAGTATCAAGGAAAAACTTATAGTTGGCAATATGACAACTTTGAAGGTCGAACACGTATTGATGAAAAAATTGCAGAGGCAATGGAAATCGCTACTAACGTTGTTGGACCATCAACATTTCATGAAACCATTGAGGTGTTTGGTCATTTAACGTTACCTAGCGACGCTACCAATAATGTTTATGCACGGTTCGATGGTTTGGTTAAAAAAGTTCACGTCAAACTAGGTGATACAATTAAGCAAGGCCAATTGTTACTCACGGTGGAAAGTAATGAAAGTTTGCAGTCATATCAGGTGCTATCACCTAAAAAAGGCATTGTCAGCGCTGTTAACGTTACCTCAGGTGAACAATCTAGAGGCCGAATATTGCTTACGGTGACTAATGATGAAACCTTAGTTGCTGAGCTAGCCGTTTTTCCGTTGGATTTAGCGAAAGTAAATATTGGCGCAAAAGTAGCACTGAGCATTAATGGTATTGAAGAAAAGCGCACAGGAAAAATTGATAGCCGAGTGTTAAAAGTTAGGGATGATCAGGCTAAGCTTTTTCGTGTTTTAGTAAACAATAGTGATTCCTTGTTGTCTGAAGGCTCTTTCACTACGGCACAAATTGAAATTGACTCATATGACGTAGCGATGGCAGTAAAGCGTAACGCATTACAGAGCTTTCGTGATTTCACCGTGGTTTATGCCAAGGTTGGCAATGAATATGAAGTAAGAATGCTTGACTTAGGCCGCATAGTGGGTGATGAAATTGAGGTGTTAGGCGGTATATCCGTTGGTACTGAATATGTCACTGAGAATAGTTACATCCTCAAAGCCGATGTTGAAAAATCTGGTGCATCACACGATCACTAAGAGTTTTCCCTTTGAATTCGAATGCTTAACAACAAGGTTTACGGCTAAAAGCCTTACTCCTAAAAGTCTTACTCCTAAAAGGAATGAAAATGCTCGAATATTTACTTAGATTTTCTATCCGTAGAAACTCAATTATTATGTTGGCTGTACTAGCCTTCGCTGGACTTGGCCTTTGGAGTTTCACCAAACTCCCGATTGATGCCGTCCCTGATATCACCAATATTCAGGTGATGATCAACACCGAAGCGCCTGGATATACACCGCTTGAAGTCGAACAACGCGTTACTTACCCCTTAGAAACCGCACTGGCAGGACTACCTAATTTAGTGAGTACACGTTCTGTTTCACGTTATGGTTTATCGCAAGTTATCGCTATTTTTAGTGATGAAACGGATATTTATTTTGCCAGACAATTAATGAATGAGCGCTTAGTATCAGCAAAATCAGATTTACCTTTTGGGTTAGAGCCAGAGCTTGGACCCATAGCAACCGGCTTAGGTGAAATATTCATGTTTACCGTTGATGCTGAGCCTAATGCACGTAATGATGACGGGAAGTTAATAACAGCTACTGATTTAAGAACGGTTCATGATTGGATTATTCGCCCTCAACTAATGCAAGTACAAGGTGTGGTAGAAGTTAATCCTATTGGTGGTTTTAAACGTGAAATACTGGTTGCCTTTGAACCGAAAAAGTTACTCGCTTTTGGCCTTAACCAACAAGACATTATTCAAGCAATTGAAAATAACAATGATAATAAAGGCGCAGGTTTTATAGAAAAAAACGGCGCTCAATGGTTATTGCGTATTCCAGGACAAGCCGAGAGTTTAGATGACATAGCCAATATCCCCGTGAGGACGGTGGAAGGTAGTGTGATCCGAATATCTGATGTCGCCAAAGTACAAGAAGGAAAAGAATTAAGAACAGGCGCGGCAACCCAAAACGGTAGAGAAGTCGTGATGAGCACGGTTTTCATGCTTATTGGTGAAAATAGCCGAAACGTCGCTAAAGCTGTCGGCATCAAGTTAGAGGAAGTTAAAACGACTTTGCCCATAGGTATAACGGTTACTGCTGTTTATGATCGTACTAAATTAGTCGAAAAAACCCTCGATACGGTAAAGATGAATCTATTCGAAGGCGCGTTATTAGTGATTGTCGTGTTGTTTTTGTTGTTAGGAAATATGAGAGCCGCATTACTTACCGCTGCGGTGATCCCATTTGCGATGTTAATGACCATTACGGGTATGGTGCAAGCAGGCGTTAGCGCCAATTTAATGAGTTTAGGGGCGTTAGATTTTGGACTACTGGTTGATGGTGCCATTATCATCGTTGAAAACTGCTTGAGAAAGCTCAGTTCAGCTTCCAGCAATGGTCGCACCATGGCAGTGAATGAACGCTTAGCACTGGTATTTGAAGCAACCAAAGAAGTCATCCGCCCAGCATTATTTGGCGTCTTTATTATTACCGCGGTATATTTGCCTATTTTTGCTTTGACTGGCGTTGAAGGGAAAATGTTCCATCCTATGGCGATTACTGTCGTTATAGCCTTATGTTGCGCGATGTTTTTATCAGTGACTTTCGTTCCAGCAGCCATTGCTATTTTGTTCAAAGGCCCTGTTAAAGAAAAAGAAAATATCATTATCAAATCATCATTAGCACTTTATCGCCCCTCGTTAACGTTTGCGCTTAAAGTTCGTTGGTTGGTGGTACTATTAGCGGTTGGTCTTGTCGGTTTAGCAGGATTGTCTGCCAATAAATTGGGTAGTGAATTTGTGCCAAACCTTGATGAAGGTGATATTGCCATGCATGCATTACGTATTCCTGGTACCTCATTGTCACAAGCCGTCGCCTTACAAAAAACGCTCGAAGAAAAAATCACGCAAATGCCGGAAGTTGAACGTGTATTTGCCAAAATTGGCACCGCAGATGTGGCAACCGATGCCGTACCACCGAGCGTTGCCGATAACTTTATTATTTTAAAACCACGCAGTGAATGGCCAAATCCCGATAAACCTAAAGCGCAGTTTGTAGAAGAATTGGCGAAAGTGGTTGAGCCTGTACCAGGTAATCGTTATGAATTTTTACAACCAATACAAATGCGCTTTAATGAGTTACTTTCAGGGGTTCGAGCAGAGTTGGCTATCAAAGTGTTTGGCGATGATTTTGAGACTCTAAGTGCATTAGGTAATAGCATAAATACCGCTATTGCTAATGTTGAGGGGGTTGCTGATATTCAAGTAGAGAGAACCACTGGCTTACCTATAATGACGATTAATCCGAATCTTGCCCAATTGGCAAAATATGGGCTAAGCGTTAAGCAACTACAAGATCAACTGGCAACAGCGTTAGGTGGCACTATTGCTGGCAAGTTCTATCAAGGCGATCAACGGGCAGACATCGTGGTGCGTCTTCCTGAAACGCTAAGAACCGATGTTGATGCGTTGGCTTATTTACCTATTCAGCTGCGCGATAACGGTTATGTTCCATTACAGGAGGTTGCTGAACTGGACTTGGCTGAAGGCGTAAACCAAGTCAATAGAGAAAATGGCAAACGTAGAGTGGTTGTCACTGCCAACGTTAGAGGGCGAGACTTAGGTTCATTTGTTCAGGATATTCAAGCTTCAATTACTGAGGCTGTTAAGTTACCCTCTGGATATTGGATCGAATATGGCGGCACCTACCAAAAATTACAATCAGCATCCAAGCGCTTATCTATTGTGGTTCCTATTACCTTGGTGATGATTATTGGTTTGCTTTTCTTAGCATTAGGCTCATTTAAAGATTCTATGATTATTTTTACTGGGGTGCCTTTGGCCTTAACAGGGGGTATATTCGCGTTGTTATTGAGAGATATTCCTTTTTCAATATCAGCCGCGGTAGGCTTTATCGCGCTATCAGGCATAGCGATATTAAATGGTTTAGTTATGGTATCGTTTATTCGAGAACTTCGACGTGAAGGCGCTGCGTTAGACACGGCTATTATCGAAGGGGCATTGACAAGATTTCGCCCCGTACTTACCACCGCGCTGGTTGCCTCACTAGGCTTTGTGCCTATGGCGCTTAATACGGGCATTGGCTCTGAGGTTCAACGGCCGTTAGCAACGGTGGTGATCGGTGGGGTAATTTCATCAACACTGTTAACATTATTCGTGCTACCTGCTTTATATCGCTTGCTTCATCGCGAAGAAAAGCCAGAACACCAACCAACTTTCACTAAAACGCTCACTGAAACAAACGATTCAAAGGAAACCGTTAATGTCTAATATTTTCAATCGCTATGGCTTACTTAGCCTTATCGCCTTAATTATCATAGGGTTACCAATCGAAGCCTTTGCGCACGGTGTTGATGATAGTACTCGTGCATTTTTACAGCAAAATACTGGCGTACAAATCATGCCATTTTTGTATATTGGTGCTAAGCACATGGTGACGGGCTATGATCATTTGTTGTTCTTAGTGGGTGTGCTGTTCTTTTTATATAAAAGTCGCGATGTTTTATTGTATGTCAGCATGTTTACCTTAGGGCACAGCTTAACCTTATTGTTTGGTGTGCTCAGTGACATTCAAGTGAATGCTTATTTAATCGATGCCATCATCGGTCTGTCGGTCGTTTATAAGGGCTTTGATAATTTAGGTGGCTTTACTCGACTCTTTGGTAAATCACCCAATGCCAAACTTGCTGTATTGATCTTCGGCCTTTTTCACGGTTTTGGCTTGGCCACTAAGTTACAAGAGTTTCAACTCCCTGATGAAGGCTTAATTGCCAATTTAATTGCCTTTAATGTCGGGGTTGAGTTAGGGCAGTTTACCGCCTTGGCCTTTATTCTATTAGTGATTAATTTTTGGCGTAAACACAGCAGCTTCACTCGATTTGCGACTAACACCAACTGTTTGTTGATGAGTGCTGGCTTTATGTTGATAGGTTTTCAATTAACCGGCTATTTCATTAACTAACTAACTAACTAACTAACTAAATAATTCAATGTTAGCTTAGTAAACCTTTACCTACTTTAAGAGATAAAACGATGCCACAAACAACGCCACAAGCGATTATATTAACGAATACTGCGCTGCTCAAATACACGCTATTTAGCTTAGTATTCGCAGCCGTCACACTATTCACCGTGATTTTGCCTGCTGAATACAACATCGACCCCACCGGTATTGGGCATACACTTGGGTTAACGGTCTTTCATAATACAAAAACAGATAATGTAAAAACAGAAACCGCCACTGCCAATACATCAGAAAAATCAAAAGATGCCACAGATGCCACAGATGCCACAGAAGCCATTGAAGTAATCGTACCTGCAGGGCGAGGCATAGAATACAAATTTATTATGCAGCAATTTCAAAAATTAGAATATGAGTGGAAAACCGATGGCTCACCCTTGTATTTCGATTTACATGGCGAACCAAAAGGTGACACAACTGGATATTTTGAGAGTTATGCTATATCGACATTAGATGAGATGAAAGGAAGCTTTACTGCGCCTTTTGCTGGCTCGCATGGTTGGTACTGGGAAAATAAAACCGATGCTCCAGTAACCGTTCAATTAATTGTAAAAGGTGAATATACCATGCATGGTCTTAAATAATCACCATAAAATGAAGTTAAGAAAGTAAGCAATCACCGTCTTTAGGCGGTGGTTGCTTAGTATGTTAACCTAAAATATCTAAAACAATCATATCTAAAACAATCGCACTTGTCGTTTTTGCAGTACTCATTTTTGCAGTAGTAATCACTGGTTGTGCAAATAGCAACTTTTCATATAGCTACCTAATTCGTGGTCAAGTGGTTTCAGTATCGCCAGATAACATTGATTAGTTTCCGCATATAAAGTATAAAAAAACTTAATAAAATTGTTGAAATATATTTTTGTTTGGTAAAGTAAACATTAGAACATAAGTCAAAGCGAGATGATGAAGTTAAATAAGTAGATCAAATTTGTAGAATATTTAAAAAAGTTAATTTATATGATATTTCAAAAGGATGAAAAATATGCGCGTATTTAACACTATGCTGATAGTATTATTTTTATTATCAGTCTCGTCATTATCTGCTAAGCAGGCAATTAAAAATAGCAGGGCAGGATATGGCGTATTAACTGAGCAAAATGCCATTAGGCTTGCGCTAGAAAACAACCCTAACCTTGCACAAATGCAGGCACGGTATGAAGCGATGAAAAGCATACCCTCACAGGTGGGAACCTTACCTGATCCCATGCTAACCTTAGGAGCGGCTAATTTTCCAACGGATAGCTTCGACAGAACTCAAGAAGGCATGACCCAATTACAACTAGGTTTTTCTCAGGCATTCCCCTTTCCTGGTAAATTAAGCTTGAAAGAAGATGCCGCTGAATTTGAAGCCAAAGCGGCTTATTATGATGTCGCTGAAATGCGTTTATTATTAACCAAGAATGTCAGCAATAAATGGTGGCAAATATTTTATTTAGATAGAGCCATAGAAACAGTCGATAATAATCAAGCCTTGCTAAAGCAATTTATCGAAGTAGCAAAAACGAAATATACAACCGGCAAAGGCTTGCAGCAAGATGTATTATTGTCACAATTAGAATTATCAAAATTAATAGACCAAAAAATTCAGATCGTGGCATTGAAAGACAGCCAAATGATCCAGTTAAATATTTTAATGGATATTGCACCACGTGCAGTCATCAAGCTACCGCAACAACTTGATCTTAAGCAACCTCAAGTGTTGGCGGAAGAACAGCTATATCAACTGGCAATGAAATCTCGGCCACTACTGCAAAAGCACAGGCAATTAGTATCAGCGGCTGACTCTAGGCTTGATTTAGCCGAGCGAGATTATTATCCAGACTTTACACTTGGTGTTACTTATGGCGACCGCGCGGGTCAAAACCCACTGCCGATGGGCGACGATAGAGCTGATCTGTTTTCCGTTAAACTCGGCATTAAAATTCCCTTATATGCCAGTAGTAAACAGTCATACAAGGTCAAACAGCGAGTCAGTGAACAATTTAAAACAAAATATGCCTACCTTGATGAAACTAATCAAGTAAAAGCGGATATAGCAAATTACATGACAGATTATGAAAGAGCACAACAACAGCGCTCTCTATTTGAAACGGGCATATTGCCACAGGCTAGACAAACTGTGCAGTCAATGTTGGCTGGTTATCAAGTCAGTGAAGTGGATTTTTTAAATTTAGTGCGTAGCCAAGTAACGTTATTTAATTATGAATTACAGTTTTGGCTATCCGTTTCACAAAGCAATCAAGCATTAGCTAGCCTACAAGCCTCTATTGGCAAGGAAAATATTTATGAATAAATCTATCTTAAGCACCGCCGTTATTATGTTGAGTATTGGTTTAGGCATAGGCTATCTGTTTTCCGATCAAAAAATCTTGCTAACTGAAACACAAGAAAATGGAGTGCCGGTAGCATCAGCAAGCAAAAATAATGAGCAACCACTTTTCTATCGAAATGCAATGAACCCATTAGTCACTTCACCCGTACCCGCTAAAGATACAATGGGCATGGACTATGTTGCTGTTTATGCTGAAGATAATAAAGACGAAGCAGTGTTAGGTACGGTTAAAATAGATCCCGTGGTAGTACAAAATATTGGTGTTCGCACCGCCTTTGTGAAACGAGAATCAATGAGTCGCACCGTTCGAGCTGCTGGTCGAGTTGATTTTAATGAAGAAAAAATGGCACGTTTACATCCTAAAGTTGAAGGCTGGATTGAAGAGTTAAAGGTAGATAAAACTGGGGAGACGGTTAAAAAAGGCGATGTTTTATTGAGTATCTACTCGCCAAAATTAGTCTCAACGCAACAAGAATATTTATTAGCGTTAAATGGTTTAAAAACACTTAAAAATAGCCCTTTTGAAGATGTTGCCCGTGGCGCAAAAGAAATGGTAGACAGCTCCAGAGAACGCTTGCAATTACTTGATGTGCCTGAGCATCAAATCGTTGAACTGGAAAAAACGCGAAAAATAAAAAAGCAAATGCACATTCTTACGCCAGTTGATGGCACTGTGACAAGTATTGGTTCAAGGCAAGGGCAATATGTGACAGCAAAAACTGAGCTTTATATGGTGGTAGATTTAAGTCAAGTATGGGTTTATGCCGATATTTATGAATATGAACTACCTTGGATTAACGTCGGTGATGAAGTTGAAATGTCGTTAGCCAGCGTGCCGGGAAAAATATTTTCAGGACGGGTAGGCTACATCTATCCTTATGCTGAGGCTAAAACACGAACAACTCAAGTCAGAATAATTTTTGATAATCCTGATGAGTTATTACGTCCCGATATGTTTGCCGAAGTAACCATACATTCTGATGTCAAAATAAACGCCATTGTTATTCCTGCACAAGCAGTGATTCGCTCTGGGGATCGAACCCAAGTTTTTGTAGTAACAGCGCCGGGTAAGTTTGAACCAAGATTAGTCACCTTAGGCATAGAATCAAGAGGGCAAGTTGCGGTTCTCTCTGGCTTATCTGAGGGTGAAGAAGTGGTTACGTCAGCACAATTTATGATTGATTCAGAATCTTCACTGCGTGAAGCCACTCAAAAAATGATGAAGCAGCTACAAAACAAAAAACCGGCTGAGCCTACAATGCCTTCTATGGAGATGAAAAATGCTGCTGACATAAAATCTGAGGAGCAATAATTATGATTGAAGCCATCATATCTGCCTCCTTAAAAGACCGTTTTATGGTCATATTGGCAGCATTAATTATCACTTTAGTGGGCTTGTTTGCTTATAAAAACACGCCGCTTGACGCTATTCCTGATCTATCTGATGTACAGGTTATTGTTTTTACTGAGTTTCCTGGTCAGTCTCCGCAAGTGGTTGAAGATCAGGTCACTTACCCCTTAACGACCTCTATGTTAGCGGTACCTAAAACGAAAGTAGTGCGAGGCTATTCCTTTTTTGGTATCTCATTTGTTTATATTATATTTGAAGATAATACCGATATGTATTGGGCCAGATCACGAGTATTAGAATCACTAAACTATGTGAGTGGTCGGCTTCCCCAAGGTATTACGCCAACATTAGGACCGGATGCAACAGGTGTTGGCTGGGTTTATGAATATGTGCTAGTGGATAAAACGGGCAAACATGACTTATCCCAATTACGTTCATTGCAAGATTGGTATTTGCGCTACCCATTGCAAACGGTTAACGGAGTAGCAGAAGTCGCCTCGATGGGCGGCTTTGTTAAACAGTATCAAGTTGAAGTCGACCCGAATGCCTTGGTGCGCTACAACATTCCCTTAAATAAAGTAAAAATGGCCATTAAAGAGTCGAATAAAGATGTTGGCGGTCGCTTGATTGAGCTGGCCGAAACCGAATATATGGTGCGTAGTGAAGGGTATATAAAATCTATTGATGATCTCAATGCGATACCCGTGGCAGTCACTGAAGACGGCATACCTGTTAGGTTAAAAGATATTGCGCATGTTCATATTGGTCCAGAGCTGCGTCGTGGCGTGATGGATCTTAATGGCGAAGGTGAAGTCGCCGGCGGTGTTGTTATCATGCGTTTTGGTGAAAACGCGTTGGCGACTATTCAAGCGGTACGGGCAAAACTTGAAGAATTGAAAGAAGGCTTACCCGAAGGCGTTGAAATAGTCAGCGTTTATGACCGCGGTGATTTAATTGAACGTGCAGTTGATAGTTTAAATACGTCATTAATGCAAGAGCTTGGCATTGTTAGTTTAGTGGTGATCCTATTTCTATTACATGCGCGTTCAGCTTTTGTTGCCATTATTACCCTACCTTTGGGCATATTAATGGCTTTTATTGTCATGCGCTTTCAAGGGCTAAACGCCAATATTATGTCATTGGGTGGTATTGCTATCACGATAGGGACTATGGTTGATGGTGCTATTGTCATGGTAGAAAATGCTCATACCTGCTTGGCAAAAGTGCGAGAAGAAAAGGGACGAGAACTCACCAATGACGAACGCTGGCAAGTGATTGGCGATAGTAGCAGAGAAGTAGGGCCTGCCTTATTTTTCTCTTTACTAGTGATTACGGTCTCTTTTTTACCTATTTTTACCATGCAAGCACAAGAAGGGCGCTTGTTTAGCCCATTAGCTTTTACGGCAACGTATGCGATGGCTGCTTCAGCCATATTAGCCGTGACATTAGTGCCGGTAATGATGGGATACTTTCTTCGCGGTAAAATTATGCCAGAGCATAAAAACCCGGTAAACCGCCTACTACATAAGCTACATAAACCAGCCTTAACGTTATTAATGAAGTTTCGGGGTGTAACGATGGTATTGGCCGTCGCCTTACTTGCCGTGACTTATTATCCCTATTCGCAATTGGGTAGTGAATTTATGCCGCCGTTAGATGAGGGGGATATTTTATATATGCCAACCTTATTTCCAGGAATTTCAATTACCAAGGCGAAAGAGTTTTTGCAGCAAACCGATAAAATTTTGAAAACCTTTCCTGAGGTACATCATGTTTTTGGCAAGGTTGGCCGAGCCGAGTCAGCCACAGATGCTGCGCCATTGTCTATGGTGGAAACGACTATTAGTTTGAAACCCAAAGAAATGTGGCCAGACCCGACTAAAACAACAACCGAGGTTATGGCTGAAATGGATAAAGCGATAAACTTTCCTGGGGTGGCAAACGCATGGACCATGCCGATTAAAACGCGTATTGATATGTTATCTACTGGCATAAAAACCCCTATAGGCATTAAAGTGTCAGGACCTAATTTGGTGGTATTACAGAAAATATCAAAAGATATTGAACAGGCAATGAAAGGCTTACCTGAAACCACGTCTGCTTTTGGTGATCGTACTGTGGGTGGTTATTATTTAGACTTTGATATAGACCGTGAAGAAGCCGCGCGTTATGGTTTAACCGTAGGTGCGGTACAAGATGTGATACAAAGTGCTATCGGCGGCATGAATATAACTGAAACGGTAGAAGGCTTAGAGCGTTATCCCGTTAACTTACGTTATCCTAGAGAGCTTAGGGATGATTTAGAAACACTCAAACGCGTGCTTATTTCTACCCCAACAGGTGTTCAAATTCCTATTGCTATGGTGGCCGAGCTTGTTTATCGACGCGGTGCGCCCGTCATTAAAAGTGAAGATGCCCGCCCTAATGCTTGGATTTATGTTGATATTTCCAGCTCAGATATCGGTGGCTTCGTTCGTGATGCTAAAAAAATACTGGCAGAAAAAGTGGATATTCCTGCGGGCTATACGGTAACGTGGTCGGGGCAATTTGAGTATATGGAACGTGCAGCTAAGCGTTTGAGAATTATTGCCCCCGTTACCTTGTTTATTATTTTTTTACTCTTGTATTTAAATTTCCGCAATGTCATTGAACCAGTGGTTGTGATGATGTCAATGCCCTTTGCCTTAGTGGGTGGCATCTGGTTGGTGTATATCAATGATTATAATATGTCAGTGGGGGTTGCCGTTGGTTTTATTGCTTTGGCTGGTATGGCGGCTGAAATAGGCGTATTGGTTTTGAGCTTTATTGATAGTGAAATTGTTAAACGTCGTGCAGCTAGCAATGAGCCTTTATCGGTGGCTGAAATTAAAGAGGCCGTACTCTCGGCAACGTCAAAGCGGGTACGACCCGTTGCTATGACGGCAATTTCCACTATGGTTGGCTTAGTTCCTATTATGCTAAGTACCTCAACAGGATCAGACGTAACCCACCGAATTGCAGCGCCAATGTTGGGTGGTATGTTAACGGTTTTGATTTTAAATTTACTGGTGTTACCTGTACTGTATAGTTTTGTTTTACAGTTTCAAGAAGCAGCGAAGAAAAAGAAAATTCTACAAGTTACTGAAATAGCATCAAGTTAACTCACTCAGCAGATTAGCGCCTTAGTGATATGTAATGTCACTAAGGCGTACCGTTATCAATTAGGATTTTAAAAATGGAATTACCTGCCTTACTCAATACCTTTAAACAAGATCAAGAGTCGGTTTATAACACCTGGTTCATAAATAATGATGAACGATTGAAAGCCTTTGGCTCCATAAAGCGTGGCGTTAAAATGGTGATTGATGATATAAAAAACAACCGTTTTGGCAATGACTTTAAAGGCTCATCTCTAGAAGTAGTACTCAATGCTATTACAGAACAAAAACAAGTGTTTATCGGCGCGTCACATGCGTTCTATTGGAAACCAAAACTTAGAATACCTGATATTTATGAAGACGAAGCAAACAAGGTTGCCTTTGGGCAATTTCTAGAAAATTGTTATAACGCAAAAAAAGAACAGCAATTAATAAGGGAAATCATTCTTCTTGAGCAGCGAAAAATAAAGGGTTTAGGGCCTGCTGTCGCTAATATTCTTTATTTTCTTCATCCAGAAATTTTCCCACCATGCAATACTGCAATGGTTAATGGATTTAATCATTTATTCAACGATAAAGTAAAGCTTGGTTCATGGTCTGAATATCTTCGCATGAGGGAGGTGATCATAGAAAAAAATAGCCAACACAAAAGCATATTATCAAAAGATTTAGGTGCTTTTTCAGGTTTTCTTTTTGATGTTGGCGTTAAAAAAATACCAATAGGTGATGAAGTTGCCCTTTCAGAAAATGAGCAATTGAAAATTGAAAAATTACTTAAAAAACGACATAAAGACGTTATGGATGAGAAAGAAGACGAAGATTTGCATACGGAAATGCAATATCATCTTTTGAAAATTGGCCATTCCTTAGGTTATGATGTTATTAGTGCCTCTAATGATCGCTCAAGGTGTCATGAAGGGCAAAATTTTTCATTTATTAGCCTGTCAAAGTTTCCCATTATTGAGGTTGATAAAGACACGCAACGAACCATCGCGCTTATTGATGTGATGTGGTTTGAAAAAGGCACCAACAAAATTATTGGCGCGTTTGAAGTGGAAAAAAGCACTTCTATTTACTCTGGTATTTTAAGACTTACTGATTTACATTTTTCTTTTCCTCAAGAACCATCGTCACTCTTCTTGATAATACCGAATGCCAGAGAAAAGGAATTGCTTTTACAACTGAGTAGACCGTCAATAAAAAGTAATAAGATGGAAATTTACTACATCTTATTTTCAGATCTCAGAAAACATTGTGAAGCCATTTGCATTTTTGGCGACAACAAAGAAGCTTTGAAGAAAATCGCTAGAACAGCACTTAACAATTAATGAAAAGCAGTTATCAAAATTGAGGCAATAACGGCAGGTTACCTATTGTTTTACTACCTAGTCGCGTAGTGGATTTAAAAATTTATTACGCACTATGGGTTTGTTCAAACCCAGCTAACACCGTAAATAATTGCTCAATTTTTTTCACTAAAGGAATAAGTAACTCTTGCTGGGTTTTATTGGCTTGCCATGCTAGTAAGTCATCAGCAACCTCCTCAACATAGGGTTGAAAGGTATTGGCTGAGCCGTTAAAGCCTGCATCTTTTTTGAATATCGCTTCAAACCCTGCTTTTTTATGCTCTCGTAAGTCGGCCAAAGTGGCATCAGCTGTTAATGATCTTTTTAAAATCAATGAAATGTTTTCAATTAATTGTTGTTCAATGGCTTTGGTCATGTTTTTGTCTTTGTTGTTGAAGAATAGTTTTACCGTAACTTTTATCGTAACTTTTACCGTAGTAAAGTACGAGGTACGAGTTGCTAGCAATTATGCCAGATTTATTGGTGTTTTGTTAGTTTCTCCTGCTATTTCACGAACCAGTTTAGGCATTAAAAAACCGGGCAAAGTAGCGAGCATTTCGTTAACAATTTTCACTGCTTTTTCTTCGCTGACATCAAAATGTGCAGCGCCTTGTACGGGGTCAAAAAGATGAAGATAATAAGGAATGATGCCAATATCAAACATTTGCTCACTTAATTCGATCAAAACTTCAGCATTATCGTTTACACCATTAAGTAGTACGCTTTGATTAAATAGTGGAATACGAGCCGCTCTTAATGGCTCAAGTGCTTTAGCAAAATCAGCATCAATTTCATTGCTATGATTTATATGTAAAACCATAGTGGTCTTTAAACGAGTATGACTTAATAAATTAACCAAGTTATTAGTAATACGATTTGGAATAACTACGGGTAATCTTGTATGAATTCGTAAACGTTTCACATGAGCAATGGCTTCAATTTGCTCAACTAGCCAAGTTAAATAGTCATCACTCGCCATTAAGGGATCACCGCCACTAAAAATCACTTCAGAAATTTCACCATGTTCACCAATGTAATCTAATGCTTGCTGCCATCGCTGTTTGTTAGGGCTGTTTTCTTGATAAGGAAAGTGTCGCCGAAAGCAATAGCGACAATTAATGGCGCAACCTGCTTTTACTATCATCAAGACACGATTTTTGTACTTGTGCAGCAAACCCGTCGCAACAGTATCGTGTTCTTGTAGCGGATCGGTTGTAAAGCCATCAGATATAACAAACTCACTTGATAAAGGCATTACTTGTTTTAGTAACGGATCATTAAAATCCTTTTTTTTCATGCGCTCAATAAAAGGTAAGGGCACACGTACGGGAAATAGTTGTTTGGCTTTGAAATGTTGCAAATACTCATCAGCATCGATATTAAGTAAGGTTAATAATGTTTTCGGGTCGGTTATGACTTGACGCAGATCTTTTTGCCATGAATTTTCATCACAAAGATGCAATTGCGGGTCAATTTGGGTTATTATCTGCGACAATTCTAATTTCAACTTATGATCTTTACCTTAGATGCTGTGTAGTATGAAGGTAATAGACAATTAATTAAAGAGCACACTTATGGCTAATTTCAGTACTAACCAGTTTAAAGCTGGACTTAAAATCATGCTTGATGACGAACCATGTAACATTCTTGAAAACGAATTGGTTAAGCCGGGTAAAGGCCAAGCTTTTAGCCGTGTTAAAATTCGTAAATTAGTGTCAGGTAAGGTGTTAGAGAAAACCTTTAAATCTGGTGAGACGGTTGAAGGTGCTGATGTAATGGAAGTAGAATTAGCTTATTTATATGCCGATGGTGAGTTTTGGCATTTTATGAACAATGATACTTTTGAACAAATTGCGGCAGACGATAAAGCGGTTGCTGATACGGTTAAATGGTTAGTAGAAGGTGATATTTGTACTATTACGTTATGGAATAACTCACCAATCTCTGTTACACCACCAAACTTTGTTGAAATTGACATTACAGAAACAGACCCAGGTCTAAAAGGTGATACGGCAGGAACTGGCGGTAAACCCGCTACTTTAGCTACCGGTGCCGTAGTGCGTGTTCCTTTGTTTGTACAAATTGGCGAAAAAGTAAAAATAGATACACGTTCTGGTGAATACGTATCGCGCGCGTCAAAGTAAACCGCAAATAATGTTTACCTTAAAAAGCCCAAATAGTTTATATTTGGGCTTTTTTCATGTCTATATACTTCTGTAGCTTGCTCAGGTATATTCTTGTTATCCTTGTTTTTAAACACATTGTTTAGGGTTACCTAAGTGAAAGAAAAAGCTACTTCTTTTGATATTGCTTATCAAGCAGGTGTTTCTCAGTCGACTGTGTCTAGAGCGTTGCGCAATAGTCCTTTAGTTAATGAAGAAACTCGACAAAAAATTCAGGCTATCGCCAAAGAATTAAATTACAAGGTAGATAAAAACGCCAGTAATTTACGTTCTCAACATTGCGACACTATTGCTTTGCTGCTGTTTGAAGACCCTACCAATGATGATTCTGCCATCAACCCATTCTTTCTTTCTATGTTAGGTAGTATCACCAGAGCTTGCGCCGTTAAAGGCTATGATCTTTTAGTCTCTTTTCAACAAGCGAGTAATGATTGGCATGCTGATTTTGAAGACAGCAACAAGGCCGATGGCTTGATCTTATTAGGCTATGGCGATTATGTTGATTATGAAGAAAAGTTAATTAAACTAAACGAACAAGGTACACACTTTGTTCGTTGGGGCGCCGAAGTAAAAAACTTACCTATCGTCTCTATTGGTTGTGATAATTTTCTTGGTGGCAGAGAAATCACTGAGCACGTGATTAAGCAAGGTCGAAAAAACTTTGCTTTTTTAGGCAGTGCTTCTAGCCATGCTCCCGAGTTTTTTGATCGTTATAAAGGGCACTGCCAAGCACTTAAAGATAATGACTTAGTGGTTAATAGCAATATGCAGTTTAATGCCCTTTATACTGAGGAGGCGGGTTATAAAGCAGCTTGTGAATTAATAGAAAGTGGTGAAAAATTTGATGCTATTTTTGCTGCATGTGATTTAATCGCGATAGGCGCTATGCGGGCCTTACAAGAGTCTACAATGTCAATTCCAGAGCAAGTTGCTGTTGTTGGTTTTGATGATATTGCTATAGCCAGCTTTACTTATCCGCCATTAACCACGGTTAAGCAAGATACCAAGTTAGCAGGTGAGTTATTAGTGAACACTTTATTAGAATCTATTGAAGGTAAAGAAATATCAACCATCTTAATAGTACCTGAGTTGGTTATTAGAAAATCCTGTGGATATTAACTATTCAATTTAAAGTTGAATAGTTAATATAATTGACTTTTTTATTAAGTTGTTACTTTATCATCACTTGTAGCCGTTTTCTCTTCTACACCATCTTTAACAAAACACACCGACAGAGCCGCTAATATCATTGAGGCTCCAGCCATCATAATAATGTAAACAGCCTGGTTATCAAAAATAGCTGTTAATATCCAACCCGCGAAAATACCTGAAACAATTTGAGGAGCAGCAATGGTGAAGTTAAATATCCCCATATAAACACCCGTTTGCTTCACGGGTAACGAGCCTGCTAAAATGGCATATGGCATCGCTAATATTGCAGCCCAAGCAATACCAATACCTATCATAGGTAGGAATAAATCTACCGCGCCTTGTGGCACTTCAATTTGAGTAATCACTAAATTGACCATGATTAACTCAGGATTTTGCATCAACATAATACTTAAATAACCAACGCCACCCGCAAGTAACGATAAAGAGTACGTTAGTTTTCGACCCATTTTACTGGCTACTTTCGCCATAAACAGTGAGGCAATCGCAGCAAAAAAAGAATAAGCAGCGAAAATGATGCCAACCCAGTCCCCTGCACTGCCCTTTGCCTTAGCAATATTTTCAGGAATGGTACCTACAGACTCTAAATAATGCGGGTCAAACCATTTTGCGTCTATGCCCCAAATATGCTGGGCGATGGCAGGCATGGTATAAACCCACATAATAAATAAAGCAAACCAAGAGAAAAATTGTACTAATGCCAATTGCTTCATCGTACTTGGCATAGTTTTCATTAGGCCGAAAAATTCAGATAATTTATCGTTAATAGTTTGCTCTGCATCCCTTTTTTCTAATGGGGCTAAACCGTTCGTACCAGGTGCATATTCTTTGGTTCTAAATACGGTCCACAATACTGAGCCTAACATAACTGAAGCGCCAATATAAAATGCCCAAATTACCGATGGTGCAACGGTTCCTGCACTAGCTGTGTTCTCTAAACCAATGACATTCGTTAGTACGAAAGGTAAAATTGAGCCAAAAACTGCGCCAATATTAATTAAAAAAGATTGAATTGAATAGCCAATATTACGTTGCTCTGATGGCACCATATCGGATACTAAAGCGCGGAACGGTTGAAATGCTAAATTAAAAGAAGCATCCATTAAGGCCAGCATCATCGCGCCAAAAAATAATGGGGTAATAAAGCTAGCAAGTGTTGCTGAGTTTGGCATTAATAACATGCCAATAGCGGCAGCGAAACCGCCCGCTAAAATGTAAGGGTTACGTCGACCTAAACGATTCCAAGTTCTGTCAGATGCAGAGCCGACGATTGGCTGAATTAGCAAACCCATGATCGGAGCGACTAACCAAAATAACGATAATGAATGTAAATCAGCGCCTAAGTCTGAGAGTATGCGGCTGGCATTTGCATTTTGTAAAGCAAAGCCAAATTGAACGCCTAAAAAGCCGAAACTGACATTCCATATTTGCCAAAAACTCAAACGTGGCTTTTGCTGGGGGATATTACTACTTTTACTAGTATCGGTCGTGGTCATGTAGCAGACTCTTATATTAATTATTGAATATTTACAGAGTTTAAGTTTGAGACAAAAGCCAAATGAAGCTTGGCTAATATCAAACTACGGTATATTGAAAAACAGATAACATCTTCAATAAATTTAATATACCTATAATGGCGATCAACAGCTATCCATTACATACGTATTCAATAAATTCCTACACTTTTCAAGGTGCAGCATTAAAGCAGCATTAAAGCAGCATAATTAGCTTGTTTAGGAATAGCTCGTTTAGGAATAGCCTGTGCAATAAAGTTGTGCATCTTCAACCTCTTATTAAGTAAATGTTTAATTAAAGGTGTAAACTTTCGATTTAGTACTACACTTTATGATAAAACGTTATTTATCTATTACCTAATTATTGTCAATGTTGAGTGAGTGAACATGAAACAAGTTGGTTCAGATGTAAATAATGATGTCGGTATTAAGAATTTAGACGAAGATCATCAAGCTATTTTCAACTACATTGATCAGTTGCAAGATCTTGTTAACGAACCTAAAAATCATGGGTATGCCATTGCCATAATAGAAAGGCTTGTTGCCTTTTTTTTGGCACATGTGATCAACGAAGAGCAGCAATTACAGCAATACTTACCCACCAACATAGTCGCAGCACATATCTTACTACACCAAAGCGAACTTGATATTTTAGATGAAAGCATTCGAACGTTAACAATGAATCTAACATCCAAAAACATTCAAACTATTGCTGATAAATTAAATTATGAGTTCAAAAATCATATATATCGATATGATAGAAATATTATACAAAAATTAATTAAGATAAAAAGCTCAAGACACTAACCCCATGAAATATTGACGTATCCATAGAGCAAAAGAGCGGACATTAAAACAGGATAACCTGCGCTGGCTATTCGAAAGCTTATCAGGTAACAGCAGTGATAAAGCGCGAATACCTCAAACCAAAAAGAACGCCAAAGGTTTAGTGAATGAAAATGACGAAAGCCTTGTCTGGTAAACATTAGGAAATAGATATAAAGGGATCATTTTTGATAAGAAAGAGCCAAGAGAGCGTTGGGTATTGCTCTATAATATTGAACATATTACTTTTAGTTTGGTTTCTGATAATTAATTGAATAAATGCTTGATAGTTAATATGAGTAGCTTAAAGTAAAAGATATCCAGCTGAATCCTGCATCTTGAAGTGATTTAGGTATATATCACCACTATTTTTTTGTTGGCAGAGCTTGTAAATTTGTTATGAAACTTTCAGGGAGTTAACAATGAAAAACAACGTGAGTCTGAATTTGCAGGTGACGAATAAAAGCTTACTGCACTATGCGTTGTTAATATTATTACTAACGCTAGGCGTAGGGTGTTCGTCTTCAGGTGGTAATTTAGCTGAAAAATCAATAAATAATGAACAACCCGTAAAAGGTCCCTATGAAATAGCGGCCGAGCAAAATGTGCCCAGTGTAGTTAGCTATCGTGAACCAGAAGATTCATTGCGCTTTATCAACGAACCTATTTTTAAATTTAATGACACCGTATATCGCTACGTACTTAGCCCTTTAGCGAATGGCTATGAAAAAGTGGTACCTAAACCAGTTGTTAGCAGTATTAGCAACTTTTTTTATAATTTACGTGAACCGCTTTATGCGGTGAATCATTTATTTCAAGGTGAGGTGTCTAAATCGGGGAAAAGTTTTGCTCGGGTTTTGGTCAATTCTACCCTTGGCTTGTTTGGTTTATTTGACCCTGCCAATAGCATGATGGAACTAGCACGTGATAAAACCACCTTCGGAGAAACACTAGCCGTTTATGGCGTAGGGCATGGCGCCTATATTGTTTTACCCTTACTTGGTCCGTCTGATTTACGTGACACAGCATCATTAGCTTTTAACTACTTTGCACATCCGCTTAATTATATCAATGATGACAACGCTGCCCAACAACTATTATTCGCTGACGGCATACAAGCACAGATACCTATTTTAGCTAAATATCCTCATGTATTAGCCGATGTTGAAAATCCTTATGAGTTTGTCCGTAATTTATATATGCAAAATTTACAACGAGACGGTCAAGCACGTCGAAATGAGATTTTTAAAACTGAAAAGCAAAAACCATCAACAACTAACCCCGCAAGCAGCATTAACCCGGTGGTGGAATAATTATGTTTAAACAAAGTTCGACTATTTGGGCTTATGTCATTTGCTTTATTTTTGCATCACTGACCGCCGTATTAGCTTGGCAAGCACAGTATTTTGAAATAGATGCATCGGCTGATACCTTGTTAGTTGATAATAATAAACATTACATTTTAACGCAGCTTGCTGATCAACGTTATGGCTCACAAGAGTTTATATTAATTGCCTTCAAACCGACAAACACGCAGTTGTTTTCAACACCTAACCTTAATGCTTTATCTAAAATTAGCAGAGAAATAGAAGAAATATCTCGTGTTAAACAGGTTAAAAGTATTGCCAATGTGCCTATTTTTACCGTTGCTGAGGTGGTTTCTGCTGAGGTAGAAAACCTAACCTGGGAAAAGCAAAAGTTTGATGAAAAAACCTTATCACTAAGTTTAAAAAAGCATCCGTTATATGAAGGTTTGCTGATCAATAAAGACCAAACTGCGTTATCGTTACAGGTGGTTTTTAAGGCAGACCAAAAAGTAGAGCAAATAAATCATGATATTATTGATATAAAACGGCATTTATTAACCAGAGACTTAAGCGAGCAAGAGCTTAATGTACTGGAACAATTAAAGCAGCAACAACAAAAACTTAATAAGAAATTAGAACAAACACGTATTGATGAAATTGAAAAAATTCGCGCTATTTTATTACCCTATAATAAAGACGGTGCTTTCTACTTAGGTGGTAACAATTTACTGTCTTACGAGTTAATTCAAATTATTAAGAGTGACTTAGTGCTTTTTGGTTCGATGATTATTTTAGTTATTACTGTACTACTGTGGTTTTTGTTTAGACGCTTAAGTTGGGTAATATTGCCCATAGTGTGTTGTGCAACCAGTGTTGTGATGACCATAGGCTTATTAGCCGCCCTTAATTTTAAAGTCACCGTTATCTCAGCCAACGTATTTGCCCTGCAAATTATTTTGTCATTGGCCATGATCATTCATCTTATTGTGCATTACCAAGAGCTCGTACTAAAAAATAAGCAGTGGGCACATAAAAAATTAGTGTTAGCAACGATTAAGCAGAAAATAAAGCCTTGTTTTTATGCGGGCTTAACCACTACTATTGGTTTTGGCTCGCTTATATTTAGCGGTGTTCAACCGGTTATCAGTTTCGGTTGGATGATGGTAGTTGCTATGTTGGTAAGTTTTATTGTCAGCTTAGTTTTTTTCCCTGCATTACTGTTTGCCCTGTTTAAAAAACAAGATTTTGTTAAACAGCACCACCAGATTGAGCGTGGTATGAAAGCAATGGCCAGTTTTGTTAAAAACCAACCTAAAAAAATTATTCTCATTTCAGTGTTAATCACCATTGTTGGCGTGCTGGGGTGTTTAAAATTAACCGCGGAAAATAGTTTTTTAAATTACTTTAGTGAATCAACAGATGTGCGAAAAGAGCTGACCTTTATCGACCAAGAGTTTGGTGGTTCAACACCATTTGACGTGCTATTTAATATTCCTGAAGAGCAATTGAAATCAGACTTAGTGATTTCGGCAAGTACCGTACAAACGGTAACCGCTATTCAAAATATGTTATCAAATCAACAAGCTATTGGCGCAATTACTTCGATTGCAGATTTCACACGCATTGCTCAAGTAGTGAACGGTAAACCGCTCACTGAATATGAGTTAACGGCGCTTTATAAAAGTTTAGATCCTAATTTACAGCAGGAACTTTTTGGCGCTTATTTTTCAGAAAAAGATAACCAAATACGCATTTCCATGCGCGTACAAGACAGTACTAAAGACTTAAACAGAGCTGATTTGTTGGCAGATATTCATAAAGAATTATCAGTAATGGGCATTGAAGAGCAACAGTATACGCTTACTGGCTTGTTTATCCTTTATCAAGATGTATTGTCGCGCTTGGTTGATTCGCAGATACTGACGATATTAATTGTTTATGGCGCTATGGCGATAACACTGATGATTATTTTCTCATCGTTTAAAGTGGCGTGGATTGCTTTAGTGCCTAATTTAATTACCACGTTAGTCATTATGGGAGTATTAGGGATATTTTCGATACCATTAGATTTAATGACTATAACCATTGCTGCTGTTGCTATGGGTATTTCAATGGACGATACCATTCATTATATACATCGTTATTTAGCAGAGATTAAACTTGAGCAAGCCAGTAGTGAGGATTGGATTAAGCGTACTAATTTATCGGTGGGTTATGCGTTAATATATACCACCACAGTGATCGTTATTGGCTTTGGTACATTGGTCTTTTCTAACTTTGTACCCAGCATGTTGTTCGGTTTACTGACCAGTGTTGCGATGATCGTCGCCTTGGTTACAGACATAACAACGTTACCAGTGCTGTTAAGAAAATACTTGCCTCAAAGCGACGTTAAACAAGCTTAAATATAAAATATATTTAGCGTGCTCTAAAAGGTCAGTGGTTTTACAACCACCGACCTTTTTTATTTTTGAATCACCGATAACCAGTAGGTCATCGGTGTGCAATACACTATTTTTTTGTTTGAACAATTAACAGTCGGTATCTTTGGCATCTAATTTTTCTTTAGCTTTTTCACAGGCATCTTCAATGGCATTACCTGCGTCAGTTGCTAGTTCTTTTGCTTTCTCGGTAGCATCTTTAGCCGCCTCTTTAACTTTGTTACCAGCATCCTTAGCGGCATCTTTAGTGTTTGAAATTACCTTGTCAATTTTTTCGCCAGTTTTTTCGGCTTTATTATCGCTACAAGCACCTAAGCTTAGTACCGCGGCAAGCGCTAAAGCCATTAATGAAATTTTTTTATTCATGTTCATATGATTCTCCTTAAAAATTAAAATGGTTAAGCTTGAGGATGTTTTCCTCGTAATGCGTTAGCGATCAATGAGATAACTAATAACACAACAAAGATATAAAAGATGATTTTTGCAATTCCTGCTGCAGCACCAGCTATCCCACCAAAACCAAAGATGGCTGCAATAATTGCGATAACTAAAAAAGTTAATGCCCAATGTAACATTAGATTTCTCCTTGACTATATTGTTTGATATACCTTAACTATGCGACAGTTATGCCAATAATTAAGTTATTGTTTTTAATGTTTATTTTTAATTGTTAGTCAAAAGAAAATTAACAGTCGGTAAATATTACAAGGTATTTGTGTATTACTTGCACGACGAGACTGTTTTAGTTAGTTAACTCTAACTTGGCGCTAGTTAGTATAACTGGAGCGCATGCATGATCAGCTTTCATTAAAAAGCTGTTGCAACATAGCTAAATTAACTGGCTTGAGAAGGGCGTTTTGTGCGCCAAATTGAGCTAAATCTTGTTTAGATACTTCATTGCCACTGACAATAGTAATAATGGCGTTTGGTACTTTTAGTTTCAGCTCTGTGCTTAGTTCAAGGCCATTACCGTCAGGTAAATTCATATCAACTAAAATATGCTGCCAATTAACATCAATATTAACAATATAGTTAGCTTGCTTAGCATTGTGCGCTATTTGCACCTGTTTACCGATGTTGTTAAGTAGTAATGCGATAATTTCTGCGGCATCAATATCATCTTCAATGAGTAACACTCGCTGAAGAGGCATATTATGGCCATGTTTTGCTGTTAAATTTGGCGCTGCTGAGCTGTGAGTATTATCTATGTTACGGCTTAGTTGTTGTTTTATTTTTTGGTGTAGTTCGCATTTATCAATGGGCTTGGGTACTACGCCATTAAAACCCAAATCGTAGAGTTCTTTTCGTACGCCTTTCATGCTTGCAGCGGTGAGCGCGAGTATTGGCGTATTGATATTCATTGCTCTTAGTTGCGATATTGCTCTTTTACCATCTAAAACGGGCATATGAATATCCATTAACACTAGGTCGTACGGCGTGTCAGAATTGTGTGCTGATATTATTTTCGTAATTGCTTGTTGGCCATTATTGCCATAACTTACTTCAAGTCCAAAAGATCGGCAGACGTAGCCTATTAATCGTTGAATATCGTCAATATCATCAACAATTAGCACTTTACCTGACAATTTACTTAGCGCTTCAGTAGTTGATTTATAGTCGCTACGTTTAAAGGTGAAGTGCTTGCGCTCGGTATGTATTATTTTTCCTGGATCGATACAAACAACAAACTTACTACCAATAGCCAATGTTGATTCAACTGAGATATTACCGCCCATATATTTTAACAGTTCGCTGCAAATAGATAAGCCAAGGCCCGCACCTTCCTCGTTTCGTGAAACAATGTCTTGTACTTGTTCAAAGGGTTTAAAAATTGTTGATAATAAGCTTTCAGGAATGCCAACCCCAGTATCGGTAATTGAAAAATATAAACGTGTTTCTTCAGCGAACTCATCTAACCAAACGTCAATAGTCACTGAGCCTTGGTTGGTAAACTTTATCGCATTATGAATAATATTAATCAGTACTTGGCGTAATCTAAGTGGATCTGCGGTAATTTCAATGGGTAAGGCTGATTTAGCTGATAATGTTAAGCTTATGCCTTTATCTTGTGCAGACATCGCCATGAGTGTGTAAACGTCAGCAATAAAGCTTTCAAGGGAGATGGTAGTGCAATTTAGCTCGAACTTACCTGCGGCAATTTTAGAGAGATCGAGCACGTTATTTAGTAACCCTAATAAATGCATGCCGTTGTCTAATATTGTGGTTAATTCTGGTTGTATTGTTTTGTTGTTATCATCGCTAAGTAGCAACTCTGTGTAACCGAGTATTGAGGTAAGCGGTGTGCGTAACTCATGACTTAAATGGGCTAAGAACTTATCTTTAGAACGATTTCTTGTTTCCGCTTTTATGCGTTCAAGACGTTCATTTTCAATGTCTTTTCTTGCTAAAGCGTAACGAATTGCTCGATTAAACCTTGCACTGTTAAGATCAGATTTTATCAGGTAGTCAACAGCCCCCGCATCAAGTGCACTATTATCTAATTCACTATCTGTTTGCCCAGTAAGCATAATAATAGGCACTGTGCAGCCGTCATTACGTGTTTGTTCAAGTATGGCTAAACCGTTTAAACCACCTAATTGATAGTCAAGCAAACAAATATCATGGTTATTTTCTTTCAGCAATGCTAATGCTTCAACGGCGTTATCAACCCAGTCAATATTAAAATGATGGCTTGGCATTTGCTGAAGGTAGTCGCAGGTGATTATGTAATCATCTTCGTCATCTTCAACCAATAGTATACGTGTGGTTAGCTTAGACATAGGGAATGACTAATTATTGTGGTGTTGAGAAGGAAGTTCGACAAATTCGATCCAGTATTTTCCTAACGTTTTCATTAAATCGACTAGCCCTTCAAAATTAACCGGCTTAGTAATATAAGAGGCAGCACCAAGTTCATAGCCTTTAATCATATCTTCTTCTTGTTTTGAGGTGGTTAAAATTACAACAGGTATACATTTAAGTTGTGGATTGGCTTTTATTTCTTTTAGTGCTTGGCGTCCATCTTTACGTGGCATATTTAAATCGAGCAGAATTAGTCCAGGTTTAGGTGCGCTCGATTTGTCTTGGTACTTACCTTGGTATGTAAGGTATTCAAGCAGTTCAACGCCGTCTTCTACAAAATGTAACTCGTTTATTACTCTACTTTCGGTTAGTGCATCGCGGGCGAGTAAACGATCATCTTCATCGTCATCTGCCATTAATATGACAATGGGGGTGCTTGTTTTCATCAATAAAATTCCTTAAGCTTTTTATTAAGTTTACGTCATTGGGGCTATATAGTTATGTGGCAAGCGAATAGTAAACGTTGTTCCTTGTTCTACTTGGCTTTTAACAGTTATCGTCCCACCATGGCGCTCTACAATACGTCGACAAACGGCTAAACCAATACCAGTGCCTTTGTAAGCTGTTCTTGCATGTAAACGCTGAAAGGGGAAAAATATCTTTTCTGCAAACGCTTGCTCAAAACCGATGCCATTATCGCTTATCGTTATAATATGCCATAAGATTTCAGTGCTTAAAACAGGATCTATTACTGGTTCGTTTCGATGAATTATATTAATTTTTGGGGCAATATCTTTTTGTCTAAATTTAATTGCGTTACTGAGTAAATTTAAAAAGAGCTGGTTAAGCTGAGTAACATCACCATTAATTTCAGGTAAATCTTGATACGCGATAACTGCTGAACTTTCTTCGATGGCTACCTCTAAATCGTCAATCACATCAGTGACTATTTGCGCTAATGGTACGGCTAAAAAATTTTTACCACGGGTATTTATGCGTGAATATTCTAATAAATCATTAATTAAGTTAGACATGCGTTCAGCTGCGTTTTGCATGCGTTTGATAAAGTCTAAGCCTCGTTCATCTATAACATCGTTATAGCTTGTTGACAGTCTATCGCCAAAGGCTCTAATTTTACGCAAAGGCTCTTGTAAGTCGTGCGAAGCAACAAAAGCAAAATCTTCTAATTCTCGGTTACTTCGTGCTAACTCTTCGGAGTAAACGGTTAATTCTTTGGTGCGTAATTTAACTTTTTCAGCCAACTCTTCATTTTTAGTTTCTAGTGACTGGCGATAATACAACTCAGTTCTATTATTTAAGCGTACAAGCACACCAATACCAACGAGGAGTAAAAAGCTAGTGATAGCTGAGATACTAAAGGTAAATTTAGCCTCTTTTTCGATTAATTCTAATTTTTTATATAAATTGTTGCGATACAAGATTTCACGAGCTTTTATCTCATTAAAGAGGTTTTCCATTTTTTTATATAAACTTCTACCACGGCCAGTCATAACAATAGTTAACGCGCGTTTTTCATTGTCGTCCAATGCAAGATCTACTGTAGCGCTGAGTTCTATCATTTTCATTTCAACGAGATCAGATAGTTCAGCTACTTTCTTTGTTTGGCTATTAATGTCTGAACTTAACGAGTTAACTAGTTTTATTTGTTTGATCACTTGACCTATAGATTCTTGGTAAGGCTGTAAATAATCTTCTTTTTCAGTGAGCAAATAACCGCGTTGACCTGTTTCAGCAGATAACACTAAATTATGTAGTTTGTCTAAGCTAAGAATGATCTCACCAGTATTGGTGATACCTTTTTGAGTTATCGATAAATCATCTATGGTTTTTAATGCCAGAATAATATTAATAACTATAACGGCAATAACGATAGAGAATATTAAACTCCAGGATACCTTCTTGTTTTCTAATAACTTTTCAATGTAGGTCATTATAAGTAACTTGCCTCAACTTGAATTAGCTTGGTTTTTAGCCACTGTTGATAATTGTTCAAGTGTTTGGCTACATGTTTGGCATGAGATAATTATTTTGTTTGCCGCATCAATAGCATTTTCAATGGGCATATCCTTTTCAAGCAACAATTTAATCATTTCAGCCTGCATAGAAATTATATTTAACGGTCCACGAGCATCATGAATAAGTTGATCAAATTCAGACTGTTCCGATTGTCTCTTGCTTTGGTAATTGTTTTGGTGATTATTCATTACTTGCTACTCCAATTATGTTTTAGCTCAATTGATATTATTCTTCAAACTCTCCATAGGCATGTAAGCGGTTATATAGGGTTTTAATACTAATACCTAACATTTTTGCGGCAAGCGACTTATTACCTTCAACATCGACTAGCGTAACTTTAATTAACTCACGTTCTACATCTTCAATAGTACGACCAGCACTTAAACTATGCTTTTTTTCTGATATCGACGAAAAGGGTGAACGAAAGTCCTTTGGCAACGCTAGGCTAGTACCGTTAGGAGCGGCCATAATAAATGCACGATGAATAGCGTGGCGCATTTCTCTAATATTACCTGGCCAGTCATAGTCTTTTAATCGCTGAATTTGTGTCGCGTTCCACTGGTACGTGCGGTGATATTCCTCGTTTAATTCTCCAAGAAAAGCTGCGGCTAATAAGGGAATATCTTCTTTTCGTTTACGCAGTGGTGGAATATTAATTGGAAACACGGCGAGTCTAAAATAAATATCTTCTCTTAATACTTTGCTTTGAGCGATCTCTTCAATTGAGCGATTTGTAGCAGAGATCACCCGACAATTTACCTCTATCTCTTTTGTACCGCCAAGTGGTGTTACACGATTAGTTTCTAATACGCGTAATAAGTTTGGTTGCATATCTCTTGGCATTTCGGTTACTTCATCTAGAAATAATGTACCGTTGCCCGCGCGTAAAAACACACCGTCTTTTTTGCTAATTGCGCCGGTAAATGCGCCTTTTTCATGACCAAAAAGTTCGCTGGTAATTAAGCCTTTAGCCAATGCTCCACAATTGGTTGCGACCAATTCAGCTTCGTTATTCGTTACGGAGTTACTTGCGGTATGAATAGCTTGTGCAACCAACTCTTTACCTACGCCACTTTCACCTAATAACATAACGTTAGCTTTTGTTAACGCAATGCGAGATATCATAGTATACACTTCTTGCATTGCTTCTGATTCGCCAATAAGGCAACCAAAATGTTTTTTTGGTAATGAACCGTTTGACTTTTTCGACGGGGCTGGCTTTGATTGTTGTGTTAACGCGTGTTCTAAATCTTCACGCTGCAAGGGTTTGGCAATATAATTGACCTTGGGACCACATAATCCCGCTAGTAAACCTTTGACTAAAGGGTGCCCGGTAATTAGCGTGATATACGGGTCATGATTAGACTTCTTGATATGATCTATTAAATGTAAACCACTACCATCTGGCAGCATAAAATCTAAAATAATGTGATCAAACGTGTTATTTTCTAGCCACTTATAGGCTTCTTGCAGGCAACTAGCTGTACAAATATTATGACCCAAAAACTCAATAATATGACAGGCAACTTCAGTAAACTCTGCATCATCATCCACTAATAATATTTTTAACACGTTAACGCCTTAGTTAGGATGGTTTAAAACTTATTAAATTAACATATTATAACGATTGAGTCTTTACTCTTGTTTTCCACTTTTGTTTCAGGCACAGGTCAAATTACACACTTAAGTGCAGAAGCATGTTAGTTTATTCTTAATTTGATCTGATCATGGTATTGATAAAAAGTCCAAAAAATAATTTAAGTTTTTTTATTAACTCAGATTTCGGTATTCAAAACAAAAAGTTGTTGATTTTTTTACGCAAGTCATGCAAATGGATAGTTTTACCTTGCTCCAAGAAGCGTTAACATGAACTTTGAAACTTGAGTATTATATTGGTGGAGGCAAGGGGCTTTTCAGCTAAATGTGGCGTTATGCCCAATATTACAGGAGATCTTGGTTATCAGTCGGCTTTTTTTTTTAGACCTAACACAGTCTAGACAATGGTTATCGTCCTTTCAAAGAAAGGCGCTTAGCGAAATCATCAATGTTAGCTTTGCTAATATTGATGCGGTCGAGTATTTAGCAAAATATTTCGATAGTTCTGTTCCTTATCAGAGGAAGTTGCGACTCTACTTACATAATGAGCAGATTGTAGGTTACTGCTTACTCACCTTTACAGATATGTCAGATTGTACGGTAATTAAAGCCTCTGCTGCATTCTTGCCGCAATATCGAAAAGGTGGAAATACTTTTTTGTTTTCGATCCAAGAGGGTTTTAAAAGCTGGTTAAAAAGACCTTGGCGTAAACACTACTATGCCGACACTATGCTCAGTCCGGCAATGTATCGTGCGATCGCCAAGAATACCGCGATTATTTGGCCACATTTTGTTCACCAAGCACCAAAGGAATTGTTTGATCGCTTTAATCCAGATGGGCAGAGCAGTAATGAGAATCCGCTTCGCTGCTTGGTCTTGGTCGACCGAACGAGTAACTACAGCCAGCAAGAGCTGAAAATGCTGCGTAGTAGTGACAAACCAGAAATTCAGTATTACTGCCAGATCAACCCTCATTTCGATAAAGGGGTAGCCCTATTTGTAATTGTTCCAGTACACCTACGTCAATTTGTGCAGTCTCTAATAAAGATTTTAAGGAAAGTATGAACTTTACAATTAACCGCCCTTTTTTATCTATATTATTGCTTTTGCTTTTATTGTTGTAATAAATAGGCCGCAGCACCAAGTAAACCGGGTTGCTGTTCTATAATGACATAAGTAGGAGTTTGCAAAGTAATATGTGACAAACGACCTTTGGTTTCAAAGCGTTCTCTAAATTTACTTACTTTAAGAAAATCAATAAAGCGGGGCACAATGCCTCCAGCAATGTAAGCACCACCTTGACTATTCATTATTAAAGCTAAATTACCTGCAAAACTGCCTAATGCTTGGCAGAAAAGTAACAAGGTTTGATGACAAAGGTGACAACTATTTTCAACGCCTCGTTTACTAATTTCTTGCGCTGATAAATGAGCCTGTTCTTCATCAGTTTCTGTGTTAGCTAGCGCTTGATAAATTTGTTCAAGGCCATAGCCAGAAAGTAGTTGTTCGTATGAAACCCGCTCTTTAATAGTATTTAAATAACGTAATACAGCTATTTCTTGCTCGCCAACAGGTGCAAAATCAACATGACCACCTTCACCACTAACGCAATGCCATTGGCTCTTTCCTGCTATTGATACAGGCACTAAGTTAGCAACACCCAAACCAGTGCCGGGGCCACAGACTGAAATAGGTTTATTGGCAACCGCTTCACCGCCACCAATTTTAACTTTTTGCTCATCATTTAATAATGGAATAGCCATAGCAATGGCGGTGTAGTCGTTGATGAGTGTTAAACTGTTCAATGATAACTGCGCTTTCAATTCAGCTTGTGAAAATTTCCAAGGCAAATTCGTCATTGAAATTAAATCATCATCGACAGGGCAGGCAATAGCTAAACAGGCATGAATAGTGCGACCCGTTAGCTGTTTTTTGTCAATATAAAGGGCAAGTACCTCGGCTAGGCTATTAAATTCAGCACATTGATAGGTTTCAATGTCTTTATATTTTGCAGCACATGATGCATCGGCAAGTGCTAGTCGAATGTTGGTACCACCAATATCGGCAATTAAGTTGATGGTGTTTTTTAGTGCAGTGTTCATTGTTAAGGCTCATTTAATTACGTTATGTTTTACTGGCGCAGTTTTTGGTTCAATTTTACTGGCGGTATGTTTACTGGACATTGATTGTTAAATCTTGGTGTTGCCAAGCAAATTTAACGGTCAATGTTTCTGCTTCTTTATTCCAGTCGATGCTGTTAGCTTCTTTCTTGCCCACTATGACTTTAATTGGTTGGCTTTGCCAATGATGAATAACTAATGTCATTTGCCTACTTTGAGGCATGCCTACATAGTGAGTATCATTTCTCGATAAATGAAGACTTAATTTTTCATTTTTTTGATTGGCTTTAAAGGATAATAACTCAAAAAAACCTTGTGCGTTAGCTTGAAACATTTCACCGTCATCTTCATACATTTCGCCTTCACTATTCTTAACTGACTCATCGGCATAATAATGTAGCGTTAGCTTGCTGTTATCATAATCTTTGGTTGATTGAATGTCATCAATCATGGGAATAAATGAACCTGCGCGAACGAGTACTGGCAATGTTGCTAGGCTAGTTGCAATGTCAACAGTTTGGTTGCCTTGGTGTCTATCTCCACTAAAGTAATCAAACCAAACGCCTTTAGGCAAGGATACTGATACTGATTTAACACCCGCATCAACAACCGGTGTCACTAAAAATGCATCACCCCAAAGGTAACTTTTAGCATTATCCATTTGCCTGTAGCTAAGTTCATCTTCAAGCTCCTCTTCAAAGAAGAGCGGGCGCATTAATGGCATGCCCGTAGTGCTATTTTGATAGGCTAGTGTGTAGTTATAAGGCAGTAAGTTATATCTAAGCTTAATAAATTGTCGTAAAATATCTTGGGTGTCTTTATCGTGAAATACTACTTCTGGGGCGATATTGTCTTGCGCATGTGGACGATAAATAGGTTGGAATACACCATATTGCAGCCAACGGATATACATTTCTTTATCGAATTTTTCACCGCCAGCAAAGCCGCCTAAATCAGAATGAGTATATCCCAACCCTAACACGCCCATTTGTAGGCTAAGTTCTACTTGGGGTTTTAATCCACCCCAAGAGCGACTTACATCGCCAGTCCATGGGATCATGCCATAGCGTTGTGAGCCAGCAAAGCCAGAGCGCATTAAAATAAAAGGGCGTTTATTTGGCGCTAGGCTTAACTGATTTTCATAAACCATTTTAGCCCATTGATGACCATAAACATTATGGATCGCATCGCCATTTACCACGCTGCCGTCGCTTAAAGTATGTAAGGTGTCGCTAGGATGCACTTCTGGCTCGCCTAAATCGCCCCACCAACCGGTTACGCCTTGCCGATATAAGGTTTTATAAATATCATTGAACCAGTTTTTGCCTTTATCGTTGAACACATCAACTAAGCCAGTATTGCCAAAATAAAAGTCAAAGCGTTTTGGTTTACCCTCTGCATTTTTTGCAAGGGCTTGTTTTTGCTCGGCATCAGCCCATTTTTTTGAGTTTGTTAGAATAAAAGGCTCGGTGATTAATACCGTATTTACGCCTTGCGCTTTTATGTCGCTGATCATTTTTGTTGGGGTAGGGAATGCTGTTTTATCCCAAGCTAAATTGCCCATATGTCCTTTGATGTTTTTACCAAACCAGTAAAGATCTAAAATTAAGGCATCAAGTGGAAAGTCTAAGTCGATAAATTTATTAACGGTAGCGCGCACTTCTTGTTCAGTTCTATAACCAAAACGTGAGGCGTAGTTACCAAACGCCCAACGCGGCGGCATTGGTTGCTTACCAGTCACATCAACATAATTATTGATTAGCTCAGGATAAGTTTTGCCAGCAAAAACTAAGTAAGACATGCGACCTGATACGGCTTCAAATTGCATGATGTTCTGTTCCGATTTACCTAAATCCATCCACCCTTTGGCTGAGTTATCAAATAATAGTATGTATTTATTACTCGAAAAAACCGCAGGTAAACTAAAGTTCATTTGATTCGATTGCGTTTCATAACCGTAATGAGCACGATTATATAACGGCATACGATGGCCTCGTCTATCCATGCCTAATACACGTTCACCACCACCAAGTAGTTTTTCGTTTTCACTTAACTTAAAACGAAAGCCTTGTATCTGATGTTGTGTTTCATCTTCTACCGTGGTGCCAGTAAAAAATCCTGCTTCTTCAGCAAGCAATAACTTATCATTTTGGTAAAAGCTGATGTTAAAAGGGGATTTATTAAGTACTGCGCTTATCTTATCAAGTGCCATTGTCAGTTCATTGCTATTATCGCTAACGTTAAACCCTTGCTTAATCGCGTCTTCTTTAATCGCAAAAGAGGGCAAGTACGCGGCTTTATTACTGTCGTTAGTAACTAAATATTGTACCTCAATAGCAGAGTCGGAATAAGCGCTTAAGCTTACTTGTCCTTGGTTTGTCGTTACAATCAAGGTTTTATTTTTTAGCTGATGGCTCAGGTAAGTAGCTTGATTGAATGCCTGTGAAGGTAGAGCAATCAGAGCGAAAGCTAGCAAGCAAGACAATTGTTTTATCAATACCGGTTTTACCAATAGAAAGTAGCGCAAGATGTTTTCCTTAAATTTTTTAATATTTATTCACTATGATAATAACCTTGTCAGCTTAACGCGGCATCTTGAATACGTATGCAAGTACTTGATAGTGATCAAAGTTGACTATAGCTACAATATATTGATAGTAACTAAATATTAGTTAAAATTTATAACCAGTATCTTTAGCAGAATGCTTATTAAATTTTCTTTCGTAGTAATCCAGCATTGAATAGAGAAATTCAATGTTTAGGCGCTGAATATCTTGTTTTGCTTGTAAATAAGTTCTTATGGCTTCATCAATATTTCCTTGCTGAAATAATACATCTGCCAAATGCAATTGTGTAGAGTTAATACCTATTGGGCTTTGAATTATTTGGTAAAAAGACAGCGCTAAATTGAATGATTGTAATGCTCCATCTAATAGGTTTTGTTCAATATAGGCTAAACCTTGCTCTTCTGCGATACTTGCTTTTAAAAGCCAATCAAGATTGTTTTTGATCGATTTAGCGGCTTGCTCATAAAATTCCATCGCTTGTTGCCAATCTTTTTTTTTGGCTGCAATTCTGCCTTTTATCAAATTAATATGGGCTACTTCCTGAGTATCTCTATTAGCAAGTTTAGAGGCTTTATTCATGAGGGACGTTGCTTGCTCAACTTCATTATTCCATAAGTACAATTTACTAAGATAAATCATGGCAATCACAGACTTTTGGTTCAATGCCAAGTAACTTTCAAAAAAGCTAATAGAGGTATGCCAGTCTGATTCATAGCTAATCATTGCTTCAGAAAATAAAGCATCACTAAACTCTTTCATGGGAATATTGTTGCTTATTTTTAGTGGGGAATTAATAAAATCGGCTAACTTTTTGGATAGCACAGTCAGTGCGCTATTAATTGATGTATCAAGAATAACGCCTTGCTTTACACTATTCACAAGGTGAAATTTATAAACCAGTTTATAATCAGAAACATTACCGTGAATTTCAGTTTCAACGACTACTGTGGCACCAGAGACATTGAATATCTTATTGACATCAGCGGATTGAAAGTTTCTCTCTAATCCTGCAATGTGCATTAAGCGAGGAATATAAGTTCCTTGATGAACAAAAATTTCGTTAGGTAATCCTTTAAGTTTAGCGATAAATTGCTCCATTCCTCCTAAGTATATCCAATCATTTTCGGTATAAGGGATATGATTTTTAATCGGTAAAACAACAATGTTATGATCATATTTAATAACAACATTCTCGTTTATATTTAGTGGAAAAAATAAAACGACAGCCAATATAATTAAAGCAGAGGGAAGCATATATTTGAATAAGACTAGTTTTGCCTGTGAAATATTATTTTTTGGATTAAGCTTATAAGCTTGAACGGTAAATTCATAACCTTTACGGGGGTAATTTTGGATGATTTTTGAATTAGAAAATAATTGTCGAATTTCACGAATAGACTGAAAAACCACACCATCATCGACAGTTACATCATCCCAAATGTTATCTAACAACTCCTGTTTGGTGATTATTTGCCCTGATCTTTGGGCAAGGTATAACAACAATGCTAAAGTTTTAGGGCGGATACTTTGACAGTTATCCCTATCTGAGAGCGTCCGCGCTTGGGTATCTAAAGTAAAAGTACCAATTTGATATTTCATTAAAACAGCATATGAATGTGATTATTGCATTATCTTAGCAAATATTAATGATTTGAGTATATCTGTAGTTTACTTCCCTATATTCATGTCGTACACAGCAGAGCTCGCTTTACCTATCAATAAATAGGTGAAGTCACTACTAATCGTTATTTTTCCATTTTTTACAATAGCTGTTTGGTTCGAATAGTAATCGAAAAGCACTTCTCCATCATGGAATAACCCATAAACAGCAATACTTTTATTTCCTTTTGGCAAATCTTTAGCAACCAATACTGACTCTTCATTCTCCAACTCACGCTTAAAAATATAAGGGGATTGATTTAATTGCTTATGCTTGCCTGAACCCACGGCGTTCTGTTGCTTTCTAAATTGACCAAGTTTTTGCCAGTGGGCTAAAATAGCTTGAGTATCAGCTTTTTTAATATCTTGCCAATTCATAAAAGTTCGCATATTTGCATCACCATAGGCATTTTTAGCCTCCATTGGACGTGCTAACTCATCACCATAGTAAATTTGAACGCCACCCGGTGCTAGCATCAATTTGAAAGCAGTATCAAAGGTTTTCTCTCGTTTTGTGTCGTAAGAATCAGGGTCATCATGAGAACCAATATAACTAAGGATGCCTTTACCTTTTAGTACACCTTGATTAAGTGATTTTGAATAGCTTGAAAATATTGTTTCCGCTGATTGAGCAGCATGGGCAACAAACCCCATATTAATTAATGCATCAAATCCGTAATCAAAAAAATCGACCTGCTTGTCACCATAATCATAGCCACGTCCATTTTTTACCGTATTTTTATAATCGTTTAATCCCCAGTTAAATACTTCACCCACCATATAAAAAGGAATGTCGTCCTTAACTTGCTCAGGGTTATTCTTTTTCCATGAGTTAAAAGAAAATTTACTTTCCTTTTTCAATACCGCCCATATATCCGCTTCTACGTGTTTAACCGTATCAACACGAAAACCATCTACTCCGTATTCTTTTACCCAGTCAGTTAACCATTTAACAAGGTAATATTTAGGGGCTCGTGGATACTCAGTACGCTTAAAAAACAGTTCAAGTTCAGCAAGCTCTTGCTCAAGACGTCCTTCTTTTTTCCATTTACTGAGTAATTGCGGAGGAAGCTCAACACTTGCTTCACTTTCCGTTTTGATATCTGTAAGTGAAGTCGCCAATGCGCACTGAGTATTTTGTTGGTAGTTCCCCCATTGACAAATAGGCGAGGTTCTTATCCAGTCAGATGGCCACGCCCAGTCTGACTTGGTTTTCGGTCCTGTATGATTAATGATGACATCCATAAGCACTTTAATATTGTATTTGTGTGCTACGGCAATCATTTGTTTTAGATCGGCTTCTGTACCATAGTTTGCATCAATAGCTGTCCAGTCTTTTGGCCAATAACCATGATAAGAATAGGTCAGTCCTGCTGATTCATCATAACCGTGCACTTGTTCAATTAATGGTGTCATCCAAATCGCATCCACTCCTAATCGAGTAAAATAGCCATCTTTAATTTTTTCAATAATACCTTTAATATCTCCGCCTTCAAAACCTCTTAATACTGCTGGGGTTGCAGTACGATTGTAAGAGAGATCATTACTTTTATCGCCATTATTAAATCGGTCAGTTAACATAAAGTAGACAGTTGCATTGTCCCAAAAGTTAGCTGTTGTGTGTGTCGCTTGCGCGGCATAAATATTAAGTGACCAGCCAGCCGTCAGTAGTAAATAAATTAGTTTGTTCATACGCATTACATAATTACCTGTATTTTAAAAGTAGCCGCATCATTGCTTTTTTTATCATTAATAATGAACTTAAATTTTCTTAAATAAACTGAAACATTTGATAAATATAGAAAATAAATGTTGATGGTGTTGCGATTTTTGATATCCATACCCAAGCTAACTCAAGATGCGAGTTTCAGGAACTCTCTTGTTCTCTACTTATTCGTTCCTCCTGATATCAATTAAATTCATCTTTGCAGACTAATTACGCGGATATTCTGTTCAATTCAGATTATTACATACGTATGCATGGCTTTTTTTGCCTATTTCTTCTTTGCATACGTATGTAGTTCATTGCCCTAATCGCTCACATGGGCATAATCAGAACCAAGGTTTTTTTATTATCTGAATATTGAGAGTTAGAAGTACTTATGGTTACCAAAACTAAAGCCAAAACTAAAATTATAGCTAAAAAAACAGCAGTTAACAGTTCAGCCGCGAATACATCGGTGAACGCAACTGAACTTAAAGCGCGTATTCAGCATCACCTGCAATTTACCTTAGGTGAAATCGCTAACGAAGAAGAAATTAAGTCTGCTTACTGGCAAGCTACGTCTTTAGCTTTACAAGATATCGTCGTTGCTAAATTGAAAACAACGAACGAACGTCAGTTTGCTACCGATGCTAAAAGTGTTAACTACTTGTCACTTGAATATTTAATGGGGCGTTTGTTATCAAATAACCTACACAATATTGATTTATACGATACCGCAGAAAAAGTACTAAAAGCATTAGGCTTTAATCTTGCTGACTTGTGCGAGCAAGGCCCAGATTTAGCGTTAGGCAATGGTGGGTTAGGCCGATTAGCCGCCTGCTTTTTAGATTCATTAGCCACGCTTGATTACAATGCTATGGGTTATGGTATTCATTATCAACACGGCTTGTTTAAACAAGCGTTTGTTGAGGGACATCAGGTAGAAACACCTGATATGTGGCGCGAATTTGGCAACCCGTGGGAAGTGTGTCGTCCAGAATCGGCGCAGTATATTCCACTTTATGGTCATGTTGAACAAGTAGCGCAAGCTGATGGCACCATGAAATCAGAGTGGCAAGCAGGTAAAGTATTTAAAGGTGTGCCTTGGGATATTCCTATTGTTGGTTATCACAGTGACACAGTAAATACGTTACGTTTATGGGAATGCCGTGCGGATAGCGCTTTTGATTGGAATAAATTTAATAATGGTGATTACCTAAATGCGCTTGAAAATCAGGTGCATGCTGAAAGTGTTTCTAAAGTGCTTTACCCAAATGATGAACATGAAGCCGGTAATGAACTGCGTTTTATCCAACAATATTTCTTCTGTGCCTGTTCAATAAAAGACATTATCGCTCGCTTTGAAGCGCAACATGGTGACTTATATCAGGCGAAAAATTTAAACTTATTTGCTGATAAAGTTGCTATTCAATTAAATGATACTCACCCAACCATCGCTATTTTAGAGTTTATGCGCGTCTTGCTAGATGAACATGAAATGACTTGGGATAACACTTGGGGCCTAGCGCGTAAAGTCTTTGCTTACACCAATCATACGTTACTACCCGAAGCGTTAGAAAAATGGTCTGTTGCTTTGTTTGTCAAAGTATTACCACGTCACTTGACTATTTTATATCGTATAAATGAAGCATTTTTAAATAATGAAGTATCCGTTAAATGGCCTAATGATGAAGCCATGCGCACGCGTTTATCTATCATAGAAGAAGGCGAACAACGCACCGTGAGAATGGCACATTTATGTGTGGTTGCGGCACATAAAGTCAACGGCGTTGCACAAATTCATTCAGACCTAGTCAAGCAAGACTTATTTCCAGAATTTGATGCTTTATGGCCGGGTAAATTAACCAATGTTACTAATGGAATTACCCCACGCCGTTGGTTAAAAGCGTGTAATCCGCTGCTTTCAAACTTGTTATCTAAAACCATTGCCGATGATTGGGCAAAAGATTTAGATAGCTTAAAGCAGTTAGCTGACTTTGCGGATAAAACTGCTTTCCAGAAAAAGTTCATGGCTATCAAGTTAGCAAATAAAATTGCTTTAACGAAAGTAATAAAAGAATTAACCGGTATTACCGTTAGTCCTGATGCTATTTTTGATGTGCAAATTAAGCGTTTACATGAATACAAACGTCAGCATTTGAACTTATTGCATATTTTAGCCTTATATCGACGTTTGTTAGCAAACCCTGAATTAGATATGCCGCCACGGGTATTTATTTTTGGCGCAAAAGCCGCTCCGGGTTACAAGCTAGCGAAAGAAATTATTTATGCGACCAACAAAATTGCTGAAAAAATCAATCATGATGGCCGTATAAAAGACAAATTAAAAGTGGTGTTCTTACCTAATTATCGTGTGAGTTTGGCTGAAAAAATTATTCCAGCGGCTGATGTGTCAGAGCAAATATCTACTGCAGGAAAAGAAGCCTCAGGTACCGGTAATATGAAGCTTGCCCTGAATGGCGCAGTGACTATTGGCACATTAGATGGTGCCAACATCGAAATTGCAGAAGAAGTGGGCAGTGACAATATCTTTATTTTTGGTTTAACCGTTGATGAAGTGAAAGCGTTAGATAATCACGGTTATAACTCACATCATTATTACCACACTAATAGTGAAATAAAAGCCTGTTTAGATTGGCTCGATACCGACTATTTCACTCCGGGTAATGCAGGTGAGTTATCACCAATGAAACATAGTTTTCTTGATGGTGGAGACCCGTACAAAGTGTTGGCTGATTTCCAATCTTATGCTGATGCGCACTTTGCTTTAGGTAAAGCGTACCAAAACAAAAAACGTTGGGCACGCATGGCTATTTTAAATACGGCGATGATGGGTAAATTCAACTCAGACAGATCAATTGAAGATTACGTTGATAACATTTGGCATTTAACCAAATCATAAAAATGAGCTTCGAATAGCAAGTTGAAAATTACGAGTTTTGAAGATCGAAAAAGTAAGTGATTAAAGGAAAAGTATGAGCAAGCAAACTAGCGCAGTGAAAAAGGTACTAAGCAGCACTCTTATCAAGCAAACTGATATTGATGCTATTGCACAGGCGCGTCATGGTGCTGCTCATACTATTTTAGGTTTGCAAGCACTTACAAGCTCTAATTCATCAAGTGCTAATTCATCAAGTGAAGGCTTCCTTGTTATTAGTGTTTTTCTTCCCGATGCTGATAGCGTTACCATCATAGAAAAGAAAACTAAAAAGCCGCTAGCAACATTAACGCAAGTTGATGCAGCTGGTTTTTTTATGGCCAAATTAAGACGTAAAAAACGGTTTGCTTATCTGCTGCAAGTGACTTGTCATGGTCAAACAAAAATTATTGAAGATGCCTTTGCATTTGGTTCCTCTTGTGGAAATTCAATATTAACTGAATTTGACATCCACTTACTAAATGAAGGCAATCATCAAAAACCGTATCAAAAATTAGGTGCACATTATCAAACATTGCCTGATAAAAATGGGCAAGGCGTTGACGGTGTAACCTTTAGTTTATGGGCACCTAACGCGGGCTCAGTTGCCGTTATTGGTGATTTTAATCAGTGGGATGGCAGATGTCATCCGATGGAAAATATTGTTCATCATGCGTCGACACTACAAGGTTCTTCACCTCAAGACTCTTCACCTAAAGGAAGGCGCAGTGGTTACTGGACTATTTTCATCCCTAACATTCAAGTGGGTAGTCTCTATAAGTTTGCATTAAAAGACGGTCATGGTAATGCACTGGAAAATAAAGCTGATCCATTTGGCAGTCAAGCACAGTATCGCCCCGAGTCAGCCAGTGTTGTTGCCAGTGAGCAAGCTTACTTATGGAAAGATGAGCAGTGGTTAGCACAGCGAGCTCAGCGAAATGCGCGAAATGCCGCGATTAGTATTTACGAAGTGCATCTTGGCTCATGGAAAAGAGCAGCCAATGGCGATTTTTTAAATTACCGCGAACTTGCCGCGCAGTTAATTCCATACACCCTTGAAATGGGCTTTACCCATATTCAATTAATGCCCGTGAGTGAATATCCATTTGATGGTTCTTGGGGCTACCAACCGGTAGGTTTATTTGCACCAACAGTTCGTTTTGGCAGCCGTGAAGACTTTCAATATTTTGTCGATAGCTGTCATCAAGCCAACCTTGGCTTATTGATTGATTGGGTGCCGGGGCATTTTCCAAGTGATCCGCACGGTTTAGCCCAATTTGATGGGTCATATTTATATGAGCATGAAGATCGCCGTTTAGGTTTTCATCCTGATTGGGACACCTTAATTTATAACTATGGTCGCACCGAAGTCGCTAACTTTTTACGTGCTAGCGCCATGCATTGGTTAGACAACTTCCATGTTGATGGCATTCGCGTTGATGCCGTTGCCTCTATGTTGTATTTAGATTACAGCCGCAAAGAAGGCGAGTGGTTGCCTAATATTCACGGTGGCCGTGAAAACCTTGAAGCGGTGGCATTTTTACAGCGCTTTAATGAAGAATTATATAGCCAATATCCGGGGACATTTTCAGTAGCAGAAGAGTCAACCTCTTGGCCGGGCGTATCGCGTCCAACGGACTCAGGCGGTTTAGGTTTCGGCTATAAGTGGAATATGGGGTGGATGAACGACAGCCTACAATACATGAGCGAGGATCCCATCCATAAAAAGCATCATCATAACAAATTAAGTTTCAGTTTGATTTACGCCTTTGATGAAAATTTTGTGCTGCCCTTAAGCCATGACGAAGTGGTGCATGGTAAGGGCTCTATCTTGGATAGAATGCCTGGTGATACTTGGCAAAAATTTGCTAATTTACGTGCATATTATGGTTTTATGTGGACTCATCCGGGTAAAAAACTCCTCTTTATGGGCTGCGAATTTGCGCAAGGAAAAGAGTGGAACCATGACAGTGAACTTGACTGGCAACAACTTGATAGTCATTGGCATAGTGGCGTTCAGCGCTTAGTCAAAGACTTAAATAAAGTCTACACCACCACACCTGCGCTTTATGAAAAAGATTGTCTGCATGATGGCTTTGCTTGGTTAGAGCATGACAACAGCGAGCAATCTATTTATAGCTTTGTTCGCTATGGCGAAGACAACCCTTTAAAGAAAAGTAATCCCGTCATTGTGATTTGTAACTTTACGCCACAGTGTCATCAAAATTATCAAATTGGTGTGCCTGTTGCCGGCTTTTATCAAGAAATTTTAAATTCAGATGCACAAATTTATGGTGGTAGTAACCAAGGCAATTTAGGTGGTGTGCAAAGCTTTGTTGGTCAGTGCCAAGGAAAGGAACAATACATCACTATTACAGTACCGCCGCTAAGTACGGTTATCTTCTCATTAGCGTGGCAGAATAATTAATGGCAGCATTAAAACCACTGGTGTGTTTGATGAAAGCACCAGTGAAAATATCACTAAAATAAGAAAATAAGAAAATAAGAAAACAAGAAAACAAGAAAGCAAGAAAAAAAATAAGTATTAATCAGCTCGCCTCGTTGAGCAAAGAAAATAGAGAGCAATCAGAATATGACTTCACATCACCTTTCACATGACTTTTCACCTAGTAGAGCACAAGCACGTGCACATTTAATAGAGCAGCTAGCACAGTTGGTAGGTTTTCATCAAGGTTATACCGACAGTTTCGGTAAGCAAGTTTTTGCTAAAGATGAAGCTCGTCATGCGCTACTTAAAGCGATGGGTTACGATCTCACCAGTGATGAGGCTATCGAGCCCCAAATCAAACGATTAAATGAACAAGCATGGCGTAACACCTTACCTGCTACGCATATTGCTAAATGTGAAGAGCAACAACATTCGTTGGTTATCAGTATAAAAACAAATGCAAGTGACACAATTGCTTGGAATATTATTACTGAATCAGGGGAGTCGTTTAGTGAACAAATATCCTTGAGCAGCTTAGTTAAACTTGATGAAACGCATCTTGATGGTGAGCACTTTGCTAAGTATCAATTAACCTTACCCAACTTGGAACAAGGTTATCATCAGTTATCGGTATCTTATGATAGTACAAATTATGATAGTACAAAGGCAAACTGCCATTTAATTTTTGCGCCGAAAACGTGTTATAGCCCACAAGAGGCATCGAGCGATAAAATGTGGGGTTACGCGGCACAACTTTATTCGCTGCGCAGTGAAAATAACTGGGGTATGGGCGATTTTGGCGACTTATTAAGTTTGGTTGAAAAGTCAGCCAAGCAAGGTGTTTCAGCGATTGGTTTAAACCCTTTGCATCCACTATATCCAAATAATCCTGCACATCGCAGCCCATATTCGCCAACAAGTCGTTGTTTTCTCAATGTCATGTATATTGATGTCACTAAAGTGCCCAACTATGATGATTGCAAGGCAGCACAAAAACGCTTCAACAGTGATGAGTTTCAAGCAAAACTCGCTGTTGCTAAAGAGTCAGAACTTATTGATTACGTGGCGGTTGCCGATGTGAAGTATCAAATTTTAGCCTTATTATTTAAAGACTTTAGTGCTAATGCTAACAAAGGGCTATTGAGTGAATTCCATGACTTTAAAGTAGAACAAGGTAATGACTTACTGTCTTTAACTACTTTCGATGCCTTATATGAGCATTTTAGAGCGCAAGATGAAAATGCCTATGGTTGGAAAATGTGGCCAGCGGCATATCAAGAGCCCAGCAGTGATGAAGTAAAAGCTTTTCAAACAAGTCATGCAACCCGCATAAACTATTTTGCTTTTTTACAATGGCTTGCTCATCGTCAATTAACAACGGTTGCCCAAACAGCAAAAGATCTAGGTATGCCGGTTGGCTTGTATCTTGATTTAGCGGTAGGCTGTGATGGCTCAGGCGTTGATGTATGGTGTGATAAAGATGTTTATGTGTCGGGTGCTGCCGTTGGTGCACCGCCAGATGCAATGAATACCTTAGGCCAAGATTGGGGTTTAACGCCAATTAACCCCGTGGCATTAAAACAACAAGGATATTTACCGCTAGTAAAAGCGCTGCGCAGTAATATGCAATATGCCGGCGCTTTACGTATTGATCATATTTTAGGGTTAATGCGTCAATATTGGGTAGCCCCTGGCATGAAAGCCGATGAAGGTGTTTTTATTACCTTCCCGTTGGAAGATATTTTACGCATTATTGCCCTTGAGTCTCGTCGTGAAGCCTGTGTGGTTATTGGTGAAGACTTAGGCACAGTACCTGATGGCTTTGGCGAAATCATGGCGGCGGCAGGTTTACTTTCTTACAAGGTATTATTTTTTGAACGTTGGGAGTCTGGTTTCTTTAAGCGCCCAGAGCTCTATCCGGCACAATCTATGGTGACCGTTTCTACGCATGATTTACCAACGCTCACGGGTTGGTGGACTGGTCGTGACTTAGAATGGCGACAAGCGCTTAATTTATATCCCAATGAAGCAATGGGGCAACAGGAGCGTAATGCTAAAATTGAAGATAGAAGCTTACTTGTTGCCGCATTGAATGATCTTAATGTCATTGATTTGAGCAAAGCACCAGAGCAAGCGCCCGCGAAAATGAACACTGAGTTATCCGTGGCGGTGCAAAAATACATGGCCCAAGCGCCAAGCCATATTCAGTTAATTCCATTAGAAGATGCCTTAGAAGTTGTTGAGCAAGTGAATATTCCGGGCACTATAGATCAGCACCCAAATTGGCGACAAAAATTACCAGTTTCATTGGAAGAATTTTGGCAGCAAGATTCAGTGAATACGATTGCAGACGCGATGCAACAAGCAAGACCAAGACGTTAATTTCACTTAATTTAAGTTAATTAGATCATAGAGAATAACAATAAGAGACCAGTATCATGAAAGTATTTGTTAAAAACGCTATTTTTATAGCAACAATCTTTAGTTTGTTCACCTCATTAAACACTGAAGCTAAAGAAAGTTCTTCACAATTGAATGATAGTGCAAAAGCGGCTAAATTAGCGCCTTATCAGCAACGAGATTTTCAGGATGAAGTTTTTTATTTTGTCTTACCTGACAGATTTCAAAACGGTGATGCAAGTAACGATTTAGGCGCAGCAGCAAGCGATACCAAGCGTGCTTTGTCTCGTGGTGGTTTAGACAAAACGCATAAGGGCATGTATCACGGGGGTGACTTAGCAGGGCTGACAGAAAAATTACCGTATCTTGATAATATGGGCATTACCGCTATTTGGTTAACGCCTGTTTTAAGAAACCAAGCGATGCAAGCAAACACATCAGGTTACCACGGTTATTGGATTTTAGACTTCACTGAAATTGACCCTCATCTAGGCAGTAATGCGGATTTAAAAAACTTTATTGACCAAGCTCATCAGCGCAATATTAAAGTATTCTTTGATATTATTACTAATCACACGGCGGACGTTATTAAGTATAAAGAATGTCATGGTGATGATGGTTTAGGTTGGCTTATCGAAGAAAAAGGTGAAAAAAAGGGCGACTGCCCCTTTAAATCTGTTGCGCAATTGGCTAAAGGTGATAAATACAGCCCATTAATACCTGCTGGCAAAGAGGCATTAAAAGTACCAGCATGGTTAAATGATATTAATGCTTATCATAACCAAGGTGATTCTAACTGGGTCGGTGAAAGCGCAATTCGTGGTGATTTTGCAGGTCTTGATGATATTGATACCAATAGCGAAAAAGTGGTTACGGGTATGACTGATATTTATAAGTCGATCATTGATGAATTTAAACCTGATGGTTTCCGCATTGATACGGTGAAACACGTTAACATGGAATTTTGGCAAGTATTTTCACCAGCGTTAATAGCCCATGCTAAATTACAGGGCATTGATAACTTCTTTATGTACGGCGAAGTGTATAGTTTTGAACCTGAATTCTTGAGTCGTTATACCAGCCAAGGAAAACTACCTTCAGTATTAGATTTTGCTTTGCAAAAATCACTAGAAAATACCTTGGTTGAACAACAAGGCACTGATGTTTTAGCTAAGTTATTTGCGCAAGATCATTTTTATCAAACAGCGCATGCAGATATTGAAAATACTAATGCGAATCAGCTGGTTAACTTTACCGGTAATCATGATATGGGACGTTTTGCTTATTTGTTAAAACAGAGTAAGCATAACTACAGTGAGCAAGAGCAAATTCAACGTAATTTACTTGCCCATGCCATGATTTACTTTAGCCGTGGCGTTCCCGTGATTTATTATGGCGATGAACAAGGTTTTGTTGGTGACGGCAACGATCAAGCTTCGCGTCAAGACATGATGCCATCAAAAGTGGCGAGTTATAATGATGATGATCTATTAGCAACAGATAAAACTACCGCTGATAATAACTTCGACACTAGTCATTTGTTTTATCAAACCTTTGCAAAATATGCCGAGTTATATCAGCAATACCCTGCATTACGATTTGGTCAGCAAACAACGCTTTATTCACAAGATAAACCAGGCATTTTTGCACTTCAACGAGTTGTTACTTCTCAGGGGAAAGAGCAGAAATTAATAGTGGTATATAACACCTCAGCACAAGCGCAACGTCTTGATGTTATTGCTGATATGAGAGCGACTAAATTACTTTATCAATCAAAGTCTAATGAAAAAGGCCAACTTGCCCCGTTGAGTTTTGCTATTTATAAAGTGTTGTAACATTCTAATAATATAATTATTTTGGCGTAACTTGATGAATATGCACATCGCGTTGTGGGAAAGGAATATGTATATTGGCTTTATCTAGCGCGCTGTAAATACTGGCGTAAGCTTTATATTTTGCTGCATATAGATTAATAGTAGGTGTCCATAAACGAATAGCTAGGGTAATAGCGCTGTCTGAGAATTCATCAATACCGACTTGCAGCTTTCTATTTTCGCCAATAATATCGAGTGACAATATTGCCTCTTTAAGTAATTCGATAACCTCTAAAGGGTTATGATCATAAGAAATCCCCACATTTAGTTCAAGTAGCGAATCATGTTTTGAATTATGTAAGATTTCACCAACGATATGTTTATTTGGAATGGTAATAACCACATCATCTTCATTTTTTAATACAGTATAAGCAAGTAACACTTCTTCAACTACACCCGTAACACCATGAACCGTAATGGTATCACCAACCACAAAAGGTCGAATAAGAATAATATTAAATCCTGCCGCATAGTTTGCCAGTAAGCCTTGTAATGCTAAACCGGCACCTAATGAAATTGCACCAATTGCCGCAATAAAAGGGGTAACACTAATGCCCAATTTGCCTAACGAGATAATGGTTATCATGATGACAACGAGCATTTTTGTGGTATTAGCTAAAAATTGACTTAACGTGATATCAATTTTTTGTCGCAGACACAATTTTAACACCCAAGCAGATACTTTTCCGGCTAGCATGTAACCAATAAAGAAAATAATAAGCGCACCAACCAGTTGGAAACTATAGTTGGTGAAAAACTCAATAATAATATTATAAATATTGGCAACCTGATCTATTTCATCTTTTAATAAATCCGTAGGTGCTAGCGAAGTCGATGCTTTTTCAGTGGTACTGGCAACTTGAGCTACAAACATTAAAATTCCTTAATATATAAATATATTGATGAGTTGGAGACATAGTTAATCAACGGGCTTACCATTTCTCGCTTCAAGCAGACGATACCAATCTTCAGGGTTATAATCTAGTGTTAACGCCGCTTTTGCTGCCACAATACGTTCTGGCGTTGTTGAACCAACAATAGGACAAATATTGGCAGGGTGTTTTAATAGCCAAGCAAGTATGAGTTGCCATGGTTGGCAGCTATACTTTTGAGCTTGTTGCTCTAATTCAGTTTCGATGCGCTGTTCATCTTCAGCAGAAAAAGTATTACCCCATGCAGGATAAACAACTCCGCCCAAAGGACACCATGCAATGGGTGTAATACCCAATTGTTGGCATTGGTCTAAGGTGCCATCGCTAAAACTATTGATATTATGAATATTAATTTCTATTTGATTAACCAGTAGCGGTTCGTTTAAAGCAGATTGTAGCAATGAGACTTGCGAAGGCGAAAAGTTACTGACGCCAAAATGCTTAACCTTACCGCTAGATTTCAACTCCATGAAGGTTTCGGCAACGTCTTGTGCATTAAACAAATAGTCAGGTCGATGCAATAAAAATAAATCTAAATAGTCAGTATTCAAGCGTTGTAATGACTTTTCAACACTGTTAATTAAATAGTCATGTGAAAAATCATAGCGCTTAGGATCGCGTCGAATACCGGCTTTTGAAGTTAAAATTATGTCATCACGTAAATTGGGTGACTCATTTAATAGCTCACCAAAAAGGCTTTCACACTCACCGTCGCCGTATATATCGGCATGATCAAAATGATTATAGCCCGCGTCAATGGCTGTTTGAATGGCTAATTTACCTTTGGCTCTATCATGACTTGAGTTGTCATTGGCAATGCGCATGCAGCCGTAGATAAGGCGAGAAGAACTGATGTTAGACGAACTTAATTGTAATGTTTGCATTGGTTGTTAGTACCTATCAATAGTTGCTTAAAGCGATTTCAAAAATTCATCATGCGCTGGTAATTTGTCTATCGTGCGATTGATTAAAACTTTTAAACTACCCATTAAGTCTTCCACTTGCTCTTTTGATAACGCGTCAACCAGCGGGTGATGATCTTCAGGTACATTACCTTGTCCTATCATGACTTGTTGCCAAGCTATTTCGGTAAATAAATCATCAGGATTACAAAATACTTTGCCTGTTTTTTTGAATAACTGAATTTTATTAATTAGTGATTCTGGTACATCCATACGCTGACAAGCTCGCCAAAATTCACTATCGTCACGGCTATTGAGTTTATAATGTAAAATAATAAAATCGCGAATACCTTCAGACTCTATTTTAGACTGACGATTAAACTCATTTACTTCCTCAATATTAATACTGTTATGAGGAAAAAATTTTACTAAACGAATCGCAGCAGTTTGAATTAGGTGTATGTTGGTTGATTCTAACGGCTCAAAGAAGCCACTGGATAAACCAATGGCAATAACATTTTTATTCCATTGTTTACGACGACGACCAGTTTGAAATGAGATCACTTTGGGGTCATCGAGTGGTTTTCCGTCAAGGTTGTTGAGTAGTAATTCTTTCGCTTCGTCATCGCTCATGTGTTTACTGGAATAAACCAAACCATTACCTGTTCTATGTTGTAGTGGAATACGCCATTGCCAGCCAACTTTATGCGCGGTAGAACGAGTATAAGGTTCTGTTGTTTCTGTTCTTTCGCAAGGTATTGCCATAGCCCGATTACAAGGTAACCAATGTGAATAATCGTCAAAACCCGTACTGAGCGTTTTTTCTATTAATAGCGCTGCTAGCCCAGTACAGTCGATAAATAAATCACCTGTAATGACAGTGCCATCTTCAAGCTGCACACTTTCAACAAAGCCTGATTCATGTTGCTGATTGACTTTGGTTATCATGCCTTCAATACGTTTAACGCCCATACCTACCGCATGCTTGTGTAAAAATTTAGCATATAACCCTGCATCAAAGTGATAAGCGTATGCAAGGCCGGGTAAATTGGTGTTAGGAATATTGCTAAAAGCAGCAAACTTATTTTTTTTAGCGGCTTGGTAGTTTAATGAATAATCCCAAAAGCTAGTGTCATTCCCCGGAGTGCCACTATTTTCTTGATTTTTTTCTACACAATTTTCTAACTGTTGTGCGCGCAACCAGAAATGATGGAAATCACAAAAGGGGAATTTTTTCCCTATGCTGCCAAAAGCATGCATATAACTATCGCCGTCTTGATTCCAGTTAGTAAACTCTATGCCTAATTTAATGGTGCCTTGAGTGGCTTTAATAAACGTTTTTTCATCAATGCCAATAGCACTATTGAAATTAACGATAGGCGGAATGGTGGCTTCACCAACACCGATAATGCCGATTTTGTCAGATTCGACTAAGGTAATGTTTAGGGTTTTTCCTAATATTTTCGCCAATAATGATGCAGTCATCCATCCTGCTGTACCACCACCAACAATAACGACATTTTTGATCTGATTAGTCATTTGTATATCACCTGTTTTTAGCCATTATTTTTTAGCCATTATTTTTTAGTAATACCATGCTGCTTTTAGCTGGCATAGTAATGATTAACTGTTCTGCTGAAACGTTATATTTTTCCATAGTCATTAAGTTAACAAAATGCTTTGCATCAGCCGCTGTTATCGTAATTTTTTGCTCTGTAGTTGCATTATTAAATAAGACCCATAAAATTTGCTTATTTGAGTCCACAGAATAACTACGTTGGAAGCCATATAAATTTTTGGCATCATTAACAAGTAGTGTTTTGAAGTCACCTAACTGCAATGCAGGATAGTTTTTTCGAATAGTTATCAGTTGCTGATAGTATGTTTTAAGATCGCTATTAATGGCAACTTTATCTCTGCTGTTTTTATCTCGTTTACTACCGTCTGCTAAGAATTGTTCGTCTTCATAGCTTATATCTGGCCATAACATCGGTTTACGGCTATCGGGATCATTGCCACCCCACATACCAACCTCATCACCATAATAAATCATAGGAGCGCCGACATAAGTCATTTGCAGCATAATAAAAAGTTTTTGTAAGTGAATTTCACCTTGATTAGGTTTACGCACGTTGTAGTCAGGGTTACTGGCTGCTTGAGATAAATTAAAGTACTTGCCCCAATCACGAAAGTTACCAATGCCTCGATTGACAATATGTGACGCTATTCTATTGGCATCGTGGCTGCCAAATAAATTTTGATTCACATAGGCAACACCCTCAGGGTAGAGTTCTCTTAGTTGCTTAAGTTTTTTATCGAATTGTGATGACGTAATATTCATGCCTTGAGGGTTGAAAAAGAATTCAGCCGCAGTAAAGGCAAAGTTATAATTCATCTCACCATCAAATTCGTCACCTTGCATATAAGGCTTAACTTTTTCAGGCTGATCAACTATTTCAGCGGTTAAATACGCTTGCGGATTAATACTTTTTACTAAAGTGCGCCAATCTTTCCAAAAAGGGTGAGCGACTTCAAAGGCTACATCTAATCGCCAGCCATCAATACCGTACTCCATGCCTTTACCTTTTGGGTTCATCCAACGTCTAGTTGCATTAAAAATATACTCTTTTGGCCCTGATACGATACCTTTTTCATCTTCTCGCCACTCAGGTAAAGATTTAACGCCAAACCAACCTTCATAGTCAAATTGAGTGCCTTTTTCTTTATCGTCGAAGCTATGAACCGTGAACCAATCTTTATAAGGGGATTTTTGTTGATTTTTTTCAAGATCTTTAAAGGCAAAGCTATTGATGCCCATATGGTTAAAAACACCATCAAAAATAATGCGAATACCACGTTGATGAGATTCATCAATGAGTTTTAAAGCAAGCTCATCAGCTTTAGTCCACCGCCAGGTTTTTGGATCTAATGGTATCTCTGTGGCCATAATTGCTCGATCACCTTCAGGATCAGGGCCGAAGTTAGGATCTATATGGTGGTAACTTGCACCGTCATACTTGTGCAGTGAAGGTGAATCAAAAACAGGATTCAGGTAAATAGCATTAATACCAAGTTCAGTTAAATAATCTAGTTTGTCAATAATGCCCTGCAAATCGCCACCATATCTTCTACGTAACAAATGCTTCCATAGTTCAGGTTCACCATTGGCTAATTCATATGGTTGCAATTGATACCAGTCACCACCCCAAGGATGTACTTGCCACTGTTTAGGTGGTTCAGTTGGATCAGCACCCAAAATATCTTCCATTTTAGGATTATTAGTTGGATCCCCATCACGAAAGCGCTCAGGAAATATTTGATACCAAATAGCTGATTTAGCCCACAGTGGAACAAACTCGTTACTGCTTTGTTGTATTTTTTCTGCTGCGGCAGAATATGAAGATATTAGCGTTAATAAAGTAACAAGTGATAATTTTTTTAACATGAAAAATTTTCCATAATGAAAGGTGATAATAATTTTTTAGTAAAATTTAAATTAAACAAGCCGCTAGCGATAGCGACTTGCTATTCGCTTACTTGTAACGTTATTGAAAGAGAGCTTGAGGTAAATCTGTTACCCCATTGATCACCGACGATGAAGTAGCGCTGCGGTTACTTCCGCCTTCCCAAGTAACGGTACCAGCGGCATCTTTCATAATAAATTTATACTGAAATGTTGTGCTTTTAGGAACACTGACAGGTAAAAACCAATTATACCACTGCACAGCGTCAGGATTATGAAATGCATCAATCGCTTTGGCGGGATCCCAACTACCTAATTCAGGAATGCTGCCGACCACATAAACTTTCTGACCAAGTTCTGTCGCTTTTTGTACATGAAATATCATTTGATTTTGATCATCAGATAAGACATTAAAAGTAAAATCATTACTGGTAATAGTATCTTTTTTAACCGTAACTATTTGTTCACCTGCCGATACGTTTGGCACAATAACTTTGATTTTATTGTAACTATTTGTCAACACAGTTGCCAAAGTAGAGCCAAAGTAAACTTGAATAGCCCCATCGAATCCAGTACCGGAAATGGTAATCTCGTTGCCTTGTCTGCCTGCAACAGAGGTCAAGTCGCCAATACGAGGTGAGGCACCTAAACTAGGATTGTAACTCCACACACTCACTTCTTGTTGGTTTAATTGAAAAGAAGCTATTTGTTTAGTGCCGCCAACGCTTATAACACTTCCTGTGTCACCACCTAGTTCAGCGGTTAATATGTCATTGTAATTCCCTAATGGTAAGCTAGTAGCTAAATTAGGAACGATGTAAGAGTTAAAAGGACTTCTATTAATAGCAACTATCACTTCTTTATCATAAAACTTACGCGACATGACTAACACATCAGCTGTTGAATAAAGTACGCTTGTTAACCCATAAGCCAAGGCATCGTTTACTTGACGCAAATCAGATAACTTTTTAATAATTTTATAAGCGCGTGTTGTTTGATCGAAAGGTTTATCTATTTGTAAAAATACTCGCCCACCATTTTCACTCGCATCATGACCATTAACATATTGCTCAGTACCGTAGTATATATTTGGAATGCCACGAGAAGTTAAAGAGGTAGCTAAAGCAACATCTAAGCTGCGCTGATCGCCATTAACTCTTAAAAAGCGTGGTACGTCGTGATTATCAATAAAGGTAACCGTTTGATTTTCATATTGGTAATCATTAGCCGTATATTGATAGAAGTTGGCTAAAGTGTTCATATCTTCAGAGCCGTTACCAAACACATTGGTTATTGTTCTAAAAAATTCAAAGTCTAAATTATTAATATTTGTTCTATCAGGGAAAGACGCATATTCAGCATATTTTGGATCAGGTTTACCAATAAAAAACTCACCGAAATGGGTAACTGAGCCACCTGACGCTGAATCAATCGCATCTCTAAAACCTTTAGCAAAAGCAGGGTTCATATGCAAAGTTGCATCATGGCGATAGCCGTCTATACCTTTGTTTTTCCAGAATATGGCTGCTTCTTCTAAGTAGTTAACAACAGCAGGTAATTCATGGGTAAAATCGGCTAATGAGCCTAAATCGCGATATCGATAGCCAAATCGACTACTGTCACTACCTCTATCTCCTTTACGATGAAACCAGTCCGGATTCAGAGAGCCATTGGGATCGGCAATTAAGTTATCAATAGAGCCATCATTATTTAAATCGATAGGATCACCATTGATATTAAAAGAAAAATTATTATAGATATCTCTGTCTGGTTCATACAAACGACCATGCTCAGCACTATAATTATTGGTTGGGTTTTGCCAACGACTGGTATGATTTGAAACAAAATCAACAATCACTTTAATGCCATTTGCATGTAAAGCAGCAACCATATCAGTAAAATCTTTCATGCCGCCAAAGTGTGGGTTAGTTTTATAGTAATTACTTACATGGTAACCGTGGTAGCTTGACCAAGTAATTTGGCTACCATCAGGCTGATAATCTATTATTGGTTCATCTCTGTTAGCATAGGGAGCAGAAATCCAAACAGCGGTAATGCCCATATTTTTTAAATAAGGAATTTGTGCAATAATGCCTTTAAAATCTCCCCCTTGATATAATTTTAAATCGATACCAGTACCATCAAATATCTGACTTGGTGAGCCTACGGGAGTATTATTGTTACTATCACCGTCATAGAAGCGATCAGTTAATATTTGATAGACAACATCTTTACTTGTTACAGGGCCTAAACTATTTTCAGCCGTACTTGAATAAGAAGTTACGAACAATGCTAATAATGCACCTAGCGTCGTCGCTTTTGAAAATATTTTTCTCATCATCAATTCCTTAATTTTATTGTTTTAATAAATAATGAACACACACTTGACTCATGATATGAGCTATAAAGGTTTCAACTAAATAAACGTTATAGCTAAACCAGAGTAGAATAATAATTAAGCATGAAGCAAATGGTTACATACGTATTCATAACCTGCATACGTATGTAATACCAAGTTGATTAAGTTATTTCCCACTCAGCGAAAATTAAAAGGCTTAGAGGCAAGGCATTGATTGAAGATAATGGTTATTCAGGAGAATATGCTCCTGCATTCTCTAATAGGCTACATCCCTGTAGCGTCCTTGTCAAAATCAATAACGCAGCTATAAGCCTTTTAAACTCGCCCTTCGGGAGCTCACTTTAAATCGAGGTGGAAATAAAACGACACCGAAAAATACAGACAAGAAAAAAAAGATCCCCGCAGGTACACTTGTGGAAATTGCCAATTTAAAGAAAACGGATCTTCGAAAAGGTTAATTGATAAAGATACAGGGCAAAGTATTTTGAATCCTACAGAACTAAAAGCTCTATTTTCGCTTATCGAGAAAAATTAAAATGGCTTATTTCCTCACGCAGTGAGGGGAATTAATAAACTATACAGACTGTAAGTACTATTGCGTTAATTAGGTTAAATGGTTTTTATGCATACGTATTCATAAAAAAAATTAATCTGCATTTGTTACTGTATCTAGATTGTTGGATTCTATATGATTTAATTTGATCTTGGTTTTTAGCAAACCTGAAATTAAAGTGCAACTGAAAATAGATTCACTCCAAATCAAAAAAAGAACTAATCTGTACAACTAATAAGGGATACAAGGAAAATGTTACCTAATCTAATACGATTTAATTATTCGCTCAAATACTTATTTATAGCAATGAAAATGGCTACTCTAATGTTTTTATTGCTAATTACAACAGTTAACGCTTCAACAATAACATACGAATACGACACGTTAGGCCGACTAGTTATAGTGTCTGATGGTGTAACGGATGATAAAAATTATACATACGACGACGCGGGTAACCGTAAAAAAATGACTGTTGGCAATGGAAACGCCTCTCCTGTTGCATCCCCAGATAGCATCACATTATCAGGTTTGTATTCTCCTAAAACGATCAATGTACTAGTCAATGATTCAGACCCAGATGGTGATACATTAACGATTACTAACCTAAGTTACTCTAGTCTTTTAAGTATAAGTGATATGGGAAACGGTAATCTTACAGTGACTGCGGTAGGTTTTAAACAACCACAACAATCATTTACCTATACCATTTCAGATAGCAAAGGTGGAACAGACACGGCCACTGTTTCAGTTACCGTACAATAAAAAGGAATTTTTCAATCATGAAAAAAATAAAACACTTAACTATATATTTACCTACAGCTTTATTTTTTATAATTTTTTCTTCAGTAAGCTTTGGAGAATCAATTGAAGGCCCTCCTGAGTTTAATATTTCAGACGAAAATCAAGTTAATTTGGTCACTGGCAGACGCTCCATTACTAAAACAGACTTGAGTATTGGTACAGGGGAAATGGCACTTACCCATACTATAAATACTTTTAGAGATAATTTTCGCTCATATAGAGGCAGCTATACTGGTGATATAGTTGCGTCATCCTCAGTTGCAGTTGGAGGAGTGCAAACAGCATCTCTAGGCGGGATGTCAGAAACATTTAGGATCATCAATGGAGTATATGCCTCAAAATCTAGTGACGGTGGTCAATTAACAGAGATAAATGCTACAGAATGGCTTTGGATAACAGGAAGTGGAATTAAAGTTTATTATTTGGATGATGGATCTATTTATCATAATAAACGTGCAGTTAAAGTTGTGTATCCAAATGGTATGGAACTTGAAATCCACTATAATTCGCGTGGAGGAGTAAATGGAACTGAATATAGAATACAGTCAGTAACATCCTCTAATGGGCTTCAACTTCATTATCGATATGGTTCAAATTCATCTTCTGCTGATTATTTTGATTGGAGTCGACCTATAGAAATAACTGCAATTAATAATGCAGTAGAGTATTGCAGCCCAACTGCTTATAGTTGTTCATTAACCCAAACTTGGCCTTCAGTAACTTATTCTTGGCCTGGTGCGTATCAAGGTGTTGGTTACGGAGGTGATTTTGTCATCACCGAACCATCAGGCATTAGTACAGTTTATACACATAGTCTCTATTGTAAAACTGGACCAGGTGCATCTTCTTGTGGAAATGACAATTTGAGAATATCTAAAATTGTTGAATCAACAAGCTCTGGTGTAGCTAACAGTGAATTTGAATATGGTAATCAATACCACTGCTCTTCTAATGGTTTTACATGGACTTGTGATACGCTACGTCAAGGTCTTGTGTCAAAGTCAATTAAAGGAGGTGCAGAGTGGACTTATAGTTATAGTCAGCCACTATATCAATATGTTCCTATACAAGCTAACTCTAATGGACCAACCAACTTATCTATATTAATTAATAACTTCACTAATGAACCATATGAAATTACTGATTATAAAACGGGTAATGTGATTAATTTAATTAAAGGCTCAAAAGTTGAAAGTGTGGAATATAGTTACGGAAATAGCCTTCATTTTATTTATGATGTTAATGGCAATATTACAGAGCGAAAAGAAGTTGCTAAATCAGGATCTGGCTTAGCTGATACCATTTCAACAGCTAACTACAATAATAATTGCTCAAATGATAAAACAATTAAAAAAGCTGCTTGGGTTAAGGATGGTAAAAGTTATCAAACTGATATGACCTATCACTGTAACTCAGGGATGATTTCAAAAGTTACAAAGCCTTCCGATAGTAATGGTATTAGGCCACAAACGCGTTATTTTTATTCACAAAAATATGCTTATTATAAAAACTCATCTGGAAATATAACCAAATCAAACACGCCTATTTGGTTATTAACTAGTGAAAGTACCTGCCTATTGGGTGCAGCAAGTGGCAATGGATGTGCATCCGCTAGCGATGAGATTAAAACAACTTATTCCTATGGTAATACAAGTGTTGCTAATAACCTTTTCTTAAAAGGTGTGGCAACAACCTCAAATGGAGAAACACGTAGAGCGTGTTATAGCTACGATAATTACGGCAATAAACTCTCTGAAACTCAACCTAAAGCTAACTTACCAAGCTGTAATTAGATAAAGGATTATCAATGAATATTAAAAATTATATCTTTACTAGCACTATTGCCTCACTGTTATTAATAAGTTCAACTAATGTTTTTGCTGGTGCCTCTGCATACAAAACAGAGTATCGTTACAATCTTAACCGTCAGGTAACCGGTGTTATAAAACCTGATCCTGATGGCAGTGGCGCAATTAAATATGCTGCCACCCGTAATACTTATAATGCACAAGGGTTATTAACTAACGTTGAAAAAGGCGAATTAAGTAGCTGGCCATCACAAACAACCGTACCGAGTGCATGGTCAGGTTTTTCATTATTTGCTAAATCAGAATACAGCTATGATGCGTGGGGAAGAAAACTTACTGAAACCATTAAAGATAAGAGTGGTAATGTCGAGCATATTAAACAGTTTAAGTATGATTACTTAGGACGTTTGGAATGTGAAATGGTTCGCATGAATTCATATACTACCTCAAATACCTGTGCCGCCACACAAAATAATGATGGTTATGATAGGGTTACGCACTATACCTATAATGGCCGCGACCAAATCACTAAAATTCAAAAAGCTTATTCTGCACCATTACAACAAGTATATGCTCAATATACTTATATCAATGGCTACAAAACGGATGTAACGGATGCTAATGGTAATAAAACAGCACTTGAATATGATGGCTTTGGACGATTAAATAAACAAATTTATCCGCACAAAACAAGTATAGGTAACGTGAATACAGCCGATTATGTGGCTTTTAGCTACGATAAGAATGATAACATTACTTACGAGCGCAAACGTAACGGCTCTACAATTTACTATACACCAGATAAACTAAACCGAATTACCTTAAAAAATTTATCGGGTACAAGCGCAGATGTTTATTATGGCTATAATCTACAAGATTTAGAAACTTATGCTCGTTTTAGTTCAACCAGTGGCTATGGTATAACCAATGTCTACAATGGCTTTGGAGAGCTAACACAAGCCACATCGAATATGGGGAATAAAACCCGTATTTTAAAATACCAATATGATAAAAACGGTAATAGAGAGCGCATTACGCACCCTGATAATAATTACTTTGTTTATGGTTTTGATGGTCTTAATCGTGTCAATTCTTTAAAACAAGGGACAAGTGCCTTATTGACCTTGGAATATCACAAAGAAGGCGGTAGGAAAAAAATATACCGTACAGGTGGAGGCTATACTTCAACTAATTATTTGTTTGATGGTATACAACGTTTTGAAAGCATTAATCAAAATATTTATGGCTCAAGTAACGATGTTACCTTTGGTTTTGACTATAACAGAGCAAACCAAATTAGCACTTTTACCATCAGTAATACTAATTACGACTATACCGGTAATGGTAACTTAGAAGGTACTTATATCAGTAATGGTCTCAATCAATATGAAAGCATTGATGGAGTAAGTTTAGCTTATGACACTAAAGGTAATTTAACCTCTGATGGTGCGCTAAATTATGCCTATGATACTGAAAATCACCTCACTTCTGTTTCAGGTGCTAAAAGTGCTTCTTTTATTTATGATCCTAAAGGTCGATTATTTCAATCAACGGTAGGAGGTGTAACCAAGCAGTTTTTATATGATGGTGACGCCTTGGTGTCTGAATTTACCACATCAGGAACATTAACTGCTCGCTATGTGCATGGCGACCAAGTAGATGAACCATGGGTACAATACAACTCGACAAGTGTTAGTAGCGGTTACCGTAAATTTTTGCATGCTAATCACCAAGGCAGTATTATTGCTCTTACTAATAACAGTGGTTTATTATTAAACAGTTTTGAGTATGATGCCTTTGGTATACCTGCCAGTAAAAATGTAGAGCGTTTTGGTTACACGGGGCAACTCTATTTTAAAGACTTAGGCTTATACTATTACAAAGCACGGATTTATCATCCAAAGTTAGGACGTTTCTTACAAACTGACCCTGTGGGTTATGAAGATCAGATGAATCTTTATGCTTATGTGGGGAATGATCCTGTGAATATGGTTGATCCTACGGGTAAATTTGGCTTTTTAGGGTTTGTTGCTGGCTTTGTTGGTGAAACAGTTTCACAATTAGCTACGGGGAAAAAGTTTAACCTTGGAAAAGCTCTTATAATGGGAGGTGCTGGCGCAATAACTGGTGGTGTAAGTAGCCTTTATCGAGGAGCAAAAGCTGTACAAACTATAATGACTGTATCAACAGCAGTAACCTCTAACGTGGGTGCTGCGGCAATTAAAGAGAGCATGGATGGAAATGTACTAACTAGTGAAGGAGCAGCTAAAGAAGCAGCCTATACATTGGCGGGGCCAGGGAAAATTGTTGCTAAACCAGTTGGTGCTCTTATAGATTCAGTCATTGACTCAAAAGCTCTTAAGGAAACTATGCAACCAATAGTTGAAAGTGTGGTGTCGTCTATAACAAATTCTAAGCTAGATCAAAATGCTAAAACTAATCAATGTAATTTAAGTAAAAGTCGTTGTGAGTATTAAATAACAAAGTTGTAGAGACTATGATGGTTAAGCCGGCAGCAAGAGGGATTAAATGAATACCAAAAAATTAGGCAAGACACAGATAAAAACCAAACTTCAGTATACATTTGATTTAACTAAAGGAATGATGATTCTAGTGACCGCGATAGCAGTTATATCAATAATATCTTCACCAGGAGCTGATTCTGTTGCTCTTATTATTGTAAGGCTTATAATCGGGCTAGTGTTGGCAATCCCTGTAATTTTCGGAGTAAGCTATCTTTATGTGATTTTTAAGTATGATGAGTTGGTTCAACGTGACAAAGAGCTTGATTAAACTAGTGTAGCGAACCAAGATTCTATCGTACTTAGGCTTATACTATTGTAGCCGTCCAAATTAGTATCGTACTTTTTGCCAAATTGTTTATCGAACGATTTGGCAACATTTGAGCTAGTTTCCCAAATTTGTAGCCGACCAAATTATTCATCGAACGATTTGGCAACATTTGGGCTAGTTTCCCAAATTCTCGTCATACGATATTGGCGGCTCGCCAAATTTAAATCATAACTTTTACCAAACCTCGTCATAGTGTTTATCAAATTCTTGTCATAAGTGATAGAAATAGTAAAGCCAGTAACAAATGTTACTGGCTTTGCTATGATCAATATGACGTTTTTATGCGTTAAAAATCATCTTTATCTCCCTGCTCAGCGTCTATTTTTAGCCGTATACGATGGTCTTGCCTGATCTTTTCACCGTAATGCGTAACAAGCATAGCCCTCAAATCATCTAAAAACGTGATGATAGATGAAAAAATAAAAGCCCTTGTATAGCGATACAAGGGCTTTCTTATTCTCGTAGTTTAAAACTTACTGCTTATAGGGAGCTACATTTTATAGCTGAAACCTAACAAGTAAGAACTACCATAGTCTTGATAATCACGTACTTGAAGCGCATTGTCTCCTTGAAGTGACGTGAATGGTTCTTTATTTAAATTATAACCTTGCAGGAAGATAGAAAGACCTTCTAGGCTCTTAATGCCTGCTTCACCAAAGTCAAAGCCAATTTGAGCATCCCAAATGGTTTCGCCAACAATATCAACTTGCACAGTCTCAAAACTTATACCGTAAACATCCCCTTTAAAATCACTACGCTTACGCATGCTAGCTCGCGCTGAAAAACCATTATTATCATAGTAGAACGTAAAGGTGGAAATACTTTTAGAAAGACCAGGAATTTCATATTCTTTCCCATCAGGATCTTTAAGATTTGAATTTAAACCAGTGTAACTAGCTATGACACCAAAACCGTCTAGTGATTCAGACATAATGTTAAATGGTACTGTTGCGGATATTTCATAACCAGAAAGACTGCCATCACCACCATTCACTTTACCACTACCTGTTGCAATAGAGCGATCGGCAGGAGGAACAATACCTGTGGCAGGGTCAGCAACTCCGGTCATATCAACTTCATATGTACCATCAAAGATCCAGTTTGAAATATCTTTGCGGAACAAGGCTACCGCGAAATACCCTTCATCACTAAAGTAGTTTTCATAAGATAAATCAATGCCTACTGCTTCTTTTGGTTTAAGTGATGGGTTACCACCATTAACGCTCCAGTAGTTGCCATTGTCATCAGGTTGGTTTGCATTATAACTAGCACCATAAGAGGCATTCATTTCATCTAAACGCGCGCGGGAAATTGTTTTAGCTGCGCCAAAACGTAACGACTGTTCATCATCAATTCTAAGTGATAAGTTAATGCTAGGTAAAAAGTTGCTGTAGTTATAGCTAACATCTGTAGGCTCAGCAACAACTAACCTATTAACGACATTAGAGGCACTACCTTGTGATGATTGATCAGTATAAATATAACGAACACCGACATTACCACTTAATTCCATACCTGCTACTTCAGTGGCAATTTCAGCTTGTATAAAGGTAGACGTTATTTTTTCAGTTATTGTCCAAGATTGAGTTGCACGGTTAGGATCCGTTAAGTTTGCATCTAAAAGACTATAATAACCATCGTTAATCAACCCCATGGTATCATAAGCAATCATGTCGCCCATACCAATAAAGTCTAAAGATGCGCTACCTAAACGGTATTGTTCAGGTACAGATTGCATGCCGGTATTGTCAGGATAGCTAAAGCTGCTTGCGGTCATATAATAACCTTTTGAGCGATTATCTTTTACACGTTCACGATAAGCAATACCGTAGGTAATATCAGTAATAAAGTCTGAATCAATTTCTTGGCTTGCCGCAAACCTTAATGCTGTTAACTCATCATCAGTACTTGGGGTATTAATAAAGCCATCTTGTAGTTGGTTTTCATATTCAGTACCTGTTACGCCGTATTTATCATTTAATGCTCTACTCCCGCCCCAACTTAATGGACCGCCTAATTGAATGAGGTTGAAATCGCTATAATCTAAACCATGACTGAAAGTAGCACCTGTATTGCCTGAATCAAAGGTATAACCTAAATCATCGGCAGTACCGCGGTTATCACCACGTCCAGTACCGGCATAACTTTCAACACTGTAAACGTCACGCTTAACTTTTGCATAACTGACATCAAAATCTAAAGTCCATGTGTCGCTAGCAGCCCAGTTGGTATTAAAGCCCAATGACATTAACGATGCATCACGTTCTTCGTAGTCATTACGTACTACAGCACGTTGACCTTGTGTAATTGCACTGGTTACAAAGCCAGTTGCGGGATCAATTATTGCGGTATCTGCAGAAATAGATCCCTGACCCCATGCGAACGGCACTTCAATACCACGTAGCCTTTTTGTATCTAAAAAGTCCACATAAAGGGCATCAAAAGTCATTTTTAGATCATCTCTTGGCGCTGCTTCAATAACTAACATCGCTGAATCACGTTCTAATGTAGAAGAACGAACAAATGGCTTTGCGCCACCTAAGATAGAACCTTCAGAGCCATCATCGTAAGTGAATGTTGGATAACCCCAAGCATTCCAACGTTTTTCTTGGTTTGGTGAAGTCATGGTGGTATAAGCAAAAGCAACACCTAAAGTGTCATCAGCAAATTGATCCATGTAGAAGAAGTTGCCTTCTAAGCCGTCATTATCACCATCGGGGTTTAACTTACCGAAGCTCGTTTTTTCATAAGTACCGTTAAATTGAATCACGCGACCATCTTGGTTTAATGGCTTAATGGTTTGTAAATCAATAGTACCGGCAATACCTTCACCTTCAAGGCTGGCATTGGGGGTTTTATAAACGGTAACACCGCTCATAATTTCAGAGGGATAAAGATCAAACTCAACACCACGGTTATCGCCGATCGACACTTGTTCACGACCATTTAAGGTAGTACCACTTTCGTTTTCGCCGAAACCACGAAGACTTACTTTACTTGCACGACCATCAATACGTTGTGCAGCAAGGCCAGGTAAACGGGCAATAGACTCAGCAATTGAAGAATCTGGCAGTTGACCAATATCTTCTGCTGAAATAGTTTCAACTACGTTTGATGAATAGCGTTTAAGATTAATAGATTCGACCACACTTTTACGAAAGCCGGTTACTTGAATTACTTCAACTTCTTCTTCGGCATTCTTTTTCGCCGCTTCTGCATCTTCAGCAGCAAATGTTGGTGTGCTTAATGCTATCAGTCCACTTGAAAGTAGCGCTAACGTCAGCTTGCTTGGTTTAAAATTTAACATTGAATGTTCTCCCCTAGCTATCCTTGATTAATTTTTATAAGCCAGTTCCTGTTGGCTTAATAATTATATGTTTTTTGTCACCTTAGCTGCACACCTTTTTAAATGTAGCAGTAAACTTGTGAACAACTTTAATATAAAGGGTGAATTTGCAGATGAATAGCGTATGCATACGTATTCATAAGATGCATTGGCTCCACAAAGCTATTGAATACGTATGCAGTGCTTGATTGTAAATCAAGCGAAACAGGCAATGAATAATATTTGTAGATTTTGATTTATTGCCTTTGCAAAAGCTTTATTACTTTAAATGCTTATCAAAAAAATCAACCATTTCTTCAAGGGTTTGCATTCTATGCGCTTGCACACTTAAGTGATGGTTAGCATCTTCAATTTCAATGTATCTAACGTTTTTGTCGTAATCTTCTAGTTCATCAGCCATTTGCCGGCTATGTTTAACGGGTACAACTTTGTCGTCGGTACCATGTATTAAAAGAATAGGGATATTGATTTGCTTGGCAAAGTTAATGGGCGATGCTGCTTCTAGTTTGTCGCTATCGGTACCAAGTTGTTTTCTAACGACTTCTTTGTTAGTAAAATGGCGAGCATCTTGAACAATTCTTTCAAGATCGGAAACACCAGCAAAACTGGCTGCACACTTAAAGCTATCTTCATGTTTTACTGCCGCCATTAAGGCGGCATAGCCACCATAGCTAGCACCGGCAATACAAACTTTGTTGGGATCAATAATATTTTGCTCGATAAGCCATTTAGATGCATCTTGTAAATCATCTTGCATGGCTTGTCCCCAGCCTTCAATAGAAGCCATTTCAAAATCATAGCCATAACCTGAAGAGCCACGAAAGTTAGGTTGGAACACGACATAACCACGATTAGCAAACAATTCAGCCCAATAATCAAAACCTGCATAATCCCTTGCCATAGGGCCACCATGAGGAAAGATAATAGCAGGTAATTTACTGTTTTCTTGACTGTTTACAGGCTTGGTTAAATAGCCTTCAATTTCTATTCCATCACGTGCTTTATAGTGAACAAGTTGCTTAGTAGCATAGTTATGTTCATTAATTTGAGGGTATAAACTGGCAAGATATTCTAGGCTTTTCGTTTTTCGGTCACCTAAATAGTAATCGCCCGCTTTTGTTTTTGAACTTGAATATAAAACGTATTTATTCTGATCTTTAGACATGCTGATAATGGTATTGTCTGAGTCAGGAAGCGCTTTGTTTAATGCTTTCTTAAAGGCTATGTAATGTTCATCCCAGTAAACCTTGTTATCGTTATCGCCCTTGTGACTTAAACCAACGACTGCTCCTGTTTTGGGAGAGTACATTAAGGAGCCATCCACATCATATTTGTCATCAGCAAAAATTAATTCACGCTTGAGGGTTTTATCTTGTAAATCCACTTTAAAAACAGCGTAGCGACCTTGATGTAATGCGCGTATATAAAGAATGTTAGGGTCTAAATCAAAACCTAAAACATGAACAACACCTTGTTCAAATACTTCATAAGACCATAAATCCCTAGCTTTCTTGCCATCAATATCAAACAGCTTATAAGAAAAAGTTGTGTCGTCAATGTTAAAACTTATCCTAGCTCGGCCTTGTTGATCGGCAATCCAATTATCAATGTAGGTTTTTGCGCGTTTGATGCGCTTTCTTTGTTTAGTGCGAATATCCACTTCATACAAAGAAGGTTTGTTGGGTATATCAAAGTCTATTGCCATTAATATTTTATTTTTTTCTGTTGGCATCAAACTGATTATATTATCCTGAAATTGTGCCAAACGTTCATCTTTTGATTTTTTAGATTTTATTAATAACGTCAGTTTTTTTTCGTTCGAGATATCAAACTTATATAAACGAGTGGAGGTATATTTCGTTGTGCGTTGCCTTGTAGTATATGCAGCGCTTATTAGTAAAACATCATCATTCCCCCAAGTGTACCAATTCAACATTACGTCAACATTATCCGCTTGCAAAACAGGAAAGCTTTCGCCATTAATAAGGTTGTAAGTTGTTAATACCAAGGTACCATTAAGGTTTTTAATTAAGGCAAGAGCGTTACCACTAGGCGATAGCTTGACGTTACTTATACTAGGTAAACTACCATAAGCGCTGATGGGTAAAGGAGGCGTTGCCATACTTTTGGCGAATGATAGGGGCGATAGTAATAAGAGTGCAAAGGCCGCTAGAGTTAGGGATATTTTACTTATGTTGTTTAAGAATTTACTTTTATAGTTGATAGGTATCATCACTTCCCTTTGTTATATAACTAAAAACCTTTTTTTAGCATACTTGTGTTTATTAAGTCAATAACTACAGCGACCCGCCTGATGCATACGTATTCATCACTATTATGGCTGTTATTTTAACTTAAAAAGGAGTGGTGCTGTGGTGTCAGCGCAGTGTCTTATCACTATACTAGCTGTGCCTCCCGTCCAAATTACAACCATATATGGATAAATTTACGGCTCTGAAATTGTGACTTTTCCATATGTATGAATACGTATGCAAGCTATATCTATTATGTTTTTCGTTTTCTATATTGGCTGTAATTAATAAATCAGTAGTTAGGCTGATCTAACAATAAAATCATCAAGGATGAAGTCAAAGGGGGAAAAAATGTCTAGAATTAAACCAAGCTTTAAACTCAGTAACGTTACTTTAGCGATGATTACTAGTGGTTTGATTGCCTATTCTGGAGCCTTATATGCTCAAGAAGACAATCAAACTAAAGTGCCAGAGAAAACGGATAACATAGAAGAGCAAGAGAAAATAGACAAAATAGAAGTTATAGAAGTGACAGGCTTTCGTCGCTCACTCATACAATCCATTAACCAAAAACGCTTTGCTGATACAGTAACTGAACAACTCAGCGCTGATGACTTAGGGAGTTTGCCTGATGTTTCTATGGCGGATGCACTATCCCGTTTACCCGGTGTTTCTGCGGTAAGAACTGGTGGGCAAGCGGCAGAAATTAATATTCGTGGTATGTCAGGTGGCTTTGTTGCTACTACCTTAAATGGTCGTGAGCAAGTATCTACTGGCGGTAAACGTAGTGTTGAATTTGATCAATATCCGTCAGAGCTAATCTCACAAGCTGCAGTTTATAAATCACCTAAAGTTTCATTAATTGAGGGTGGTGTTGCTGGTACGGTGGAATTAACCACAGCGAGCCCGCTGGCTAGCGACGAAGATCATTCTTTTAGCATTAACGCCCGTGGCACGTATAACGATTTAGCCGCAGATGTGCCAGATGCCACTTCAACAGGTCATCGTTTAAGTGTTTCATATCAGGGGAAATTTGCAGATGAAACCCTAGGCGTTGCTTTAGGTTATGCGCGTTTATTCCAACCAAGCGCTACCACGCAATTTGTAGGTTTAAATTACAGTAAATTACGTGACGTTGATAACCTTGACAATGATACTAACGGCCCCACTAAAGATGATGGTGTTCATCTAAATAAAGAATACATCAGTGAAGGTTTTGAAATGCAGCACAAAGGCGGTGAAGAAACCCGCGATGGCTTCATGGCAACGCTTGAATGGCAACCGGTTGATAATTTTAGACTAAAAGCCGACAGTTTTTATTCAAAATTCACCTCTGAAGAATTTGCCCGTGGTTTTCGAGTGAAATTTGAAGGTGATCAAGCTGCTATCAGCAATCCTGTGCTTAATGGCAACTCTGTTATTGGCGGTAATATCAACCGTACGTCTAACAGCGCAACCCGCATTGAAATTGTTAACGATGACAACTCTGATGTTGATGAAGTGCAAAGCTTTGGCATTAATGCCGATTGGCAAATCAGCGATCGCTTAAATATGAATATCGATTTATCCTATTCATCGGCGACAAGTGAATTTCAAAATGGCTTAATTTGGGCGCTAGTGGCACAAGATGCTAATGCAGCCGAGCCAATGCTTGATAACAATGTATCTATTAACTACTTATTAAATGGTTTAGACCTACCAGACATTGGTTTAAACCAAGCCGATGCCTTTACCGATTTAAACAAGGTTATGGTCAGTAAATATGGTATTTATCCGTATGTTAACTCAGATGAAGTAAGCGCTGTACGGGTAGATTTTGCTTACGAACTCGACAACGACTATATTGCTTCCATTGAAGTAGGTGTCCGTTATTCTGAGCGTGAATACAGCAACGATCGTTCAGTATTTGAATACGGTAGCGACAGTAGCTTAAGTTCACTAGAGGCACCGCTTCGCATTACCGATGATATGGCGACTATTGTTAACTGGAGCGGCGATTTTTCAAGCTTCCCAAGCTACTTAGCCTTAGATCAAGATAAGGTACTTGATGCTTGGTTCCCTGAAGGACGTCCCAATCCAGTACAAACTTGGGGCGATAAAGCCAGTGGTGTCATTAATGGCGCCGCTGTTGGTAATACCTCTGACTGGACCATGAAAGAAAGTGGTCAAGTGTATGAAGATGTTCTGTCAATTTATGTGATGGCGAATATTAATACTGAAATTGCTGGTATTCCAGTTACCGGCAATATTGGCGTGCGCATGGTAGAAACTACGCAAGCATCAACGTCACTACAAGATGTTGGTTTAAGCAACCAATACGACCCGTACGGTGAAGTTATCACAGATGACGGCACCCCCAACGGCAATCCGCTAGAATTTGCTAACGCTGATTTGGGTGCACAGTTTATTACTGATGAAGTAGGTTTAATTAACCAACGTTATTTCCCTACGGTGATCAGCACTACCTACAGAGACTATTTGCCGCAGTTAAACTTAAATTTTCAGTTAAGCGACAGCGATCAATTACGTTTTGCGGCTGCTAAAGTGATGAGCCGACCAAATATTGAACGCTTAGCATCAAATTCTAGCTTTAATATTAGTGTTGTTAATACAGCTGCTGGCAGTTATGCACAAATTGGTGGTCAAGCGAAAAACAGCCCGCATTTAAAACCATTTTATGCCAACCAATATGATATTTCTTATGAAAAATACTTTACTGACACTGATGGTAAATTTGTTGCTGCTATTTTTTATAAAGACATAGAATCAGCCGGTATTATCACCCAAACATTCACTGAATTCGACTTTGCCGGTAATGGCTTTGCCGTACCAGAAGAGTATACCGACCCATTAAGTGGCGTGCCGTTAGAAGTAAGAAATGGTGATTTTGAAACTGCCTTTAACGACGAAGCTGGCGGCTACATTCGCGGTATTGAATTAGGTTATACGCAAATATTTTCATTCTTACCTGAATTATGGTCTGGCTTAGGTTTTGATGCCAGCTATTCACGCACCGAAAGTGAAATTCAACAAATATCTTCTCTCGGCCAGCAAGACTTAACCATTTCACTACCGGGTTTATCTGAAAACGTGCTGCAAACCACGCTATTTTGGGAATACCAAGGCTTTGAAACCCGCTTAAGTGTGCGCTATCGCGATGAATTTGTTTCCGAGCAAGTGGCTGTTGAAGCGCAAACGGTAAATTACGACGGCGAAACCGTGGTTGACTATCAAGCGTCTTATCAAGTGAACGACAACCTAGGCATGGTTTTTCAAGTGAATAACTTAACCGACGAACCGACCAAAAGTTACTTTGGCGAAACCGCTCAAACCGGTACTTTGCAATATTTTGGCCGCCAATTTTTCTTAGGTTTCACCTATTCATTGTAAGCATAGTTAAAGAGAGTAATGAAAATGAAAATATTCAAAAAATTGACTGCTAACAATAAATTAGCATCAAATAGCGCTCAAATTTCGAGTCAACGGAGATCTATTATGTTGAAACAAGGTTCACTTATAAGGCTAATGGCGATGGCTTTATTTAGCCTAGTTTTATCAGCTTGTGGTGGTGATGCAACTGAACCCGGCAAAGTATTATTAAGCTGTGACGTGCCTATGGTGCTTGATGCCGCTGGCGCAACTTGTGTTGCACCTGAGCCTATTCAATGTGCTGCGCCAACCGTACCTGATGCCTTAAATGAAAGTTGTATTGTCGGTGTTGACCCTAACGCGGCAATTCCGGTGTTCTTTCCAGCTGAAAATCAAGCGGTGCTGTATTACAACCGTACCGACGAAAACTATGCCGAATATAAGGTTCATAATTGGAATGACACAACCTGTGATGCCTATGCCGACGATTCACTAGCGATAAGCTGGGACAACGGCTTATCTCACAGCGGTATTGACCCAGTTTACGGCGCTTATTGGGTATTTAACCTAAAAGAAGACTTTAACGAATGTGGTAATTTTATTGTTCATAAAGGTACTGATGACGCGGGTAAAGAATTTGGTGGCGGAAACTTTAAAATGCCACTAAAACAAGATGATGAAACTTATCAACGCATGAACTTCACCATTTCTGGGGAAGCTTCAGTATTTGAATTTCCGATTGAGTCTTTAGGTGAACAAGCGTTAAAAATTAAAGATATTGCTGGCCATTGGCTTGATACGAATACCTTTGCTTGGAACGCTACCGATGTGATCACGGCCAAATTGCATTATTCAGCAACCGCTGGCATTGCTGCCGATGCTGAAAATAATGGTCAAGTTAACGGTACTGCGCTGGAATTAACGCCTGTCGATTTAACTGACGAGCAAAAAACTGCAGCACCATTGGTAGCCGACTGGCCTGCTTACAGTATTAACTTAACGGTTGACGAAGCCAAAGCGATGGCTAAAAATCAGCTGGTATTAGTCGGTTATGATGCTGACGATATGCCTATTGCTGCCACCTATGTACAAGCCGACCTTATTTTAGACGACTTATATACCCAAGGTGATAACGATGCTGATGAAGCTACGTTAGGGCTAGTTTATGAAAATGGCACAGTGTCAGTTTCACTATGGTCACCGACCGCGCAAGACGTAAATTTAAAGGTTTATGATAGCGATAAAAATCTTACGGCAACTCATGATATGAACGAAGACCCTGCAACGGGCATTTGGTCATATCAAGGAGATGCGAGTTTAGACCGTCAATTCTATCGTTTTGAATTAAGCATTTATCATCATCAAAACAAAGCCATCGAATTGATTGAAAGCACCGACCCTTACTCGGTGAGCTTATCAACCAACGGTGAATATTCACAATTTGTGAACTTAAATGACCCAGATTTACAACCTGACGGTTGGGAAGGACACGCTGTTGCCAGCATAGAAAATTATGAAGATGCGGTGATTTATGAAGGCCACATTCGTGATTTCAGTGTTAACGATCAAAGCACCAGTGTTGCAAATCGTGGTAAATTTTTAGCTTTTACTGAGCTTGATTCAGCGCCAATGCAGCATTTAAAAACTTTAGCTGACAACGGTCTAACTCATTTTCATATGCTGCCTGCTAACGATATTGCCACCATCAACGAAGATGCCGCCGATATTATTGACTTAGACAGCACAGTGCTCGACTTATGTAAAAAGAACTTTGAAGCAGAGCCTTGTTATAAGGGCATTGATGACCAAACACTACGTTCGGTCCTAGAAGGCTACAATACTTCAGGCAACGATGCGGCTAAATTAATGGATATTATCCAAGATTATGACAGCTTCAACTGGGGTTATGATCCTAAACACTTTAATGTACCAGATGGCATTTACGCTTCAAACCCTGATGGCGTAACTCGCATTAAAGAAATGCGCTCAATGATCAAAGGATTACACGACACTGGCCTACGCGTAGTATTAGACGTGGTGTATAACCATACTAATTCTGCCGGTTTATGGGATAACTCAGTACTTGATAAAATTGTCCCCGGTTATTATCACAGCCGTGATGTAACTACAGGTGGTGTAAAAAACAGTACGTGTTGTAGTGATACCGCACTTGAGCACAAAATGATGGACAAATTGATGGTCGATTCATTAAAGCAATGGACTACACAATATCAATTTGACGGTTTCCGCTTCGACATTATGAGCCATGGTTCAAAAGCACAAATGTTAGCGGCGCGTGATGCAGTACAAGCCCTTGATCCAGACAATCATTTTTACGGTGAAGGCTGGGCACGAGATAATCGTGGTTTTGCACATGCAGATCAAATCAATATGGCCGGTACTGAAATAGCTACTTTTAATGACCGTATTCGCGACGGCATTCGGAACGCAACCTTATTTAACAACGATGACTCTTCAAATTACCCATTTGAGCAGCAAGATATTGTTAAATTAGGCATGGCTGGCACGTTAACTGACTATGTTTTGAAAAACTTTAATGGCACCGATGCAGCCGGTAGTGCTTTTGGTATGTACGCCAAAGACCCTGCTGATGTGATTAACTATGTTTCAAAACACGATAATGAAACCCTTTGGGATCAACTGCAATTTAAACTAGATACTAGTATGAGCATGGATGAACGTGTACGTGCACAAAACGTGTCTCAATCTATTATCTTGCTTTCTCAAGGCATTCCATTTTTACAAATGGGTGGTGACTTCCTTCGCTCTAAATCATTAGATAGAGATTCTTATGATGCTGGTGACTGGTATAACCTAGTTGACTTTACTTTAACTGACAATAACTGGAATAAAGGGTTACCCATAAAAAAAGGTGGTCGTGAAGATACAGCTTTAACGCACTTGGCAACCACACCTGAAGCACAAGTTTATGGCACTGAAATGCAGTTTGCTTCTTCAGTATTTAACGAGTTTTTAGCTATTCGTTCAACTAGCCCGTTATTTAGACTGACAACAGCAGACGACATTATCAACCGTGTGGGTTTCCACAATATTGGTAAAAATCAAGCCCAAGGTTTAATTGTCATGAGTATCGACGACGGCGTTGGTCTTGCCGACTTAGATGCTAATTACGATGCCGTAGTGGTAATCGTTAACGGCAGTAACAGTGATAAAACTCATACTGTTGCCACCGCAGCAGGTTTCACTTTACATTCCAAACTCGCTAATTCGGTAGACAGCACAGTGGCAAGTGCTAGCTTTAATGAAGATGACGGTAGCTTTACTGTACCAGCATTAACTACTGCCGTATTTGTGAAAGCCCAAGGCGAAGCACAAGGTGCTGGTTTATCTGCTTATGCAACCGCGGGCGCACCAGATGCAGTGCCTTACGGTGATAGTATTCCTTTAGTTCGTGGTGATATGAACGGTTGGGGTGAAGTTGATAGCCTAGTTTATAAAGGCGACGGCATTTACCAAGCAGCAATTACTTTAACTGCAAATAGCTACGGTTTTAAAATTGCTTCAAGCGATTGGTCAACAATCAACTTAGGTGCTCCAAGTACTGGTGGCATAGTTACTGAAGGTGAAACGTTCATGTTATTACCAGGTAGCAACGACAACCTAAGCATTAGCATCGCACTTGATGGTACTTATATTTTTGAACTCGATGCATCAGATACTAATGCGCCTACTTTAACGGTTAAAAACGAAGACCCGTTTGTTGGCACCACAATCTTTTTACGTGGCGGCATGAACGGCTGGGGCGAAACCGATGTAATGAATCATATTGGTGGCGGTATTTACCAAGGCACCTTTAACGTCAGCGCAGAAACCCATTCATTTAAAATTGCCTCTGGTGATTGGTCAACGGTCAATTTAGGCGCTCCGTCAGCAGACTTTGAGATAACTGAAGCGGTAACACAAGCGTTAGTGTCAGGTAGCAGCGACAATTTCAGCATGACATTTACACAAGCGGGTAATTATACTTTTTACCTTGATGTGTCAGACTTAACCGAACCTACGTTAGCTATTTATACTGCAGAGATGTATGCAGGCACGCCTGTATTTATAAAAGGTAGTATGAACGGTTGGGGGTCTGTGGATGAGTTGAACTACCTTGGCAATAGCAGCTACAGTGTTGAAATTGAACTTAACGCTGCGGTTTATGAGTTTAAAGTTGCAGATGCTGATTGGAGTAACATTAATATGGGCGCAGGCGAAAATAATATCGTTACTGTTGGAGCAGCAACAGGGTTAGTGCAAGGTTCACAAACTAACCTTAGCTTAAACATTGCAGAAGCAGGTACGTATATTTTTACTGTTGCGGGCCCTAATCCACAAGCACCGACCATAACATTAAACAAGAAACCTTAAAAATCCTATGTCATAGACGTTAGTCATTTTATCGTTTTTCGAAAGCACCCTATATTTAGGGTGCTTTTTTTGTTTGCGAAGCTGAGAAAATTTTTCGTTTAATATAAATTTCTTTTTTCCTTGAATACGTATGCAGCAACGCTAAAGTAGTTTTTTTATATGGGCTGAACAAGTAAGTTAGTAACTATAAAAACTTTAAAGACTCATTACGATGAAAAACCCCCTAGTTTCACTTATAACCTACACAACACTTTCCGCTTCACTATTATTGACTGCCTGTGGTGGCGATACTCAAACACAACAGCAATCAACCGCTACTGTTAGTTCTTCAGCGGGTATAGAGCAAAATTCATTTATAACCCCTGAGTTAGTTGGTCTAGCGAGTAATAGCTCAGTTCACTGGTTAACTCCTGAGTTATTAGTTTTACCTAAAACTGACAACACGGTTGAATATCAATTATTTAGCAAAACCAAAGTTGGTTTTAATAGCATAATGTTGTCAGCCATTGTATTTCCTGAAAAGACAGCGAAAAAATTTCCACATCTTGCTGATTTTCAGGCTTATAACGTTGACTTGTCACCTTCGCAAGCGAAAGCATGGCTAAAGCAGCAATTAATGGTTGTTGCGCTTGATGGTAATCATCAAGCACAACACATTTCTTTTGTACAAACGGGCGCTGTGCTCGATGCCTTGTATACCAGTGGTGATAATGATGCAGATGAAGTTAATGAGTTAGGCGCAACCATCACTGCTACTGGTGTCAACTTTAAGTTATGGGCACCTACTGCGCAGCAAGTTGAGTTATTACTTTTTAA
>TARA_R110002167_G_scaffold366158_1_pt1 | contig 104140 bp, 89 predicted proteins | sample TARA_R110002167 | Tara Oceans TARA_R110002167 (sample SAMEA4398238) | marine metagenome | biome: Polar Biome; feature: [MES] marine water layer (ENVO:01000295) within the mesopelagic zone...; material: water (ENVO:00002006), including particulate matter (ENVO:01000060) such...
TTACGGTTTGGTTAATATGAGCATAATGCTTGTGTGGACGATATGCCATGCGAGAGTAGGTCATTTCCAGGCGCCTATTTTAGGACTAGACAGTTATCTATCGATCTATCGATCTATTGGTCTAGTGGCATGACTAAAACGAGAACCTATAACATGGGTAAAGATTTCAGTTGTTTTTAAGTCGGAATGGCCTAAAAGCTATTGAGCAGTATAGATTAACCTTTTTCAATCACTTGTTAATGGTTTCTTGTTTACATTAGTCAAGATATTTTTTATTCATAACACTTCTAGTTTACTTCAGTTTATAAGTAAAAAGTGGCTACAAATTTAATGGAATATCAGATAAACCTCAAAAATCACTTTAAAAGCTGTAATCAGAACATACAATTAGTAGGAATATTGTACAAAAATTAATTGCCTAAAAAAAACAAATTCCTATAACATAAATTATACTGATGAATGTGGTCGTAGCATCCACCAAATAAAAAACAATTTCCGCCTTAAAAAGCAGCTTAACTTACAATGACTCAGGCTTTATATTGTTCAATTAAAATTGCTTTAAATCAATACTTTGGTTTTTTTGATTCAATTTTGGTTATGTGGATAAATTATGATAGCGGTAATTCATCTAACCACTACAAGTAGGATGAATGAGAAAATTATTTATACTTATTACAAGTTGGGTGGCCTTATTAGGAACCAGTAGCCTTTGCGCCGAAGTGGTTGATATTTCAGCTAATAAAGTGGTTTATGATTCATTCAAGGAATGGGCAGATAAAAAAAACTGCAACGATATTGATGATTTTAGGGAAATGAATCTTCATCGTGGCGTAGTTGAATTAGTGTTGATATGCAAAGCGCTAAATCTTGGAGGGTTGAAGCCTGATATACAGCTAAAAAAAATGCCCAATTATAGCCGCGCTTTGATAGAGGCTGAAAAAGGGGTTGTCACTATGCCAGCAGAAACAGCCTGGAGAATTGAAATTGATGAGGCTGATTTTTATGTCAGCGATGCTATATTTGAAGCAGGGGCGATCGAAGTGGGCATATACGCTCTACCAACAAACGTTGATATAATGAAAATCAATTCACTTGATGAACTTAAAAAGTTTAAAGGCGTTTCTTCTGATCGTTGGGTAGTTGACTGGGCAACGTTGAAAGCTATGGGGGTGAAGACACATAGCATGCCGAAACTGCATCTTATGTTCAAATTTATTAATGTGGGACGAGCTGATTTTGTTCTAAATGAATTTTCTTCAGAAGAAGATTTCAGTATGGAAATAGCCGGAGTAAGGTTAGTTCCGGTTCCTAATATTAAAGTGGGTTTAAAAGGGTCTCGCCATTTTGTTGTTTCTAAGAAGGCACCAAATGCTGAAAAGGTTTTTGAGGCGTTGCAAGACGGTTTAAAAAAGCTGCGTTTGGAAGGCACTATTTCTAGGGCTTTTGAGGAGTCTGGTATTGTTAATCCCAAAGTAAAACACTGGAAACAGATTTATCCATAATTGATAAAAAGTCAGTGTTGAAGGATTTGTATCAGAAACATCTTCGAAAACGCGCGTCTCATTTGTACTTAATATTGCTTGGGAGATTAATGATAAGGCTTGAATTGGCAATAAATCATCACAATATTTAACTAAATCACTGACAATACCCTTTCTCACACCCTTAAATTGTGTTCAGCATAATTATCAACGAAAACAGCCATTTCATTTAAATGCCTCAGCAAAGCCACTTAGTGTTATGGTATTGTTAAATTTAACGGTGGCATTCTACCGGTTCATCAGCATGCACATAAAATATATGTACATAATTCATAATATGGAAAATTTGAAATATGGAAAAAAGCATTAAAAGTAACACTTATGCCAACACAAGCCTTTTACTAACGACTATTGGTACTCTTCTTTCGATCCAAAAACCAGTTTACTACTTAGATATCATAATACTTGTTGCTGCCATTGGGTTTGGCGTTGCTGGAGCTTATAAGCACAGATCATAGCGTTCAATGCCAGCATATATTGACCCTAGCCAGCACAGAGCTCACTTGTTAGTGTCGCGTTAGATTTTTAATAAGGATTAGTCTTATATGGAAGTATTTAAAAAGTGTGGATACGGTATTTTCTATGCCTTAGCTCTTGGTGTTAGCATTTATGCCATTCTGTTTGTAACCGTTGATTGGGTTGGCTCAGAATATTTAAAAGAAAAGTTTTCATTAACACCATTGGCGATGTATCTACATATGGTCGGAGGCTCAATAGCGTTAACCATTGGCGCATTTCAGTTAAATAGTCGCATGAGAGCGAAAAGTATCAAACTTCATCGAACGCTTGGTAAAGTCTACGTTACCGCCGTATTACTCTCCGGTTCTGCTGGTTTATACTTAGCTACCAATTCTATGGGTGGTATTGTTGCTCATTTCGGTTTTGGTACTATGGCTTTTTTATGGCTTTTTACTGTAAGCATGGCATTTGTTCAAATAAAAAAAGGTAACGTGAATGCACATCGCTATTGGATGATAATAAACTACTCTTTAACTTGTTCAGCAATTACCCTTAGATTGTATCTACCATCATTTCCATGGTTATTTAATGTCGACTTTATAACGTCTTACATTGCAATTTCTTGGGTTGCCTGGGTTCCAAATGTATTAGTAGCACAATTATATTTACTAAAAACCAAACGTGTTAGTTATTCAGTTCAACGTACTATTGATAATACATTGAGTACATAGAGCAAAGTGTAAATAGCCCTCTAAAACTAACGAATAAGGATAGCCCGAGCAATACTACGTTCTATCCCGAAAGTTAGACAAGCCCGAACTCGTGTGAAATTATGCCTTTAATTACAAATAACAGGTCGAGAAAATTTAGGTTTGAAGTGATGTTTAGAGGGGTTGTATATAGCATGTGAATTTCGCGATATTGCTAATATTTTTATCTAATATCAGTACTGTAGTTCATTTTTCATGAGTATACGTTTGAGCATGATTTTTATTATTCATTTGTAAATACAATGACTAACAATCTTGTTGTTGGCGCGTACTTGTGTCAGTCATGACGCTACAGAATTACTTAAAGGTGACTTTTCCACCGACCATTTTAAATGCTGGTGCGCCTCTCACTAACGTATCTCTGGCAAATATCTGGCCGCATTCTGGGCATGTGCAAGGAATCTTGGTGTTGTCTTCGACAATCCGCTCCTTGAAACATTTGATTAAGGCGCCTTTACCACCCTTACGATATTTAAACAGTTGGGCTTTACACTTAGCGCAAAAAACATCGACGGTGCGCGAAGGGCCTTTTTTGTTAGGTTTAGCCATTTAGCGCATAATCCGGATTTATACATTGTATATCTATTGTAACCCGATATATGTCTGAACAATATCGAGATAGCGATTAACTAATGATCGTGACAGCCGTATTTATGGTAATAGACAGTCAGTTATGATGATCTTAACTTAAAAAGTGTGTGGTTGATTTACGCTTATAGTAATACGTAACCTTTTAATATTTTGGCAAATGATTCATATCTGTTCTAATCTTTACATTCAGATTTAAAGATATTGTAGTTAAAGATATTGTAGTTAAAAATATGGCTACTCAAAGTGTGAGTTGTTGTTGCTTCAGCATAGGAATACAGCATTAATGGCCATTTCCAATTTATGGGCAAGTGAGCTTGAGTATCGTCGTACAGTATTAAAGGCAGTGTTAATTGTCATTATTGTTGCTGGCGGTATATTTGTGGTTAATAACTGGTTTAATGATTTTAAATTGTATGCCATGGTTGAATTAGCGGTGGTATGTCTTTGTATTGGCATTCTTTTTATTCATAAAACCACCCCAAACCTCACATTGTGGTGCTTGGTTTTTTTGTTTGCACTTTACAGCGTTATTTTAATTGGCATTTACAGTGCTTCATTTAATTCCGGGCTATTTACTTGGCTGTTTATTATTCCTGTTTTGTCGTATCTGTTGCTGGGTATAAAGCTAGGTACCCTATACACCTGTGTGTATATGGTAGGTGGTGTGGGTATTTTGGTTAATGCTTTGCTGTTAGATATTGCAAAAATTTACCCAATTACTATCGCCAATATTGTTTTATGTTTGGCTGCTATTTGGGCTTTGTCTTTTAGTTATGAATATAAACGAGCTGAAGCTGTTGAACGGTTACAAAAGATGGCATCACTTGACCCGTTAACTGGGCTAAATAATCGTTTATTGTTAGATTCTATCTTCGACATGTTGTGTGAAAGTTTACCCGAGCAGCATCAATCCGTATCGGTGTTAATACTTGATCTTGACCATTTCAAACGGATCAATGACCAATATGGTCATGATGTCGGTGATAAAGTACTGGTAGAGGTGTCGCGTATTATCAATAGTGTACGGCGTCAAAATGACTGGGCTTTTCGTTTAGGCGGGGAGGAGTTTTGTATGCTAATTCCTGATTCAAATTTACAGCAAGCAGGTCAAATAGCGGAACGTTTACGCAAGGCTGTTGAGCTCGTTACCGTAATTGATGGCAGTGAGCTAAACCTTAGCATTAGTATTGGGGTATCACGTTGGCCTGAAGACGGTGCACATTTTTCGCAAATTTATAAAACTGCCGATGCGCGCTTATATCAAGCAAAAACGTTAGGACGAAATAAAGTGATTACTACTTTAAATGAACAGCCAACCATTAACACAGAGGCTAGCATCGAAGTGCAGACTCTTACTGATTAGCCCTGTTGAACTATTCGATTTTTGAGATAAACCGGCTATTACGAAGTCTTATGGGGGCGTTTAATAAAGCTACTTTATGTAGTTGAACATGACTAAACGCTTGTGCTTTTTAATACTTTATTTGTGCTCTCCAAGCTTTGCGAAAACTAACTGTTAACACTTTTGAACAATGACTATTACTCTGTTACTAATGTTTTTACCGTTAATCTCTCTTGATTTGATAAACGAATTTGAATGCCGTCAACAGTTGTAATTCGCTGGGCTTCAATATCTTTTTTACGCACTTTGTAGCTGTCTGTCATCGCTTCAATGGGGGATGTAATCGTAACTTCAACGACGGTGTTATCGTCATACCAACTCCAGCCCCAATAGCCTGCAGACGCTAACATCGACACCGCAATCATAGTGTAAATAATGACTCGACTAAAAAGTGGCGATTTTTGTGCATTTGCCATTTCTGCGATGCGATTAACTTTATGTCCTCGTCCACGGCGCAAGTAGACAATAGCGCCAAGTATTACCAATATTGTGACTAAAATTTTTGTTAGCACGTTATCTTCCACCAATCATTAATTAACCACAATTATACAGTTCATTGAATAATTTAACGTTATCTAGCACACATCAAGCGTGTTAATTAATATTGTCTATTCAGTTGTCAATATAGCCATATACGGCCCCAGATGAATCAGAGTCATTGTTTACTCATCGAAGGTTCTCCAAGCTAAGGGTCTCGATTTAGTCACAAACACTATCATGTATTGGTGTGACGGTTGTGCTTCAAGGGTGAAAAAAATACAGTGCTCATATTTAATGTTACAAAGATTTGATATGACATAAATTTGGTATTACAACGATTTCAAAACCCTCTATAAAGAAGCACAAGAGTGCTATCACTTGATGTGTCTGAATTCAAATCACTTCATTGCCAACAAACTCATCGCGAGGTGAATTTTGCGTCCAATTGTTATTCATAACTCAAGTTTTAGAGTAAATAATCAATGCATTTTGTAAATACGATTGATAATCGTTGTTATTAGTATTAGCTTGTTTATCGCTAAATGTAGATAAGTTGAAAGGACGCTTATTGTAGAAGCGTGAATATCTTTTATAAATACTAAATGGAACATGTAATGAAAATCAATACTTTACAGTTTAATAAATGTAAATTGGCTGTTGTATGTGCTTCTGCACTCTCTTTGAATAGTTACTCTGCTATAGGGGAGGAAAACGTAGAAGAGACGAAAGGCAGTATTGAAACCATTAGTGTGGTGGGCCATAAACTGACCGAGCTGAGTTCTAATAATAATGGTGGAGCCTTGGGTAATAAAACCTTATTAGAAACCCCTTTTTCAGTAGATGTTATTTCGCTTGAAGATATAGAAATCCGCCAGGTTAATACTCTGGATAGTCTTTTTAGTAGAGAAGCGTCTGTATCGGTTGATGGTAGTGCTTACAGTACCTTTGGCTCAACTATTCGTGTTCGTGGCTTACCTTTAGACTATACCAATAGTTTTAAAATTAATGGTATGTCTATCAATAATTTTAGTGGTGAACTTCCCTATGAAGCCTTCGAGCAAGTTACCTTACTAAAAGGAGCCTCTGGCTTCATGTATGGGATGGCTGCACCTGGTGGAGTTGTTAACTATGTGACCAAAAAAGCAACAGACGATAAATTTATTGTTGATGTTGGCATGCGCAGTGACAGTGTATTTAGTGGCCATATTGATGCCAGTAAGCGTTTAGGTGATAACGATGAGTATGGTGTTAGGGTCAACCTTGTTAAAGAGTCGGGCGACACGTATTTAGAAGATGGCACAATTGATCGTAATACTGCAGCTTTAGCGTTTGACGCACAATTTACCGATTCACTCTATTGGACTGTTGATGTTATTTATAATGATCGCTTAACTGAAAACTCATGGACGACGATGAGCAACCAGTTAGACAGTACTGATTCGCTTCCTGATACCGTTAGTGGTACTCGCAGTATTGGAGCTGACGGTACCTTCGATGATTACAAAAATATCGTAGCGCTTACCAGCTTAAATTGGGATATTAATGATAACTGGAGTGCTCGTCTTGAGTACGATTATTCTAAGAATGAGACTCGTTGGGTAAAAACCTTAGCGTATTTACAAAATAGTACTGGCGATGTCAATATTTCTTTATATGACCAGTATTTTGATGTTAATTACGACCAAATTCAGGCTGTGATTAACGGTGAGTTTGAGACCGGTAGCATTCGGCACAATCTGTTATTAGGTGCGTCATATCAGAAGTCGACAACGTATCGGAATGATCCGCATCGCGTAGTAATGCGGGGTTATGGAACCGATAATCTGTTTAATCCTGTTGAGCTTCCAACCTATAATTCAACCTTAGAAGATAATCTATCTATGGCTTGGATTGATAAACAACAATCGGTTTATCTCAGTGACTTTATTTCGCTAACCGATCAATGGGAAGTCTTACTCGGTATTCGATCTAATCAAATTGAACATACGCCAAGCGAATATTTCTCTTCATACCAAGCTTACAATGAAGACCGCGCCCTAAGTCCTACTGCAGCAGTGATGTTTAAACCTGATGATAAAACAACTTATTATGTCAGTTATGTTGAATCGTTTGAGGGGACAACGTCGTATGTTGGCGAGACTTACGCAAACGCTGATGAGCTACTAGAACCATTAGAAAGTAAACAATATGAATTGGGTGTTAAAACTGCTGGTGATGGTTGGTCTTTAACGTCGGCATTATTTCGCATCGAACGAGGCGCCACACTGGTTACTGGTGATAATTATTTAGTACAGGATGGACTTAGTATTTACCAAGGTCTGGAATTTAGTGGTGCATGGGAAGTCACTGATAATTTATCTCTATACGGTGACTTGATGTTATTGGATGCCACCTATGACAAGACAAATTCAGCGGTGGAAGGTAATGACGTTGCTGGTACACCAAGTCAACAGTTTAGCTTGCAGACTAACTATGAGGTCGATGCCGTGCCTGGTTTAGCTGTTAATTTAGGCGCCAAATACTTTGGTGAAACAACATTAGATTCTAATAATACCTGGGAATTACCTGCTTATACTTTGTTTTACACCGGTGTTAGCTATAGCACGGTGATTGACGACAAAACGCTAACCGTTATTGGTACCGTTGATAACTTATTCGACGAAGAGTTTTGGGCAGCGGGTGATGCTTATGGTGCATTGCGTATCGGTGAACCTCGTAGTTTTGCTGTTAAAGTAAAGATGAGTTTTTAAGCATTACACAATATGTTAATCACTTCATTATTAACATATCAATGGCCGTTAATTGACTACTTTTATCGGCCTAAAATAACGCTATGTAAACTCATATTGATTAACCTATTAACATATTGCTGTAATGCGATATCGGCTACTGAAATGAGTTAGTTTTACATCTATTGCGAGGATTTATTAAATGTGGCCTTTGTTGGCATTATTATTAACTGTTATCGGCGCAATGCTTATTTATCTCACTAACAAAAATCAACAGTTTATACAAAAACCATTGGTTAAGGCTTGGCGATTTGGAACCTTAACTTATTGGTTATTAGCATTGTTGATCTGGTTGAAACTATACACCATGAGTGCTGCAGTTTTTATTTGGTTATTCACCATTATCATATTTGTTATTTGTATTCCTTTATTGAGTATAAATGGATATTTAGTCAAACCCAAAAGGAATGATTGATGACTAGGCTTACAGCGGATGAAAAAATCCAGCCTCATTGGTGGCTAAAAACATTAGCCGGCGCAATATTGGGACTAACATTGGCGTATGCCTGTGTTGGTATTTTTGCTTGGTATGGTTATGGCGGTATTAATGCCCCTGTAAAAGTGCAATTTAACATGTGGATGGTGAGTCCCATTTGGTTATTAGTGTTGGCGTTTAGTTATTTATTTAAAACGGGTTTACATGCCATCGTTTATTTAACATTAGCGAATGTTGTGATGTGTAACGTGTTCTTTTTACTAAGGTGGTTAGCATGAGAGTTCGCGGAGATATTCTACGTACATATCAATCCATCCACACATGGACAGGTATTATTGCCGGTTTAGTACTCTTTATTGGTTTTTATGCTGGTTCATTGACGATGTTTAAAGAAGAAATTACTCAATGGGCGACACCGCCAAGCCATCAATTACCACAAGTACCAAAAGATCAGTTTGATCAATTAATCTTACAAGCATCAACAAATTTTGATAAAGCCCAGCAAAGTTTTACGGTTAACTTTAATCAACAATTATCGCCGCTTACATGGTTTGAACAGGGCGGTGGCCGTGGTTTACATTTAAATAATGTCATGAGACACGCGACCTTGTCAGATGAAGGGGCGTTAGTTACCCAAGTTAACCCCACGAATGAACTCGGAGAGTTGATTGATATGCTTCATCGCACGGCTGGCATAGCAGGAAAAGCCGGGCATGAAGATATTGGTGTTCTCGTTTTAGGGGGGGCATCAGTGCTATATTTTTTAGCATTAGTGTCTGGTGTTATTTTTTTATTACCGACGTTAGTTAATAGCTTTTTAGCGATAAGAAAGAACAAAGGCGTAAATCGTTTTTGGCTCGATAGCCATAATTTAGTCGGTATTATTAGCTTACCGTTCCATTTGATTATTGCTTGGACTGTGATTGTGTTTGCTTTTCATGATGTTCTTTATGGTGGTTTAAGCCTGGTATATGGCGATGAACCCATGTTCGATCGTGGTGAGAGATCAACAATAGAGTACTCAATTGAACAGCTTCCGCCTATTTCAAGCTATCTTCAGAAAGTTAATGAAATGACCGACGGTTACCATGTGGAATCAATGGCTTTCTCTGATTTATCAACAACAAATCCAATGGTTGGCATTACCATTATTAACGAACGTGAAATGATGCGTGTCAATTCTGGCGATTTTATTTACATGAACCCTTATACCTTTGATGTTGGCTACAGTAGTATTCCGTTGAAAGATAATGATATTTATACTCCACTGGTTGCTAGCTTTTTTTCGCTACATTTTGGCGGCTATGCTGGAGATTTAGGTCGGTGGGTTTATTTTTCTTTGGGCTTACTTGGGGCATTTTTATTCTATAGTGGTAATTTATTATGGTTAGAAAAGCGTCGACAAAAACAACCATTACAAAATAAATCCAGCCGTTTTATGGCATCTTTGACCGTAGGTATGTGTTTAGGCTCAATATTAGCCGTAATGATAACGATGCTTTCAAGTAAATGGTTGTATCTCATTAGTGCTCAAGTTAATAACAATTACCTTATTTGTTATTACGTAGTATTTTTTAGCGCATTAATTTATAGTTTTGTTGTTGGTGCGGCTAAAAGTGCTATTTACTTACAATACCTATTATTTGTGGCCTGTTTATTAATACCAATCACTTCTGTTGTGTCTTTTATTATGCCGAGCATAGGGTTGTGGGGCCCCATTTACTTTCCCAGCATGGTCGTTGAGTTTATTGCGTTAGTTTTTGCGGGTGTATTTTATTATGGTGCGATTAAAACTAAACAGCGTGTTTATTATGGTGAACGTAATAGCATATGGGCTTTACCGTTAACAACCGCTACTGAGTAAAATAAAGAATAAACTAAGTCACTCGTTATCAAGTGGATAGCCAATACTATTGGTACCGCTAATAACGAGAACTTAGTAATATTTTCATAAGTAACTTTTACACGGTAAAACATCATCATCTGTAAAAACTACAAAAATAATTATGTAAACATATCTTAACTTTTTACCATTAAATATAAATCTTACTTTTATCAGATACTTGAATTTTTGTTGATTTAGTTTAAATGTGGCATGCTTTTCGCTTTATAAAATAGGATAACAAATATTTAGGCGTATTTTTTTATTAATGTTATATAAATTGACCCAATCTATTTATCGTAATAATGTGTTAATTGGACAGTTTTTATTGCCCCTATTTATTTCAGCGTGATATCACTCTATAAATTTTGTATTTAAGGAGATTAGAAATGGCTACAACAAAGGCAAAAAATCAAGATCCACAGCAGAAAATTGAAGATGCTTATCATTTAGCTGAAGAAGCGACATCAGAGGCTGTTAATTCTTTGAAAGATAAAGCTAAAGAATCATTAAATGAAGGATCTGAAAAAGTTAAATCGGCAACAACTCAAACGGAAAATATGATTAAGGAGCATCCTTTATTAAGTGTCGGATGTGCTTTTTTAGCCGGGTGGGCAATTTCGAAACTGATAAAATAACACAGCGGCCGGAGGGGTTTTATTATGGAAAACACAGATGATGTGTGCAGCAAAGATAAAATCTCCGATGGCACGCAGAGCGAGCCTCATGTTAACTCAGATGAAATGAACGTTAACGTTGAAGAAATTAAAGATATTTTTAATAAAGTATCGAAATTAGCTCAAGAGGTTGGACAGTGGTCAGAGTCTACAGTCCAACTTTTCTTTATGGAAGTATTACGAAATGTTGCCGCAGCAAAACAGTTTTTTGTTTGCCAACTTTTATTTATTCCGTTATTAGTTCTCTTTATCTTCAGTTTATGTGTTTGCACCGGGATTGTGCTTTACAGCATTACTCTCAACATACTTATTGGGGTTGGGGGATTTTTGATCGCAATGATGTTGGTTTTAGTCGGTTTACTTTATTGGCAAAAACGGCTGATTCGTTTTTTTGGCTTCAAAGAGACAGTCTCCCAATTAAAGGAGGGTATCGATGTCATCTCTAAAGCATCTAAATCATTCGATTAAGTTAACACGCATGCAGGGGAAAGACTCTGTTAGACAGTGCGAGTTAACACTTAATTTATTATTCCATTCTGTTAAAAAGCAGACTCGAAAACATCCTTTTGGGGTCACTGTTGGTGTCACCATAGCCACTTTTGTCTTTGCCAGGTTTAGGAAAAACATTAGATCTCTTTATCCTTTAGCTTCTTTAAGCTTTAATTATGCGAAACAATATCGCAATTCAAAATCTCAAGAATAAAAACCAATCAATAAATCATGATGATAGCCATTTTCTTGCCTATTATATGATCGAGTCAATACTTTGAACTGTTGTGAGTCTGAATAAGTGTCAGTGTGACCAATCGCAAATATTTCAAAGATGTTAATTATTTACTGATTAAAGTCGTGAGTCATCACATACAAATAATGTTGATTGTTTAATAATCAGCTTAATTATTTATCTCAACGACGTTTAATATATCAACATGACCACAAAAGATCTCATCGATGAAGAAGTCACTTATCCGTCGGATTATATGATCCTTTCAACAACCGATTTAGACAGTATTATTACTCATGTTAACGATGACTTCATGGCAGTCAGTGGTTATAAAGAAGATGAGCTAATTAATAAACCCCATAATGTTGTACGCCACCCAGATATGCCTAAAGCTGCATTTAGTGACCTATGGGACACCATTAAGCAAGGGAAAAGCTGGATGGGATTGGTGAAAAATCGCTGCAAGAATGGTCAGTATTATTGGGTTAACGCTTATGTGACCCCGATTAAACGTAACGGTATTATTTGCGAGTACCAGTCGGTAAGAACTCAGCCAGAAGCAGAGCTCACTGAACGTGCTCAAGCCTGTTACGATGCCATTAATGCTGGCAAAGCTGCTAAGCCTAAGTTTGGTGCAAGTATTATTACTAAACTTTTTTTGGCTTGGCTGCTATCTGTTGGTTTACTGATGTCCTTACCTTACTCAAGTGGTTTTTTCACCGTAGTCGCATTTATTGTTGCCATTATCTGTTTTTGTCGGCCTCTTTATGTTCTTAAGCAGCGTTTTAGTAACATGCTGATGTTAAGTGAAAAAATACATGATAATCCACTAAATCAATTTGTTTACACCGGTTATACCGATGAGCTTTCTCACATAGAATTAAGTCTACGGATGCAAAAAGCTGAAACGCTGGCTGTGGTTGGACGTATAAAAGACAGTGGTGAGGAATTACAGCAAGGTTTAGAAGAGCATCAACAACAAAATCAGGCCAATCAAAATCAGTTGGTAACCCAGTCACAAAACCTTGAACAAGTTGTCACCGCCATCGGCCAAATGAGCACGTCTGTTACTGATATAGCTAAAAACACGACAAATTCAACCACAGAAATTCATCACTTAGTTGAACAAATAGAGTCAACTAAGGTGGCATTAGCCAACAGCCAAATTGCGACTACGGAAATTAATCACTTATTGGAAAAATCCCGTATTGCTATTTCTTCGCTGAATAAGCAATGTCAAAATGTAAACCAAGTTGTTGAGGTGATCGAGAGTATTGCACAGCAAACTAACTTGCTTTCGCTCAATGCCGCCATTGAAGCCGCTAGGGCTGGAGAGGCTGGTAGAGGGTTTGCGGTGGTCGCGGATGAAGTGCGTAACTTGGCAAGTCGCTCGGCAACTTCTGCTCATGAAATACACGCTATTATAAATTCACTTAGCCGCACAACTGCAGAAGCCGTTGCACAAATGGAACAAAGCCATGTGTTAACAGATAAGAGTATAGATTCTGGCAAAATGCTCGAGAAAAGCCTGATTTCGGTTAGTGAAGTGATGAGTATTATCGAAAGTAATGGCGAACAGATTTCCGTAGCGGCAGAAGAGCAAGCCGCTGTGGTTAATCAAATTTATAGCAATGCGATGATATTACAAGATGGCATAAATCAATTCGAACAAAATTGCCAAAATGCAGCAATACATAGTCAAGAAATTAGTGGTCAGGGTATACGTCAAACTGAGTTGGTAAATCAATTTAATTAACCTTTTCGAATCTCCATCGCAGTAAAAGTGAATCATTCACTATGGTTCTAACAAAGGTAATGTTGCTCATTTTGTACTGTAGCCATTCAAAATAGTGTCGTGATGAGGAAATGCAAATCTTCAAGCGAGTCATCATTAGCATAATGAGCCATTCAATAAGCATTATTATCTATTGAGTTAGCGCTGTTATTTTATGCGATTAATTCTATTGTTAATTGATTCTGTTAATTGTTTTTTTACTTGGTCCTCACCACAAAATTCTGCAAATCCGAGTCCCCATCCATGTGGATTCACTTGAGTTGGCAATTCAACCACTCGATAACAATAATCACCCTGTTTTACGATTCTGTTGGGGTCTAGCCTATGGTTAAAAGTATGTGGTTGGTTGATATCAATTTCTGGTGCTAGTTCTATAAAATCAAGGTTAGGATCCATTTCACTCATGGTGCCTGTTGGCTGATTTTGTAATGCAGTTTGAGAACCTATGAGAGTGTCTAATGCTGCAATATTATTTTGTTGTATAAAATGGCTAGTGGCTTGTTGTATTGACGCTAAAGAAGGTGCGGATTTGTTTATGTTAGTGGTCGTGTTTGGTTTTATTTGATTAGGCAATGCCTTTGCACTCGCAGTCGATAGTATGTTGATGGGCTTATTGTTTGATGGCATCACTCTATCGAGGGTGTTGTTGTCTTCATCTAAGGAGATTGGTGTCTCTTTCGTGTATATAGACGTTGATTGGCTAACATCAACATTCGTATCAATAATGGGCGGAAAATTCTTTATGTGTTGGGCACTTTCTAGGTCATTAAGCTTGGGTGGTAAACTTGTTTGGGTCATTGATTCGTATTGCGTTGAAGTTATGAGATAGCTTTTTATTGCGGTTGTCGAAGGTTTAACCACTAAAGCTGAAACTCGTTGCGTCGTGTCTTGGTACCAAAACGCAATCAGCACATAAATCAATAATACATGGATGATGAATGCCGTGAGTACAGGCTTAAGCCAATATACTTCTTTAGAGGAGTGTGTTGAAGATCGAGAGTGATGTGGCTCCCTGCCAACCGTTGTTACTTCCATTTATATCAATCACTTTATCGCAGTATTATCAGTCCTTTTTTTGATTGTTAACAGAACGTAAAGTTCATAAATTGATGTGGATAAATGTATCTTGCTTGAGAAAAAGGCAAAAACTCTGTTAATTGGTCGATTTTATCGAAAGAAAATCACACTATTATGCAATATTTATTCAGTTAACTGACTGCTATGATTACATCATTATTTTTATCGCCGAGGTTTTTATGAAAGTATTACAGCGTTTTAGCGCCTTACCCGCAATGGACGGTGATGGCGTGAACATCAATCGTGTTGCCGACTTTGATAAGCTTCGTTTTGATCCATATTTAATGATCGATGAGATTAAGTCTGATGATGAACAAGATTTTATTGGTGGTTTTCCGCCGCACCCACATAGAGGTGTAGAAACTTTTACTTATATTCGTAAAGGCGGATTTGAACATCGCGATCAAATGGGCAATGTTAAACCTATTCGTGCGGGTGACGTGCAGTGGATGAGTACTGGCAGTGGCGTGGTGCATTCTGAAATGCCATTAACAGATGCCAAAGAAGGGCTGCATGGGTTTCAAATTTGGATCAATATGCCTGCAAAACACAAAATGCGTCCACCTATTTATCAAGACACCAGCAAACAGGCTAACCCACGTGTAGAAAACGAACACGGCGCAACACTTATTGCCTTGGCGGGGAGTTGGGGTTTTAATCATGAGCCACATAAGATTACCTCAACGATTCAAGGTTTAGCTGGCCATGGTGCTATTGCGGATTTAACGTTAACTGAATATGGTCATGGCACGCTGAATCTTGCCGAACATCAAACCGTTTGCGTTTATGTGTATCAAGGTGAGCTTAACTATATTGATGCACAAGGTTTGCGAGAAACCGCAAGAGCAGGGCAGTTTTTAGCTTTAGATGCACTTGAAGTCTGTCATTTTCAAACCGAGGCCACTGGAGCTGGATTGTTAATATTAGCAGGCAAGCCGATTAACGAAAAAATTGTTCACATGGGGCCGTTTGTTATGAATACCCAGGCAGAGATCGAACAAGCTGTACGCGATTATCAACAAGGTCACTTTGGCCAAATTGCCTAACGTTAACCTCAAAATAAGCTGAATTATCGATAAATATTTGTCAGCGAACTAGGAATAAAATTGCTACAATAGCTGACATCTGGCTTAGGTTTGTTTTAAGGCCTTTGCTCACACCAATCTTATTTATTATCTGTTCCTTCAGGCAAGATAAATCGTTCGCAAATAGCGGTAAGCATTTTTCATATAACATCATTGTATATGCTAACTTTGTTCCGCTATTTAATGATTGTTTTGTAGGTTATTGGCTCATTTATGTAATGGTATTGGTATATATTTTTGCAGCTTTTGCCTGCTTTCTACCTTTCGATATCAGAGGATATTTGCCTTGAGTCAGTCTACAGAACCGGTCGTTAACACGGCTTTTACATCACTTAAATTAAAACCTGAATTGCTTGAAAACCTCCAAACTATGGGTTTTGAATCGATGACTCAGATCCAAGCTGAGAGCTTACCGCCTATTTTGGCCGGTGAAGATGTTATCGGCCAAGCGATGACGGGTTCAGGTAAAACAGCTGCCTTTGGTTTAGGACTGCTCAATAAACTTGATGTAAAACGTTTTCGCATCCAAACCATGGTGCTATGTCCAACGCGTGAGCTAGCCGACCAGGTAGCGAAAGACATTCGTACCTTGGCCCGTGGTATTCATAACGTTAAAGTGCTGACACTGTGTGGTGGCGTACCAATGGGACCGCAAGTTGGTTCATTAGAGCACGGTGCACACATCATTGTCGGTACCCCTGGTCGTATTGTTGATCATTTAGATCGCAACCGTTTAGATTTAAGTAACATGAACATGCTGATTTTAGATGAAGCCGACCGCATGTTAGAAATGGGCTTCCAACAGCATATTGATCAAATCATTGCCGCGGCACCTCGTGAGCGCCAAACATTGTTGTTTAGTGCCACTTTCCCAGATCAAATTCAAGCGATTGCCGATCAAATTCTGTATAAACCGGTAATGGTTAAAGTTGAAGCTAAGCACGATAACCTCACTATCGATCAGCATTTTTATCGTATTGAAGATAACCAAGGCCGTCTTGAGGCATTGCGTTTATTGTTATTAGATAAGCAGCCTGGAAGCGCTGTGGTGTTTTGTAATACCAAGCGTGAAACCCAACAAGTGGCTGACTCATTACATGAGTTTGGCTTTAGCGTACTAGCGTTACATGGCGATTTAGAGCAGCGCGATCGCGATCAAATGTTATTGCAGTTTGCTAACCGTAGTGCGCGTATTTTAGTTGCTACCGACGTAGCAGCACGTGGTTTGGATATTGATGAGTTAGACGCAGTATTTAACTATCATATTGCTTACGATACTGAAGTGCATATTCACCGTATCGGCCGTACTGGCCGTGCTGGCAGTTCTGGAGCCGCATATACTTTCTTTGGTGAAGAAGACGGTTACAAAATGGCGATGATTGAAGAAGCCATGAACAAAGATGTCGTCAGTGAGCCTTTACCGCCAATGAGTGCGCTAAACAAACAACCGCTTGCTGCTGAAATGATCACCATTCAGATTGAAGCTGGTAAAAAGCAAAAAATCCGTCCAGGTGACATTGTTGGGGCATTAACGGGTGGTAATGGTTTAGATTTTAACGATATTGGTAAAATTAAAGTGACTGATTTTCGCGCTTACTTTGCCGTAAAAAGCAATGTGTCGAAACAAGCGATGAATATCATCAGTAAAGGTAAGTTAAAAGGCCGTAGCTATCGTGCTTGGTTCATGTAACTGAATCTTTTTGCTATCTGCAGGGTAGCCATCGATTGATAATCGATTGATAATCGATTGGTTATGCCTGAATAATAAAAAAGCCGCTGAACAATGTTCACCGGCTTTTTTATGCTCTAGCGCTAGTTAGCTTTTAACTTTAGCGTTGGCATAAGGATTACTGCTATTACTTGAAACTACTGGTGCAGTGCCACTGCGACGTGGTGGACGATTACGCTGTGGTGGTTTATTACCATTCGCTCTAGCTTCTGCTTTAGGATCTACAGGCTTATCGTGACTGCGTGATGGTTGGCGAGAGTCAGGTTTACGCGCTGGCTTATCACCATGAGCGCCATCATTTGCATGCTGTTGAGCATGTTTACTGCGATTCGGGTTTGGCTTTTTAGCGCTATTACCGCCAGATCTGCTACTCGCTTCAGGGATCGTGAATGGTGCTTCAAAACCAGCAAGTTGCTTACGCTCAATAACGCGATTGATTAAACGCTCGATATCATGCAGTAATTTAACTTCTTCAAGACCCACTAATGATACTGCTTGACCTGTTGAACCAGCACGGCCGGTACGGCCAATACGATGCACGTAATCTTCAGGTACGTTAGGTAAGTCAAAGTTAACCACAAATGGCAGTTGATCGATGTCGATACCTCGTGCGGCAATATCTGTTGCAACCATGACTTGTACTGCACCGGCTTTAAAATCTGCCAATGCTTTAGTACGTGCTGTTTGGCTTTTATTACCATGAATGGCAGCGGCTTTGATGCCAGCAGCTTCAAGGCTTTTCGCTAAACGGTTGGCACCATGTTTGGTACGAGAAAACACTAACACCTGTTTCCAATCATTGGTTTTAATCAGTTCGATTAGCGCCATTGACTTGCGGGTTTTATCTACTGGATATACACACTGGGTCACAGTGTTTGCTGTTGCGTTACGCGGTGTAACTGAAATTTCTACCGGATTGTTAACCAATCCTTTCGCAAGTTCACGAATTTCATTCGAGAATGTTGCTGAAAACATTAAGTTTTGACGCTTAGCGGGTAATAATGCTAATACTTTTTTAATGTCGCGAATAAAGCCCATGTCTAGCATGCGGTCTGCTTCGTCTAACACTAGAATTTCTAATTTGCTAAAGCTAATGGCTTTTTGCTGGCATAAGTCGAGTAAACGGCCTGGTGTTGCGACTAAAATGTCGACACCATTTCTGAGTGCAGCTAGTTGTGGCACGATGGACACACCACCAAATACTACAGCTGATTTTAACGGTAAGTTTACACCGTAAGTTGCGACGCTTTCTTGTACTTGCGCGGCAAGCTCGCGTGTTGGTGTTAATACTAGCGCACGGACTTGACCACGTTGCGCTCGTTCACCTTTAGATAATAATTCTAAAATTGGCAGGGTAAAACCAGCTGTTTTTCCTGTCCCAGTTTGTGCTGCTGCCATTACATCTTGACCGGCTAAAACAGCTGGAATTGCTTGTGCTTGAATTGGAGATGGGGTGTCATAACCTTGTTTTTCAACCGCTTTTAAAATAGCAGCATTCAGACCAAGTGAGGAAAAACTCATAGAAAAATCTCTTTGGGCAACGCATTGTTGCTTTGAATAAAAGGTAGCCAGTAACGGCGGCCGTGAAGCTTACCTGAAAACCTCTTTGAGTGCTATCAAATCCCTGTGTGGGCAACGATATATACTCTTTGATTGTTATTAATAATCGGCTATTTAATGGTGGAAATGTATCGCTTATGATCGCCAAATACAGTGATTTAATGAAATCGTGTTAATCTAAAGACCAGAATCAGTGCTAAAAGTCGACTTATTACATACAATAAAATGGTAACTCGTTTTCTATCTAAATATTCAGCGACTTAGCTGAGGTTACTTAACTTAAGGTGTCTCTTACTGATGAAATTAACGGCACAAATACATATTGAGAAAATGGCGTATGAGCTGCGTGATCATGCTCATGCCGTGATCAAAAATGTGCTGTTAATGTCTAATATTTCAACCTTATCTCTTCAACTCGCTATGCGTGAGTTAGCCCAGCATAGCCGAGTGGCGTTACATTTTCATCCCGATCAAATTGATAACCGAGGCCTCTCCGTCGTTGATGGTTTATTGCGTGATGGGGTATATAAAAGCCAGTTTGAAACCCATGTTTCTAATGGTCATTTATCACCTGAGCTAGGCGGTTCACGAGACCATTGGGAAAACCAATTATTTGGCCACAGCTATTCTGGGATTAAACATCGGCCTAAATACGGTGCGTTAGATTTTGGTTTGTGCCCCTTAGGCCCCGCACCTCGGTTTGGCAGTTGTTATTTAGTCACACACCCTCAAATATTGTCTCGATGTACTTTTAGTTACATGGACTCACATCGATTGCCCAAAGAAAAGGGTACCATAAAGTGTTTTGATGCAATTTTAGCGGCATTACTCAGTGAAAGTTTTGAGCGTCAATATGCCTTGGGGGTTTCTGGGCTTAAACCGAGTAAGTTGATTGAACATTTTAGTCAGCATTTAACCGATGATATCAGCCGCCGTTTTGATCTGGCCCCTAGCGGTAATTTAGATCATTATATTGAAGCTCAAATTCATGGTGATGTGTCGCTGGACCAAGATATTGCTATATTAGTGGCAGATCCATCCTATATGGGCACAGCTATTGGCGATTCATTAATCGCCTTGTGTCACGAGTACGGAATTGAGTTGCATTGGCATCAAGGACGCCAGATTAATGTGGCACAAATACCAGATGATTTTCGTGGTGCAGCGATGCCTATTTTGGCGCAAAGCCTTGCCGAAAATGAGTTGATTAATGCAGAGGTTATTGGCCGTGCGGCCTATCAATTGCAAAAACAACCCGCTTCATGGAGTGAGCGTGGCGCACATTCTAAAAAACGACAAGACTTAAAGCTACTCTGGCACGTATTGGTAAAATACGGGGAGAGTACTGGTCAATAAATGTAATTACCCACAGTAAATTACCTTCACTTGTATTGCCTCCTTTTGGTTCTTTTCACACATTAGTTTGGTTTTGTCACTCAACATATTTGCGCTGAACACTGTAATATTGTGTTGCAATTAACAATGTTATTTGTAAAAGATGCACTTTATTGAATCTGATAAGTTTCAAGCTGATAGTGGCTAAATTTAATCTTTAAATAAGGCTTTATTAGCAAAATGTGAATCAGATAACATTTACACTGTTTTAGGTGTTAACTCGATGCCAGTACTGCGATACTGCGTGATTAAAGTGGTCATCGATAACTCTGCCGGAGCTTCATGGACAAGTCGTTAGAAAAGTCATTAGCCAAATGGCTTAAAAGCCAACAATCTTCTTGTGGTATTTTCCTCAAACTATCGGTGTTATGTGGTGTGCTCAATGGCATCGCCATCGTGGCGCAGGCCTATTTTATTGCCCAGATTTTACAGGGTGTCATTATTGATAACCTTGTTCCCGCAGCATTAAGCCTTCAATTTTTTGCCCTTATTGGTTTGTTGTTCGTTCGAGCCTTATTGGCGCAAGTACGTGAACGGATAAGTTTTGAGGCGGGCAAACGTTTACGCACCGATATACGCCAAGCTGTACTCAATAAATTAGTCGCATTAGGGCCGGTATTTATTAAAGGCAAACCTGCAGGGGCATGGGCAACTTTAGTATTTGAGCAAGTTGAAGATTTGCATGACTTTTATGCTAAATACTTACCGCAGATGATGTTGGCGGGGTTTATTCCTTTACTGATATTAGCTTGTGTGTTTCCGCTTAATTGGGCCGCAGGGATTATTTTAATGGCTACTGCACCATTGATTCCATTATTTATGATTTTAGTGGGAATGGGCGCCGCAGATGCTAATCGTAAAAATATGCAGGCATTATCGCGTTTAAGCGGCCACTTTATGGATCGTCTAAAAGGCCTGCAAACGTTAAAGTTGTTTAATCGCGGCGAAGCAGAGTTAGTGAATATTGAACATGCTTCAGAAGATTTTCGTGCCCGGACGATGTCGGTATTACGCTTAGCCTTTCTTAGCTCCGCGGTATTAGAGTTTTTTGCCGCGGTATCGATTGCCGTATTGGCGGTGTACTTTGGCTTTAGTTACTTAGGTCATTTAGATTTTGGTCACTATGGCGTACAGGTAAGTTTGTTTACCGGCATGTTTGTGTTGATTTTAGCGCCAGAATTTTACCAACCCCTGCGAGACTTAGGCACTCATTACCACGCCAAAGCTCAAGCAATTGGTGCTGCAGAAGCGCTGGTTGAGCTGCTTGATTATCAAGTTAATACACCCGCTAAAATCCATTCAACATCATTAAATATGGCGTTCACAGCCGAAAGTATAAACATTCAAGCGATTGGGGTTGAAGTGTTTAGCTTAGATGGACAGCGTTTAGCTGGGCCTATTTCATTTACATTACCCGCTGGTGAGCATTGGGCTATTGTGGGCCCGAGTGGCGCGGGTAAAACCAGTTTACTGAATGCGTTGTTAGGTTTTTTACCTTATCAGGGATCGTTGCTCATTAATGGTCAGGAATTGTCACAACTTAATGTGGCCCAGTGGCGTCAACATTTGGCTTGGTTAGGACAAGATCCGCAATTGTTTCATGGCACGGTGCGAGAAAATGTCGCGTTGGCCAATCCGCAATTAAACGATGCGCAGATTATGACGTTGCTAGAACAAGCTGATATCAGTGAGTTTGTAAAGCAACAACCATTAGGCCTCGATTTAGTGATAAGCGACCAAAGTGCAGGTGTGTCAGTGGGCCAGACCCAACGTTTTGCTTTAGCACGTGCATTGGCTCAACCCGCAAAATTGTTTTTATTAGATGAACCTACCGCTAGCTTAGATGCCCAAAGCGAGCAATCAGTGCTGACCTCGTTGTACCGTGCGCTGCAGTCGACAACAGCATTAACTGTTACCCACAAATTAGATGATTTACACAACATGAATTACATATTGGTGATGGATAACGGAATGGTGGTACAACACGGTCATGTAAATGATTTACGGCAGGCTGATGGATTATTAGCACAAATGCTCAATCAACAACAGAATCAACAACAGGAGGTGAGCTGATGTCGCAACCCGTTGATGCCGCGCCGCGTAATATTATTCAGGTGCTACGGCCGTTTGTTGCTTTGTTCCGCCGCCAGTGGCTGATGATGTTAGTCGGTTTATTGCTTACGTTTACCACGTTACTCACCGGTATTGGTCTGTTGTCTTTATCTGGCTGGTTCTTATCTGCCAGTGCGGTAGCAGGCTTAGCCGTGGTGACGGCCCAAACGTTCAACTTTTTTACTCCAGCAGGAGGCGTTCGATTTTTCTCCATCGCCAGAACGGCAAGTCGTTACGGCGAGCGCTTAGCAACGCATGAAGCGACCTTTAAATTGCTGACTCAACTGCGTGTTTGGGCATGGAATAAGTTGCTGCCGTTGAGTGCCGCTAACTTACAAGGTCTGCGTAGAGGCGACTTACTCAATCGTTTAGTTGCCGACATTGATACGTTAGATCATCTCTACTTACGCTTACTCACGCCAATGGCCGCATCTTTGATGATGATTGGGGTATTGTTGGTGTTTCTCGGGTGGTTTGATAACCATTTAGCCTTGAGTTTATGTGCATTATTATTAGCAGCTTGGTTTATTTTACCGTTAGTATTTTATTACTTAGGTAAGTCTCCTGGGCAAGCATTGATGCAAGCGCAAAGGCAATATCGAGTTGAGTTGCTTGATGTTATTCAGGGGCAAGCCGAATTAAGTTTATTTGGTGCTAATAAACGTTATTTAGCGCAACTGGAACAAGCACAGCGGGCTTTATTTAGTCAGCAAACCACCATGGCTAATATTACTGGGCTGAGCCAAGCCTTATTGATACTAATCAATGGCTGTGCGGTGGTGTTTATGTTGTATTTAGCAGGTCAAAGCGTTGGAGATGCCTCGCCTCCGGGGCCGTTAATGGCCTTAATGGTGTTTGCCACCATGGCCAGTCTTGAAATGATGATGCCAATAGCGGGTGCATTTCAACATTTGTCTAGCACTGTACTTGCCGCCCGAAGGGTGACTGAAATAACTGAACAAACACCGAGTGTTAAATTTAATGCTAACAGTCACTTGCAAGCAAACCACGGCGCCTTGCTGCTCAGTGGTGTTCACTTTGGTTATCATAGCCATTCACCAGTGTTACAAGGTGTAGATTTGACTCTTAAAGCTGGTGACAAAGTGGCTATTTTAGGCCCCACAGGTTGTGGGAAATCAAGCTTGTTGGGGCTCATTACTCGTGATTGGGCGCCGCAACAAGGGTCTATTACGCTTGATGGCGAACCAATAAATGCCTACAGCGATGCCAATCTTCGTGCGTCGATGACAGTGGTGAGCCAGCGAGTTTATCTGTTTTCTGGCACCTTGCGTGACAATTTAGCCTTGGCGCTGGCCTATTTGCCAGATGAAGCCAAAAAAGCTCATGATCACCGTTTAATAGAAGTATTACAGCGTGTTGGCTTACAAACCTTGTTGCAGGGCGATAAACCATTAGATTGCTGGATAGGTGAGGGCGGCCGACAATTATCGGGTGGTGAGCAGCGCAGAATTGGGGTCGCAAGGGCATTATTGCGTGACGCTCCTTTGTTATTGCTCGATGAACCGACTGAAGGATTAGATAAACGTACCGAGCGTGAAATCCTTAACGTGTTGCTCGATTTTGCTGAGCATAAAACCCTGTTAATGATAAGTCATCGTTTGACCGCGTTAGAGCAAATGGATTGCGTGTACCTTTTTCAGCAAGGTCGACTAATTCAACAGTTAGCGGATAAAATAAGCCATTAACGGATTAAACTCTTAGCCTAGCGCGATAAAACATAAGTTATGGCTGTTTTTGGTGCGGTGTAATCAAGCTTAATCGGTAGGTGTTAATCAATCTAGTCGTGGCTTTTTTTATCGATTATTGGTTATAACATGTACCGCTAATACTGCCGGAATGTAACAACCCTTTTGACACGTAAATTACATAAATAGTTTTATCTCGAGACAATATATTGACCTGCTTCACAAATCTGGCATTCGGTTGTGTTCCAAAATTACAGTCCTCACTCGGAGTGTGATCTTAGTTACTATATTAGTAGTTGCAAACATATAACATTAGCTATCGAATTTTTTTAGATGGTGAATGTGATGGCTGGTGCTAACAATCCAGTAATAACTATTAAGCGCGGACTTGATATCCCGATTGCTGGAGAACCACTGCAGCAAATAGATGACGCACCTAAAACGACCCAAGTGGCGTTAATTGGTGAAGAATATGTCGGCTTAAAGCCAACAATGTCGGTTGAAGTAGGTGATCATGTCGTCAAAGGCCAAGTGCTGTTTGAAGACAAGAAAACCCCTGGCGTGTTGTTTACTGCGCCAGCAAGCGGAGTTGTTTGCGCGATTAATCGCGGAGAGCGTCGTGTACTGCAGTCGGTAGTGATTGATTGTGATGCCACGCAAGAACCTGCCATTATTCTCGAATCAGTGGATATTCATGCGCTATCACATCAAGCAGTTAAAGACGGTTTAGTCCGCAGTGGCTTATGGACTGCGCTGCGTACGCGTCCTTTTTCTCGCGTACCCCAATTAGATGCAGCGCCTGCAGGGATATTTGTTACTGCTATTGATACTAATCCTCTTGCGCCCGATCCGCGTGTCATTATTGCCACTCAACCACAGGCTTTCCAAGCCGGATTATTTGCCCTAACGTTTTTGACCACCGAAAAAGTGTATTTATGCCAAGATGATGGCGCTTCGTTATTGGCAGATGCTAGCAGTGAGTACGACTTATCGAAAGTCAGTGTGCAGCGCTTTAACGGCGTGCACCCAGCTGGATTAGTCGGTACTCACATTCATTTCCTATTACCAGCCAGTATTGAACGCCAGGTGTGGCATGTGGGTTATCAAGACGTGATTGCCTTCGGCAAACTGTTTTTAACCGGTGAATTGTATACCGACCGTATCGTCGCGCTAGGCGGGCCTAATGTATTAAAGCCTCGTTTAGTGCGTACCCAGTTAGGCGCAAAGTTAAGCGAATGGGTAAATGGTGAAATTGACCAGCGACAGTCGCGCATTGTGTCTGGGTCATTATTGTCAGGCCATACCGCTGCAGATGTGTACGACTTCCTAGGTCGATTCCATAATCAAATAAGTGTATTGACTGAAAATGAACGTCAAGAGTTGTTGCCTTGGGTGCGTCATGACAGCAGCAAATTCTCACTTACCGGCATCATGATGTCAGGTTTTAGTCGCACCAAAAAACTGTTTGATTTCACCACTAATGCTGGTGGGTCTCCGCGCGCCATGATGGCGTTTGGTCAACTGGCCCGCGTTATGCCGCTTGATATTTTACCCATCTTGTTAGTACGTGATTTAGTGGTGCGTGATACCGATGAGGCACAACTACTTGGTGCATTAGAGCTAGATGAAGAAGATTTAGCGTTGTGCACTTTTGTGTGCCCAGGAAAGTATGACTTTGGTAAAGAACTTCGTGCTTGCCTAGATATTATCGAGAGGGAAGGTTAATGAGTCAGCAACAGAAAAAGCCCAGCAAACAAGACAGCTATTACGCTCATGGCGACTCGATGCGCAGCTATTTACGTTCGTTGTGGATAGCCAATGGTCGTAGCACCAAAGGTGATGTGCATATTCGTGATGCGATTGATGTTAAGCGCACCATGCACATTGTGGGCATGTGCTTATTTCCTGCAATGTTATTGGGCATGTACAACATTGGCCTGCAGGCTCAAATAGCCATTATTGCCGGGGCAACACAGCCGGATGTATGGCAACTTGCCTTTTATAACTTACTGTTTGGCCCACTTACGCAAAGCGCTGGTTTAATCAGTTTGTTTGCCTATGGTGCCAGTTTTTATGTGCCATTTTACTTAACTGCGTTGGTGGTCAGTTTGGTGTGGGAAGTGGTGTTTGCCAAAGTGCGTCACCAAGAACTGCACGAAGGCTTCTTTATCACCGCGTTATTGTTCTCACTCATTTTACCTATCTCTACGCCGTTATGGATTGTGGCCTTGGGCCTTAGTTTTGGTGTGGTCGTGGCAAAAGAGATGTTTGGTGGTATGGGTTACAACTTTTTAAACCCTGCACTGGCGGGATATGCATTTATTTATTTTGCATACCCAACAGAGGTGGTGTCATTAAGCCAGTTTGTAGCGGTTGATGGCTTTTCTGGTGCAACGACGCTAACCCTTACCGTGGCTAAAAAATTAAGCTTTATCGATGTGAGCTGGTTTAGCGTATTAAGCGACAGTACTTGGTGGGATGCCTTTTTAGGCTTTACCCCTGGTGCCGTTGGTGAAACCAGTACCTTAGCCATTCTTATTGGTGGTGGTATTTTACTGCTTACCCGCGTAGCTGATTGGCGTGTGGTAGCCGGTGTGATGCTAGGTATGATCATTACCGTTTTGTTGTTTAACTATTTCGGTTCTAGCAGAAATCCTATGTCGGCAATGCCGTGGACATGGCATTTAGTCACTGGTGGTTTTGCACTGGGGATGATGTTCATGGCCACCGATCCGGTAACGGCGTCATATACCCGCAAGGCTAAATTTGCTTTCGGTTTTATGATTGGTTTTATGACCATTATTATTCGTTTACTGAATGCCAAAATGCCAGAGGGCATTATGCTAGCCATTTTGTTTACTAATTTATGGGCACCGTTGTTCGACTACCTAGTCGCTCAAGCTAATATCAAACGGAGACTAAAACGTCATGGCCTTTAAGAAAGATTCAGTCGCTGGAACAATGGTTTTTATCATCATTTTAAGTCTAGTTTGCTCATTTATGATCACCGGTACCGTGGAGATTTTAAAAGAACGTAAGCTGGCTAAAAAGCGCGAAGAAGTGCAGCAGTTTGTGTTAAAAGCTGCGGACATCGACATCAGTCAAGGTGACTTTAGCGAGTTATTTGCCCAACGAGTAAAGCCTAAGATGGTTAACTTAGCGACAGGCAAGGTAACTGAAAAAGCCAATTTACTTGATTTTGATGAGCGCATGGCATCGATTAACCCAGAAACCTCTTCTAAACCGAAAAAAGACACCGCCAAAATTAAAACCATGGCGAACGACATTCGTATTTTTGAGGTGTATGACACCAATGGCCAACTTGCCAGCATTGTGATGCCGATTTATGGCAAAGGTTTGTGGTCGATTATTTACGGTTACATGGCGATAAAACCAGACTTAAACACCATTGAAAACATCGTGTTTTATGAGCATGGCGAAACCCCTGGTATTGCTGACTTTGTTACCGACCCACAATGGTTAGCACTATGGAAAGGCAAAAAGCTGTTTAATGAAAAAGGCAAAATTGCCATTAAGGTTATTAAAGGCGGCGCTAAAGACGGCGACATTCACGGCATCGATGGTGTTAGTGGTGCGACGCGCACGGGCGTAGGTATTCAACGCTTAGTCGAGTTTTGGTTTGGCGTTGAAGGGTATCAAACCTATCTACACACGTTAGCTGCGGAGGGTAAGTAAATGAGTCGTGCTATTTCAACTCGTGAGATCCTAACATCGCCAATTATGGCTAATAACCCTGTAGCAATACAGGTATTAGGTGTGTGTTCGGCATTAGCGGTCAGTAATTCGATGCAAACTGCATTCGTCATGACACTTGCTGTGACCTTTGTGTTGGTCTTTTCTAACTTGATTATTTCAAGTATTCGCAATTTTATTCCTAATAGTGTGCGGATTATTGCGCAAATGACGGTGATTGCCTCGTTGGTGATTATTGTCGACATGGTGTTACAAGACGTGGCGTATGAATTGTCAAAACAGTTATCTGTGTTTGTCAGTTTGATTATCACTAACTGTATCATTATGGGTCGAGCTGAAGCCTTTGCGATGAAACATCCGCCTCATTTAGCCGTATTTGATGCCTTGGGCAATGCTTTAGGTTATGGCTTAATTTTAATGGGCGTGGCGTTTATTCGTGAGCTACTGGGGCGTGGTACTTTGTTTGGTCACAACATATTTACCACTATTGAAAATGGCGGTTGGTATCTTGCTAATGAAATGTTCACTTTACCACCCAGCGCGTTCTTTTTAATTGGCGTGATGATTTGGGTCATTAAAATCATTCAGCGTAAGCGCGGATAAGGAAACAGCATGGAACACTATATTAATTTATTTATCCAAGCGGCGTTTATCGACAACATGGCGCTGTCATTTTTCTTGGGTATGTGCACCTTTTTAGCTGTGTCGAAAAAGGTCTCTACTGCATTTGGCTTAGGCATTGCGGTGATTGTGGTCATGGTACTGGCTGTGCCATTAAACCAAATTATCTACGTCAATATCTTAGCGCCAGGCGCATTAGCTTGGGCTGGGTTTCCTGAGCTGAATTTAAGCTATTTACAGTTGATTACCTTTATTGGGGTCATTGCTGCGTTGGTGCAAATCTTAGAAATGTTTTTAGACCGTTATATTCCAACTTTATATCAGTCATTAGGGATCTTTTTACCGTTATTAACGGTGAACTGTGCCATTTTTGCTGGGGTCATTTTTATGGCCAACCGTGACTATAACTTTACTGAGTCTGTGGTGTTTGCGTCAGGTTCTGCCGTGGGTTGGGCGATGGCTATTGTGTTATTAGCGGGACTTCGTGAACGAATGAAGTTTCATGCTATTCCTGATGGGTTGCAAGGCATTGGGATTACCTTTATCACCACCGGCTTAATGGCTCTGGGCTTTATGTCATTTGCGGGCATTACGTTATAACGCATTGAAGAGAAGGGTTATTTAATGGAAATGGCAATAGGTATTGGCATGTTTACCATAGTGGTAAGTTTGCTAGTGGTGGTGATTTTAGCTGCCAAACGTAAGTTAGTGAACACCAATGATGTCACTATTAGCATTAATGATGACGCTAGTAAAAGCGTGCAAACTCCTGCTGGTGATAAGTTATTGGGCGCCTTGTCTGGGCAACATATTTTTATACCATCGGCGTGTGGCGGTGGTGGTACATGTGGCCAATGTCGCGTAAAAGTGAAAGCCGGTGGCGGTGATATTTTAGCGACCGAACTTGATCATATTTCAAAAAAAGAAGCCAAAGAAGGTTGCCGTTTGGCATGCCAAGTTACCGTGCGAACCGACATGGAACTTGAGATTGATGAAGAAATTTTTGGGGTTAAAAAATGGCAATGTGAGGTTATTTCAAATAATAACCAAGCGACATTTATTAAAGAGCTGTTATTAAAAATTCCCGACGGTGAAGATGTGTTGTTTAAAGCCGGTGGTTACATTCAAATTGAAGCGCCTGCGCATAAAGTGCGTTATGCCGATTTTGATATTCCTGAAGAGTATCGTGGTGATTGGGTTAAATACGGTTTATTCGATTTAGTGTCTACCGTTGATGAAGACGTATTACGTGCTTATTCAATGGCAAACTACCCTGATGAAAAGGGTACGATTATGCTAAACGTGCGTATTGCAACGCCGCCTAAAGCTGGTTTACCGCCAGGAAAAATGTCGTCGTATATTTTTAATTTAAAAGCCGGTGATAAGGTAACGATTTCAGGACCATTTGGTGAGTTTTTTGTCAAAGAAACCGATGCTGAAATGGTGTTTGTTGGTGGTGGTGCGGGTATGGCACCGATGCGATCGCACATATTTAACCAATTAAAAAGTGTTAAAACCAAACGTAAAATGAGTTTTTGGTATGGTGCTCGCTCAACTCGTGAAGTGTTCTATCAGCAAGATTTTGATCAACTAGCCGCTGAAAACGACAACTTTGTTTGGCATGTTGCTTTGTCTGATCCACTACCTGAAGATAATTGGACGGGTTATACCGGCTTTATTCATACCGTGCTGTATGAGAATTACTTGAAACAACATAAAGCGCCGGAAGACTGTGAGTTTTATATGTGTGGTCCTCCGATCATGAATGCGTCAGTGATAGCCATGCTAGAAAGTTTGGGTGTCGAGTCTGAAAACATCTTGCTAGATGATTTTGGTGACTAAAGCTGCTGATCATTGGCTAATTTAGGTTTGCTAGCCCATGCTTGGTCATTCATATTTACTCATCAAAGTGCTGCTTAACACCTGTAAATAAGAATATGAACTGAGCGTATCAATAAAAAATCCCCATACTGTCATTGACGGTTGGGGATTTTTTAGCAAATAAGCCTAAGTCTATATTAATGTTCAGAACACGCTCGATAACGCATTACTTCAGCTTTGTTAAAACTAAGCACATTACCGTTTTGTTCAGTAAACAGTAAGTTTTCGCGAGCATAACGCTTAATCGTAGTAGGGCTTTTGTCGAGTATTTCACAGACTTCATTTAAGGTTAAATCATTATCATCACTCATTCCTATTCTCCTTACGTTATGGTTACTTTGACTCGTCTTATGTCGTTAGCATTGAACATTAGAGGTGTATTAACTTGTCATAAAGCAGCATAGTTGTCGAGAGTAGTATTATTAATAATGACAGCGATGCATCATGGCATTAGTGATAATTTGATGCGTGGGAGCAACCTGAGGCTTCAAAGCCACTTGGTACATCGACTCCGCTACCGTTTGTGCGTTAATGGGCTGATATTTTCGTAGCGGACCGATAAATAGAAACGATAAACCACCAAAAAGGGTTTGACCAATATCTTCCATAAAACGGCCATTATCTCGTGGTCCTAATAATAAACTCGGTTGGAAAATATTAAGTACCGGTAACGATAGCGCCTTAAGTGATAGCTCTACTTCGCCTTTGATCCGGTTATAAAACACCGTTGATTTAGCATCCGCACCTAATGCAGTCACCACCATAAATTTAAGAGAAGGATTTGCTTGAGCTTGGATCAGTTTAGCAAAAGCCAATACGGCTAATTTATCGACTTGAATAAAAGCTTCTTCACTGCCCGCCTGTTTGATTGTGGTGCCTAAACAGCAAAACGCATGATCCACTTTTTCTGCTAATGTCAGCTCATGTATTTCGTCAAGTTGACAGCAAATGAACTGCACTTTTTCAGCACCAAATTGATGTTCGACCAAATTAGGTGCTGAACGGCCAATAACCAATACTTTACTATAATGTTCACTTTCAATGATGCGAGTAAGTAAGGTATTCCCCACTAAACCCGTCGCACCTATTATTGCTGCAATCATATAATCCTTTAGAAAGCTAAACCGACTCGCTAGACTCTAATCTGTCGCTCGAACGGTTTCAATAAGAATATTTTAATAGCAATTATTATCCTGTTTGTTAGCTTAGAGTTATTACAAAAAATAGTGATAATTGAAAAATGCGTTTTCAATTATCACTACAACATAGCCAATACCAATAATTAGGATGGATTATGACCCAAGCGCATTTACCGTTAACTGATTTTATTGAATATTCCCCAGATGAAATGCTCAAGCGGGCACAAGATAATTACCAGCAAGTTAAACGACGACATTCAATACGGGCATTTTCTGATAGAGCTGTACCGCAAGCCATTATTGAACAGTGTATATTAGCTGGGGGCACAGCACCCAATGGTGCTAACCATCAGCCATGGCATTTTGTGGCGATTAATAGTCCGCAGATAAAAGCGCAAATTCGTCAACAAGCTGAGGCATTAGAGCAAGCATTTTATGCAGGTCGCGCTGGAGAAGAATGGTTAGATGCATTAAAACCGTTAGGCACCAATGCCGATAAACCGTACTTAGAACATGCGCCTTGGCTGATTGCGGTGTTCAGCAAAAAACGTACTGAAGAGTCTGGTGAACAGAAGAGTAATTATTATGTACATGAGTCAGTGGGGATTGCGACTGGCTTTTTAATTCAAGCATTACATCACGCAGGCCTCGGCACATTAACGCATACGCCAAAACCGATGAGTTTTTTAAGTAAAGTGTGCGGGCGCGACAATGATAATGAACGTCCGTATATGCTTATTATTGCTGGGTATCCTGCCGATGACGCGACCATTCCACAGCATGCTATTGATAAAAAATCCCTTAATGAGATTTGTGATTTTATTTAATGGTATTCACTGTTAGTCTATGTGCGTTTATAAAACGACCACTGATAAAATGATGGTTGGTGAGAATATTGTTGATCTGAATGATCGCCGTTAGAAACGTATTAAAAGGAGTTAATATGAAATTGTTAAGTTCGTTGTTGGTTTGCACTCTAGGCGGGATAGTCTCCATGCTGGCAGAAGCTGACGATGCTCAATCAACCTTAGGCCACTTAGTCGAATTATCGATAACACACAATGATAACTCTATTGGGTTAAGTTGCTTGCCGAGGACTGAAGCCGCTGGCGAAACAGCTGATTGGGTGATTGAGTGTAACCGTTTGGCTTATCAATATTTAATCAGCAAAACTGGCGAAGGTATTGAGTTTAATCGCCAAGTGAATGAAAAGCCTTTTGGTATGGCTGCCGATTTTATGGCGAAAACCTTGATGACGGATCCATCAGGATTTAAGGCGGTCAATATTTCGCAAGAATTTGAGTTTACACATAAGAAAACCTAACAGCCTCTTTCAAGGTGTCTATTTTGCTGAATACATAATTAACCCGCTATAGCTGTAATAACGCTATAGCGGGTTAATTATGTATTGGTCATTGGTAGTTAATCGGTAGCAACTGTCATCATTTATATAACCTAAACGATTAACTAAAATCAGTCATATAACGATGGTGTGTCTTCAGTGGGACGGGTTTTAAAACGACGATGAAGCCACATGTATTGAGCTTTGTTGCGGTTAATCAGTTGTTCTACAATCTGGTTACCACGAATAGCGTCATCAGTTTCATTGTCGCCGGGGAAATTCTCTAAAGGCGGCATGATTTCAAGGGTGTAGCCTTTATCATCGCTATTACGCTCAACAAAAAAAGGCACCACATTGGCTTTACCTAGCCTTGCCAATGAGGTTGCGCCAGTAATGGTGGCAGCATCGGGTACGCCAAAAAAGGGAATAAACACCGCGCTCGAACGACCAAAGTCTTGATCGGCTGTATACCAAATCACGTCAGGACTGCGCAAACTGCGGATCATTTGGCGCACGTCACGCTTAGGCACTAAGCCTTTGTTTGAACGCAGGCGACCTTTAACTTGTAAGTATTCCATCACCGGATTGTTATGGGGACGATAAACGCCAATTCCTGGAGCAAACTGGCCAAATATACGCGCGCCCATTTCAAGCGGTAAGCAATGCACCGCAAATAAAATCACCCCTTTGCCATTGTCTAAACTCTGACTAACATGCTCAGTGCCTTTAATGGTCATGTGCTGTTGCACGCGCTCGTTTGACCACCACCATGCGTTAATGGTGTCAAATACTGCTTTTCCGGTTTCTTCAAAAGTACGCTCAAGCAGTTGTTGCTTGTCTGCATGACTCATATCAGGAAAGCATAAATCGATGTTACGCTTAGCGGTGTGGGTTCTTCCGCCCGCAACTTTCATGACTAATCGACCAATGCCACGGCCAATTTTCATTTGCCAAGACAGAGGTAATAGCAAGCTTAAACGCATTAAACCGACGCCAAACCACATAGGCCAATGTTTAGGATGATATAAATCAGAAGAAAATTCGGCTTTCTCGACCACGGACAACTCGTCTAGTTCACAAAAAATTATTTGTTATTCTAACTCATATTTAGATGAAAATTAGGTACAATCACGGTTAAATTTTTACAAGACAGCGAATACACTATGAAGGTTTCTCTCCCAGCTTTTGAAAATGCGCGCGTTTTAGTGATTGGCGATGTGATGTTAGATCGCTATTGGGTAGGCCCTACGGGACGCATTTCACCCGAAGCCCCTGTACCTGTTGTTAAAATTAATCAAATTGAAGACAGACCCGGCGGCGCCGCCAACGTGGCATTAAACATTGCGACATTAGGTGGACATGTCCAGTTAGCGGGCATAGTAGGCCAAGATGAAACCGCACAAGCATTAACCCAAGGTGTAAAAGTGTTTGGCGTTGAACCGCAATGGTTAACGGTAGCAGACAAGCCGACAATTACTAAATTACGGGTATTGTCGCGTAATCAACAGTTAATCCGCTTAGATTTTGAAGAGCAATTTGATAAAGCGACTAGCCAAGCATTATTCGCGCAAAGCGAAGCCATTTTAGATAATGTCGATGTATTGGTATTGTCAGATTATGCCAAAGGCGCCATTGATGAACCTAAGGACTTTATTGCTAAAGCGCGAGCCAAAGGGGTAAAGGTTTTAGTTGATCCAAAAGGGCATGATTTTGCTCGTTATCACGGCGCGTCATTAATCACCCCAAATATGAGTGAATTTGAAGCGGTTGTCGGTACGGTAACCAGCGAAGATGATTTAATCGAAAAAGCCCAGAAACTGATCAAGTTGCACGACTTTGAAGCTATTTTAGTAACTCGCTCAGAAAAGGGCATGACGTTAGTGTCGCAAAACCAACCAGAATTGCATATTCCAACCGTTGCACGTGAAGTTCATGATGTTACGGGAGCTGGTGATACGGTGATTTCTGCTTTAGCGACCTCAATTGCTGCGGGTGCTTCGTTAGCGCAAGCTTGTGCGATAGCCAATACTGCCGCGGGTGTGGTTGTGGGTAAACTAGGCACTTCAACGGTTAGCCGCATTGAACTGATCCAAGCGTTAGCCCTTAACCATGGCGAGTCTGGTTTTGGGGTAATGACAGAAGATCAATTAGCTTATGCGATGGATCAGGCACGTTTACGCGGTGAGCGTATTGTAATGACTAACGGTTGTTTTGATATTTTGCATGCTGGCCATGTGAGCTATTTACAACAAGCCAAAGCCTTAGGTGATCGTCTTATTGTTGCTGTAAATGATGATAGCTCGGTGACGCGCTTAAAAGGCCCTGGACGTCCTGTTAATCCTGTCGACCGTCGTATGGCTGTTTTAGCGGGCTTAGCATCGGTAGATTGGGTGGTGCCTTTCACTGAAGACACACCACAACGTATTATTACCCGATTATTGCCAGACTCCTTAGTTAAAGGCGGCGATTACAAAGTGGAAGATATTGCTGGTGGTGCTGAAGTGATAGCGGCAGGTGGCAAGGTTGAAGTGCTCGGATTTGAGGACGGTGTATCAACAACTGCGATTATTCAAAATATTATGTCACAAAAATAGTTGATGTTTAGATACTGGCAACGGTCATTACTCAAGTTATTAAGCTGTAGCGTTGTTTGCGCACCGTTATTCGTTTGTCACTTTGTTAATGCCAGCCAGCTTATTACGTCTCAGTCTGTGGTTAAAAATCAACTAAAAACCACAGCGGTTATGGTTGAAGATGGCTTGGCGAGTGATAACATTCCCCAAGCTTATTTTATCCCAATAGCAACCAAACAGGCGCTAATATGTTCTTTATCTACACTGGTAAGGTGTATTGCGTTACTCCCTGCTTCATTACAACAACAAACGGCTTTTTCAGCTGCCAATATTCGCCGCGCAGTTGGACGTAAAAGTGCGATGGTGCTGGTTGCTGAGCATCAAAAAATAGCAGGGGTTATTGTTATTAATCCAGCTAACAATATGGCTGAGCAAAGTGGCGCTATTGGCTTAAAAACTTATCAGTTACCATTAGCCAACCAAATACAATTAACCTTGTGGCACGAAATAGGTCATTTATATAACATTGCACTACAAGGCAGTATTTTACCCTCCTCTTTAACAGAATATCAGCATGAATGGCTAGCGGATTTGTATCTGTTATGGTGTATTGCGCAGCATTATCAACAGCTCGATTTGGGGTGGCAACAGTTCCATCGCCGAAATCTGGCGCTTATCAACGACAGTGGTAATTTGTCGCATTGGAGTGCGCCTCAACTTCAAATAGTGCTCAGTCATTATGATGCCCAGCAATTGCAGGATTTTATTCACTATGAGGATTTTTTAACGGCGGTTTATCCATTAATGCCGACGTGGTCGCCTCGTGATATGGCAGAGTTTTCTAGCTTAGTTCAGCGTACTTTTAGCGCGGTTCAATCTTTGCCAGGGTATATGTTTTGGCGTCAACCGGAGCTAATTGAAGTGTTGTCTCCGACCTTGGAAAGATTAATGGGTAAGGCAGAAACACAGCGTTGGCTGACAAATCAATTCTTAACCGAAAAATAATATGTAAATTTTTGTTACGTGTTTTTATCACTTCTTACTGCTCATTAAATGGTGATTTTTTATAACCTTTGATTTTAAAGGGTAAATAAATAGTTATCGCGATAATGTTCTGTTTTATCCTGCCTTTCTGGATAATGTACGGTTAAAAATGTTGTAAATTTGCTAATTCTTAGCAGAATTTTCTGGTTTGGTCTGGTAAGCTCTTGCACCAAAATAATTAGAGAGACCAAGTTTATGGCCAAGCGTTCACGAGTTGAAACTGAGTTAACCGTTAACCAAATTTTAGATGAAGCCTTTAAACAAATCCTCACGATTGGTTTTGAGGCGATGTCTTATACTACGCTGTCTGCTGCTACTGGTGTCAGCCGAACGGGTATCAGCCATCACTTCCCGCGTAAAACAGAATTCTTAGTGCGTTTAGATCAACGTATTGGGCAGTTTTTTATTGAAGGATTAGATTTCTCTTCGATAGCAGCGCTAGAGCAATCATGGGCTGAAGTTATGAAACAACCTGAACGTAAAGCCGTTTTACAACTGTTTTTCAGTTTATGTGGTAGTAGTGACGAAAGCATGAAAATACTCAAGTCGCTTAATATTGTCATCGAAGCTGCTGTGAGTCATTTTGCTGATGTTGGGCGTAAATGTGTTGAGCAACTTATCGGCAATAGTGCATTGGCATTATTACAAGATGTGCCATTACAGCAAGAGTAGTCACTGATTTAAATTCACTAGCTTGCTACAAGCACCAAAAATTTTGGCTATTTAAGTTTTACCCTGTAAGTAACAAATTGATATTAAAATTGACATTATGATCAATACGATATCGAACTGAACATTCCATATTGGTATCTGAGCATTCAACATGTTGGACTGCTTAGATATCATTATGGAATGGTATATTGTGAGCGATTGAACATCGCTCACGTATTATGGTTTACGCTAACTTTCTGCTTTCATATCTGTCACACATTTGCTGCGCTTGCTCGTCATCAAAAGCACGCAAACCGCTTAATACTAATGTTTTGATTCCGCTACCTATCACTTTGCCTTCGCTTTGCAGTTCAAAGGTGAGGGTGACATCGCCACGCTTACCATCAATGGCTAAGTCTTGTTTGATAAGGTGCAAACTAATGGTGCTGAAATCAAAATGATCTAAATGAAATGACATGCTTTCATAAATTACTAATGGGCGATCAGGATTAATCATGACCTTGTATTGCTTCATCATTGGCACAAGTACATGGGTAAAGTTCAATCCTGAAAAAGCGACATAGCTTTTAATAAATGCCGCTGTTTGTATATCACATTGGCACACTTCACCCTGACGTTCGATATGCAGATATTCTTTGCCTTTGGTGTCGCTAATGCTGAATTTATTGGCCACATTTTTATCGACGTGAAGCTCAACGTTGTCACCAACCATGCCGGCAAACTTAAACTGCATGTTTTGGCTTAGGCCGTATTGGGTCAACACTAGTGCAAATAATAAATCGCCAGGGACACAAAAGCGTTTAGCGCCCACATCATGAATAGGGTTGAAATCTCCAGCGATTTTTTTGGCGAAGTCACTGGCTTGTTGAGCCGAAATAAACACACTTTGATCTTGCTTAGTAAAATAAGGTGATAAAAACATAAAGAATAATTCTTATTAGTCAGTAGTAAGCCATATCACAAGGCATGATTGTTAATGATAACGCGATAACAATGTAGGCTAATGCGAGACTAGGTTAGTGATAAAATCCATTAATGAGCGAGAGTTTACTGCATGATGGCAAATAAACTCACCCGATGACTATAAACATCCTATGTTGAGATTAACGACAAGGTGTCTTTAGTGTACTAATTCTGTTTCGCCGCTGTCATCAACGACGAAATAAGTCGAACATGCTCTTTGTATTACAACAGTATACCAATATTATTTGGTGCCTTTACTCGAGATTTTGTTTTGAATAACAAATCAACTTAGTTGGCAGCATATCCTGAAAACGAATATAAAGTGATATAAATTATATTTTCAGTGTTATTCATATCAAATTTCAGCGTCATTTACATCGACTTAATGAATATCAAACCGTTCTTTGTTAGCGTTCTGCTTGGTATTGAATGGCAATAGGTCAGATATTTATCCGTCTTTCACCTTGTTAGCAAACGAGATAACAGCTCTGACATTACCGCTTTGAATAAACTCATTGTATGGATTTATCCCAAGTTTTATCTGGAGTTGAGCATAAGTAAAAATACTGGTGAGAGGGTATATTGGTTTGACCCTGGCAATGGGCATTTTTTGGGCATAGTAGGTGATGATTTAAGACTTATATGAGAGCTTATATTGGAGTTTTTAAGCGAGTAAAAGTAAATTTTCTAGTTTTTTAATCCTCTTACCAAAATAAGAAGTTATGTTTACCGTGTTTTTTAATGCTGTACATGGCTTTATCTGCTTGCTCGCAAACATTGGTAAACTCATCTAATTCATCAAATAAACTGATCCCAATACTGAGGCCTACTTTAATGCTTTCACCCTCTAATTCGATAGGGTGTTGATAGTGTGACAGTAAGGTTTTAGCCAAGGTTGTTAGTCGTTCCACATCATTACAATGAGCTAAAATGACAAACTCATCACCACCAAAACGTGCCACATGATGTCGTGGGGTTTGTGTTGTGTCTGGCGTACTAAAGAGTTGATCGCATATTTGAGCTATATCGTTGGCAATATGGATTAATAAACTATCGCCATATCGATGGCCTAAGTGGTCATTAATTATCTTAAAACCGTCCAAATCGATAAAGCACAGCGCGCCTTGATGTGTACTGTGAGTGCTTTTTCCTTGTTCAAAGGCAGCAATGAGTGCATTTCGATTGAGTAGATTAGTTAACGGATCACGATGAGCGAGTTTGGCTAAATCTTGTTCGTAGCGCTTTTCTTGAGTGACATCAATATGAGTGCCCATAATACGAAGCGGTTCACCGTTAATACCATATTCAATAATACGCCCACGGTCAGACACCCATGCAACAGTGCCATCTTTGTGCACCATGCGATGCACGGCTTGATAAATTTCAGCGTTACCGGCTACATGGCTTTCAAAGGCTTGTATCACCCAGTCTTTGTCTTCCGGGTGTAGATTGTTTTTCCAGCTGCTGATATGAGCAGGTAACTCTTCACGAGTAAACCCGAGCAGATGGCCCCACTGCTGATTAAAAATAGTCAGGTTCCCGGTGGGAATATGTTGTTCCCATAGACATAAACCAGTGCCATCAAGCGTAGCGTTGAGTTGCTCGTTTACTCGTTTATTTAATAGAGTAAGTCGATTGTTCTCATTCTCTAGTTGCTTGATTGTCTGCTTATGCTGCTCTAGTTCAAGCTGTAATTGAGTAATGATGTCCTGCTGTGCCATGGATAGCTGATAATCCTTTGAGTCCAATTTACCCAGTTTAGCTGGTTATTAAACAAAAAAACACCAGCATTAGTTGCTGGTGTTTTGTTCGTCACAAAGTTGATTTATAAGGCTTTAAGGATTGCTTCTACGCTGTCCTTCGCATCGCCAAACAACATTTGGGTATTGTCTTTAAAGAACAATGGATTTTGTACACCGGCATAACCGGTGTTCATTGAACGTTTAAAGCCAATCACGTTTTGCGCTTTCCACACTTCTAATACTGGCATGCCAGCAATAGGGCTCGTTGGATCTTCCATCGCCGCTGGATTAACCGTATCGTTAGCACCAATCACTAGCACTGTATCTGTACTGCTAAAGTCTTCGTTGATTTCGTCCATTTCTAACACGATATCGTAAGGCACTTTAGCTTCAGCCAACAGTACGTTCATGTGGCCTGGCAAACGTCCAGCAACAGGGTGAATACCAAAGCGAACTTTAATGCCCATATCACGTAGCTTTCTAGTAATTTCAGCCACCGGATATTGAGCTTGAGCAACCGCCATACCATAACCTGGAGTGATGATGACTGAATCAGACGCTTTTAGCATATCTGCGACATCTTCAGCGGTTGTTTCACGGTATTCACCGACGGTATCATCGCCTGATGCTGCAACGGCATCATTACCAAAACCACCGGCAATAACAGAAATGAACGAGCGGTTCATGGCTTTACACATAATGTAAGACAGAATCGCACCCGATGAGCCCACAAGCGCACCAACAACAATCAGTAAGTCATTAGATAACATGAAACCTGCTGCTGCCGCTGCCCAACCCGAATATGAGTTCAGCATGGAAACCACAACTGGCATGTCTGCACCGCCAATTGAAGCCACTAAATGCCAACCAAATGCGAACGCGATTAGGGTCATCAAGATGATTGGTGTCACTGCACCACCAGCCTGAACGAATATCACCATTAGAATAAACGACACCACAACGGCCAATAAATTTAATTTATGACGATGAGGTAGCATTAATGCTTTTGATGAAACCAAACCACGTAACTTAGCAAACGCAACAATCGAACCTGTGAAGGTGACAGCACCAATAAAGATGCCTAAAAATACTTCCACTAAGTGAATGTTAAGCATTGCACCGGTTAGGTGCTCAGTTTGTTGGGCTTTACTTGCTTCTGCAAATGCCGCTCTGGCGGTTTCTAGTGTTGTGTTGAGGTCTTGCCCCAATACCACAACAATTTCAGACACTTCGTGTGGTTGGATATCAATAAAGCTATTAAAGCCCACTAATACCGCTGCGAGACCCACAAAACTGTGCAAAATCGCGACTAGCTCTGGCATTTCAGTCATTTCGACTTTTAATGCTAAGCGAATACCAATTGATCCACCAATGACCATGGCGAGAATAATCCATTCTACGCCGCTTGTGGCAGGGTTGAGTATGGTTGCAATAAGCGCAATCGCCATACCAATAATGCCAAATAAATTACCATTTTTAGCGGTTTCTTGTTTTGATAATCCAGCTAAGCTGAGAATAAAAAACACCGCGGCAATGATATAAGATGCTGTAACCAGTCCTTGAGACACGATATGACTCCTTAATCTTTACGGAACATCTTCAGCATGCGCTGAGTGACGGTAAACCCGCCAAAGATGTTGATACTGGCAATAAGCACCGCGACAAACGCAAGCGCCGTGACTAATGCTGAACCTTGGCCTATTTGCAATAACGCCCCAACCACAATAATGCCTGAAATAGCATTAGTGACCGACATTAACGGCGTATGCAATGAGTGCGACACATTCCACACCACGTAATAACCCACCACACACGATAGGATAAACACGGTGAAATGCGATAAGAACTCAGCGGGCGCAACAGAAGCGACTGCAGCAAAACCAGCAAGCCCTAACACACCTAAAATGTATTTAAGTTTTGACGGTGCTTTGTCAACTTTGGCTGCTTTAGGCTCGATACTCGCTGCTGGTTTTTGCGGTGCCGCAGACACTGAAATGGCTGGAGGTGGGAAAGTTATTTCGCCGCCACGAGTCACGGTCATGTTGCGCATCACTACATCGTCAAAATCGAGCACTGCATTACCGTCTTTGGCTTTACACATTAACTTCATCAAGTTAACTAGGTTAGTGCCATAAAGTTGTGACGATTGCGCCGGTAAACGACCCGGTAAGTCTGTATAACCCAATACCTTGACGCCATTTTCGGTAATAAAGCGTTCGCCAGTGACGGTGTATTCACAGTTACCGCCAGTTGCTGCCGCTAAATCGACAATCACAGAGCCCGGTTTCATGGTATCGACCATGTCTTTGGTGATCAGCTTTGGCGCAGGACGACCAGGAATTAATGCGGTGGTAATGATGATATCGACGTCTTTGGCTTGTTCAGCAAAGAGCGCCATTTCAGCAGCAATAAACTCTTCTGACATGGTTTTAGCGTAGCCGTCAGACGAGCCGCCTTCATTGTTTTCAAATTCAAGCTTTAAGAAGCTACCGCCCATTGACTCAATTTGCTCAGCCACTTCAAGACGAGTATCAAATGCGCGCACTATGGCGCCTAGCGAGCCCGCTGTACCAATAGCGGCAAGTCCAGCTACACCAGCGCCAATTACCAACACTTTGGCTGGTGGCACTTTACCTGCTGCGGTAATTTGCCCGGTAAAGAAACGACCAAATTCGTGGGCGGCTTCGATCACCGCGCGATAACCACCAATGTTGGCCATCGATGATAAGGCATCGAGTGATTGGGCGCGTGAGATGCGTGGCACCATGTCCATCGCCATCACAGTAATATTGTGACTTGACAGTTTTTCAACAAGTTCAGGGTTTTGGGCTGGCCAAATAAAACTCACCAACGTCGTACCTGGTTTCATTTTGGCGATTTCGTCATCGGACGGTGCATTCACTTTAAAAATAAAGTCAGCGTCGTACACATTGTCGACCACATCCGCCCCAGCGGCTTCAAATGCAGCATTATCAAAGCTCGACTTCACACCTGCCTGTGCTTCAATTGCCACACTAAAGCCGAGTTTTATTAGTTGTACCACAGTGGCTGGAGTCGCGGCGACTCGAGTTTCACCTTTGATACTTTCTCTCGGTATTCCAATCTGCATGACTGTTTCCTGATGGTTAATAAAAAGACCGTCTATTGTTGTTCCCCATCAATAGACCATTCCGTTTGAGTATTTCTGCCTCACATGCTGCACTTTGAAGATAGAAAAAGAGCAGCATATGACCATTGAAGTCGTGTAAACTATTTAACCAATGGCATTACGTTGACACAGTTACATTGTATTTGCATGTCGTTTTACTCAGAGAACAATCAACCTGATAATTATTCATCAGTTAATTGGCGCTCCTAGCTTGCGACATGAGGCATGTTCGGTACAAGTGCCTTTAGGTTAATTAAAGGGTTTTAAATTAAGGTAATTTAAAAACTTTTAACTGCGCCACACTTTTGTAGCTTAAAAAAACATCTTTGCATATTCCTAAATGGAATAAAAAATCATCTTTTATTCTTTTTTGGTTTTTGTCCTTAGGAGTAAGCTAATTCACATTACACTGTTATAAGGCCGTCTTATGTTGTTAAAAGAACTTTCAGCTTTAGCATCACCATTGTCTCAAGGACAAGTCGATAAGCTAAAGCAACTCACATCTGAATTATCTTCAGTTCAACTTGCATGGGTCAGTGGTTATCTCGCTGCGAGTGCTAACCAAGGTCAAGGCAGCGTCGAGACGACAGCAGAGACAAGTGCCGCACCAACAGTTACGATTTTATACGGTAGCCAAACGGGCAATGGCCGTGGTGTAGCTAAAGAGCTAGCGGCTAAAGCGCAGGCGCAAGGTTACGCGGTTAATTTAGCTTCTATGGGCGAATACAATGTCCGTCAACTAAAACAAGAAACCATCTTGTTATTGGTTGTTAGTACTCATGGTGAAGGCGAAGCGCCTGACGATGCGATTGAACTACACAAATTTTTATCCTCAAAGCGTGCACCTAAATTAGATAAGCTTCATTATTCTGTGTTAGCGCTAGGTGATTCAAGTTATGAGTTTTTCTGCCAAACCGGTAAAGACTTTGATGCGCGTTTAAGTGCACTAGGGGCAACATCTTTATTGCCGTTGGTAGAATGTGATGTTGATTATGAAGATATTTCACAACAATGGCAGGACAGCGTTGTAGAAGCTGTTAAGCCGTATATTCAAGCATCAAGTGCAAGTGTGGTCTCTATTGGTACTGCATCGATTGCTGGTGAAAGTGAATATACTAAGCAAAACCCCTATACAGCAGAAGTACTCGTCAGCCAAAAAATTACCGGTCGAGATTCTGATCGTGATGTCCGCCATGTTGAAATTGATTTAGGCGAGTCAGGATTAACTTATCAAGTCGGTGATGCGTTAGGTGTATGGTTTAGTAATAACGAAGTGCTTGTCGATGAAGTTATCGCCGCGCTCGGTTTAGCTGCAGACGACGATGTTACCGTATCGAAACAGTCATTATCATTAAAGGCTGCGTTAACTGACAAGAAAGAATTAACTCAGTTATACCCAGGCCTAGTTAAAACATGGGCTGAGTTGAGTGGTAATGCTGAACTAGCTGCCATTAGTGAAGACAAAGAACAAACCAGACAGTTTATTCTTAAGCATCAGTTAGCCGATTTAGTTGCAATATATCCTGCCAAGGTTAGCGCCGTGCAGTTAGTTGATATGTTACGTCCATTAACGCCACGCTTATATTCAATAGCCTCTAGCCAGGCCGAAGTTGAAGCCGAAGTACACTTAACAGTGGCATTGGTTGAAGATGAGCGTCAAGGCCAAGCTCGTTTTGGTGGTGCATCGCATTTCTTAGCCTCAGCTGAAGAAGGCCAGCAGGTTAATGTGTATGTTGAGCCTAATAACCATTTCCGCTTACCAGAAAACCCAGAAACACCGGTAATTATGGTGGGTCCTGGTACTGGTGTTGCGCCATTCCGCGCCTTTATGCAGCAACGTGCCGTTGACGGTGTGTCGGGTGACAGCTGGTTATTCTTTGGTAACCCACATTTTGAACAAGATTTCTTATACCAAGTTGAGTGGCAGCAGTATCTTAAAAATGGCGATTTATCGCGTTTAGATGTGGCTTTCTCGCGTGATCAAGCTCATAAAGTGTATGTTCAGCATCGCATTGCCGAACAAGCTGAAGCGTTGTGGCAGTGGCTACAAAATGGCGCGCATGTGTATATCTGTGGTGATGCAGAACGCATGGCAAAAGATGTACACCAAGCATTAGTGAATATAGCGGTTGAACAAGGTGGCTTAAGCGCTGATGACGCAGAAGCTTACTTTGAAACACTTCGTAGCGAAAAACGCTACCAAAAAGACGTGTACTAAATTCGACCTCGGTTGCTATCCAAATCTAGCAACCCAATCACACTAATGAATTGAATAGAATTAAGAGAGGCCCAGGCCATGAGTGAGCAAAAGTTAGCGTTAAACGAATACTTAAAAATCGACAGTGATTATTTACGCGGCGACATCCAGGAAGGTTTAGATACCCAAGTGACAGGATCGTTTAGTGATGGCGATCAACAGTTGATCAAATTCCACGGTTTTTATCAGCAAGACGATCGCGATTTACGTAACGAACGTAAAGAGCAAAAGTTAGAACCATTACATAGCTTTATGCTACGTGCTCGTGTACCTGGTGGTATTTGTACTCCAGCGCAGTGGTTAGAAGTGGATAAAATTTCATCTACGCTAACCACCTCAAACAGCATTCGTTTAACCACGCGTCAAACGTTTCAGTACCACGGCATTCCTAAGCGTAATCTAAAAACCTTGATCCAAGGTCTTGATCGCGCCGCACTCGATTCTATTGCCGCTTGTGGTGACGTAAACCGTAACGTGATGTGTAACCCAAACCCGGTTGAATCTAAGTTACATGCTCAGGCGTATTCGGTTGCCAAGCATTTATCTGATCATCTATTACCACACACTCGCGCTTACGCTGAGATTTGGTTAGATGAAGAAAAGCTATTAGGCACCGAAACGGTTGAACCGGTTTACGGTAAAACCTATTTGCCACGTAAATTTAAAATGGCGGTTGCAGTTCCACCACATAATGATGTCGACGTATACACCAACGACCTTGGTTTTATTGCGGTAGCAGAAGCCGGCGAGTTAATTGGCTTTAACTTGGTTGCGGGTGGCGGCATGGGGTCTACCCACGGTGAAGCAGAAACCTTCCCACGTTTAGCTGACGACTTTGGGTTTATTAAAACTGACGACGTTACCAAGTTTGCCGAAGCGGTAATGACCGTTCAACGTGACTGGGGTAACCGTGTTGTACGTAAACGTGCGCGTTTAAAGTACACCATTGTTGACCATGGTTATGATGCATTTAAAGCAGAAGTAGAGAAACGTGCCGGGGTTAAATTTGAGCCCAAACGTGATGTGATCATTGGCGATCGCGGCGACCGTTATGGTTGGGTTGAAGGTATCGACAATAAGTTTCATTTAACGCTGTTTATTGAAAGTGGCCGTATTAAAGACATGCCAGGTCAAACCTTGCAAACCGGTCTACGTGAAATAGCCAAAATCCATAAAGGCGATTTCCGCATGACATCTAATCAGAACATGATTATTGCCGGTGTCGCTGCACAAGATAAAGCTGAAATTGAAGGGTTAGCGCGTAAACATGGTTTATTAGGCCAAGTGCTAAGTGGTACTCGCGGGCATTCAATTGCCTGTGTGGCATTGCCAACTTGCCCATTAGCGATGGCAGAAGCTGAACGTTACTTCCCTGAGTTTATCGATCACATCGATGCACTACAGGCTAAGCATGGTATTAGCGAGCAATCAATTGTGGTGCGTATGACCGGTTGTCCAAACGGTTGTGCCCGTCCATTTGCGGCTGAAATCGGCTTAGTGGGTAAAGCACCTGGGCGTTATAACTTGTATTTAGGCGCCAGCTTTGAAGGCACGCGTTTAAATAAAATGCATAAAGAAAACATTCAAGAAGCTGAAATTTTAGCTGAATTGGATACCTTGTTTGGCCGCTACGCCACAGAGCGCGATGCGGGCGAAACCTTTGGTAACTTCACTGTGCGCATTGGCGTAGTGAAGGCGGTTAATGACGCCGCTAAGGATTTTCATGCCTAATGAAGTGGTAACGACTGCGCCTACTGGCGCGGCCGTCGATCATTCTGTGACTCCGGCTCAACTGCAGGCGTTATTATTAGCGCCTAAAGCTGAGCAAACAGCTGCGCTTGAAAACATTAACCTGTTTTTAGCAGGTTTAACGGCGCAACAACGAGTGGCTTGGGGCCTGGCATATTTACCGGGCGATCATGCGTTATCGTCTAGCTTTGGTATTCAAGGCGCGGTGATGCTACACATGGTGACTCAAGCGCAAAGTGATATTCCGGTGATTTTAACCGACACTGGCTATTTGTTTGCGGAAACCTATCAATTTATTGATCAGTTAACTGAGCGCTTAAACCTCAATCTTAAAGTGTACCAAGCGGGTCAAACCCAAGCGTGGCAAGAAGCCCGTTTTGGTAAGCTATGGGAGCAGGGGATTGACGGCTTAGAAAAGTATAACCGCATCAATAAAGTTGAGCCTATGCAACGTGCATTAGCTGAATTAAATGTCGGTACCTGGTTCGCAGGTTTGCGTCGCAGCCAGTCTAGCACCCGTGAAGCATTGCCGATTTTAGCCATTAGTGGCAAACGTTTTAAGTTGTTACCCATCATTGAGTGGAGCAACAAAGACGTGCATATGTACTTGACTGAACATGACTTGCCATATCACCCATTATGGGAACAAGGCTATGTGTCGGTAGGCGATACTCACTCAAGTAAACCTCTTGAGTTGGGCATGAGCGAAGAAGAAACTCGTTTTAATGGCTTACAGCGAGAATGTGGTCTGCACTTCGATATCTAGTTGTGAAGTGGTGTTAGATAACGTACTCCATTCATCCGCAATTTATTGCGGATGAATGCATTTTAAGGCTTTAATTATCTACCGTATCCCCTTCTATTTTGTCTTAAATTCGACGTTATTCTTGTTAATTAATTTGTTTTATTCTTGTCATTCATAAGTTTGAATTATGAGATAAACGGCTTTTATCTCATCGGTTTGTAATATCATGCAGCCAAATTATCACCAAGCATGTTTGTTAGCATGTTGTCAGACATTGCAACGTTATAATTAAAAAGGACAGGTTGAGGTTGGTTTGTCCTCCTAAATAATTAGTTGTGCATTGAATTGAGCTACTGGTTTTATGTGTGGATAGAAAATAATTAAATTTTATTTAAATTTTCATGCATCAGTGCCGATAATAGTCTAGATTTAGAAATTCCCGTAGACGGTTTTTGTGGACGCTTTGGGATTGTTTTTGCAATCCACGTACCTTCGAAAGCTTCGCTCGCATCCTCGAGCACATTGATTGACTTGTTAGCGTATAAGCAATCTATCAGGTTGTTCCCGATAACTCAGTAGTTCGAGTTATCGGGAATCAAATGTTTGATTTATTTCTTGCTTAATCCTTTTTGCATCTCATCTCTACGCTCATCAAATTCCCTTTCTAAGCTCGTTGGATAATAAGCTGCCTTTTTGATGTTATTGGTTTTTTATTGGTGCCGTTTTCTGCATAAATATCACCCCAAAAGGCAACATCTAATGCGCTGATTAACATTTAATGCTAAATTAATCCGCAGTTTATCGGTGAAATCGATAATGCTTATCCCAAAAAGATAATAAATGTTTAAACGCTAACTCATTTCAAGGAAGAGTTAACAATAATATAAATTGGAGTTTATAGATGAATAAAATGGCAATTGCTGCTGTGGTATTGGCTGTTGGTGCTGGTGGATACTTTCTGTCGCAACAAGGGACGTCAGTCGTTAAGAACGATCCTATGTTGGACTATGTCCCAGCTGATACATTAGCGTTTTCTGGGCAGTTAGTTCCATTTCCGTTAAAAGATTATCTGTATAGCATTGCAGGTAATTACCAAGCTTATGATCTGGATAAAATGCTGTCGCTAGATGATAGCTCTTCAGCTCAAGAGCGCTTTTTTATCAGTTTATATAAGCAATACATGACCGTGTTGCCAGAGCCTGAAACCTTACTATCAACATACGGCTTACCTGATTCAATTAAGAGTTATTTTTATACCTTAGGTGCATTGCCGGTAATGAAAGTTGAGATCAGCAATCCTGCAGCATTTTGGGCGGAATTAGATCGCGCTGAGCAAGAAAGTGGCTTAACTCATACAATGGGCAAATCTGGTTCTGTTGAATATCGCGGTTATACATTGACTGATGTTGATGAGAAAGAGCACGCTGAGATTGTATTTTCTGTTAAAGATGGCTGGTTAACCGTGACATTGAATACGTCATTTAATCAACCTGAGTTGCTTGAAACCGCATTGGGTGAAAAGAAAGTTGACCATCCAATTAGCGAAACCACCATGTTGCAAGACATCGCTAAGACTCATGGTTTTATGCAAGACAGTATTAGCTTTATTAATCATGTTGAATTGGTTAAAGGGTTAACATCGACAGACGGTAATATGCTGGCCAAGCAAATGACCAAAATGATTGAAATTCAGGGTGAAGATCCATTTGCAGAAATGAAAACACCAGTGTGTCAAACTGAATTAAATGCTATTGCTGCTAATTGGCCGCGCAGTGTAATGGGGTTAAATTCATACTCTATTACTCGCGACGAAAGTACTATTGATGCCGCTGTTGTGCTTGAAAGTAACAACCAAGTGATTTTGTCTGCATTGAATAAAATGCGTGGTTTTGTGCCATCATTTGCCAGTAACGGTCACGACAATATCTTGTCATTTTCATTAGGCATTGATGTTAATCAACTCGCACCAGCACTGAACGAAGTGTGGAAAGATTTACAAACACCGCAATATCAATGTGCTGCATTGGCTCAAATGCAATCAGAGTTAAGTGAGTTAAATCCAGCTATGCTTGGCATGATGACGGGTATGGCTAATGGTGTTAAAGGCATTAGCGTGACATTAGCTGATTACAAGCTAACTGAGAAAAATGGCCAAGCTAGTTTTGAAAAACTAGACGCATTAATTAGTGTGTCGGCTGAAAAACCGATGATGTTAGTGGATATGATGAAGCCGTTTTACCCGCCGCTTGCAGAAGTGGACTTGAAAGATAATGGCGATCCAGTCGATATTACCCCTATGTTAATGTTGCCACCTGAATTTGGGGTTAGTGCAAAGTTAGCCATTAAAGGTAGCCATTTAGTTGCTTATACTGGCGACAGAGGTACAGAGTTAGCTGATTTGATGTATAAGCAATCACTTGAATCTAATGGTTTCTTTGACTTGTCTGTTGATTACCAAAAAATGTTTGCTCCGTTAGTCGATATGGCAGAAATGAGTGGCGAACCAATGCCAGAAGAATTACTGATGTTAAAAGACTACGACATGCGTTTACAGATGTCGGTAGACTTTACTGATAAGGGCTTAGTAATTGGTTCGAAAGTAAATTCTAAAGCGAGTGCTAAATAATTTCATTAACGCTACTAGTACGACGTTAATGAAACTAAAAAAGGTGACCAAATGGTCACCTTTTTTATGTCTCACGCATGACGTTTAAGCGTTAACAGCTAATTGTTGATGTTAATTCTTGACGCTAATCCTTTACGCAAATTAAAGACACTAATTGCCCTACTTACAGAATGTCATTTAACGCAATACCAATACCAATACGTTGATTATGATGGTTATAATCAATTAAGCTTTCACCGTACCCGTTAAAATACTGAGTATATATACGTAGATTACCGATGATAGGGTAACTCCAGGTGAATTCAACCGCCCCACGATTTGTGCTGCTTAAGTTATTGCGTAACAGCATTGTAAAACGGTGCTCATCTAAGCCATACACGCCTGTTAATTCAAAGTTACCCATGTAGCGATTAATATCTGGATTATCATCGCCATCTGGTGAATTAATATCTTCTTTTTCATCTTCAGGAATACGCCACCAGACTTTAAGTCCTAATGCGAATGGACCTTTGTCAAATACCGCACTGCCGTATATTCGATTCCAACTTCTTGATAATTGTGTAGTTTGCCCGTTAGATTGGTGCACAGCCCCAAAACCTAAAAACGAGTTAGTAAATCCACCAATTTTCCAGTCGTTGTTAAATAGCATGAACACTTCAGGTTCGTGATTGGTTTCACGAAAGGGAGATGACGCATCTTTATTATAAACTTGCCAATACGATTGATTGGTATAAGCAAAAAATAAATGGCCATTATCGCCAAACACGTTATACCAAACCGGGAATTTAAAACTGATTTGAAACTTTGCTTCTAGCTTGTCGATATTGACGTCTTCATCTGGATATTTAACCTCAAATGGCAACGAGTTTGTTCTTGTTTGATAAGTAACAGGCAATAAGTAATTGGCTTTGTGTGGAGTCAGAACAAAGGGTTTTTCTGATGTGGCTAATTCTCTTTTGACCCGCTGATCAACTAATGAGTCTTCTGCAAGGGCGAGGGTGCTAAAGCCAAGTAATAATAGCGAGAGTCCAAGATATTGAGTGCTTTTTATCATTGCATCATCCATAAGCATAATTATAGGTTTAATTTTAGTGTAATTCTTAGTATCAGCATTTTACGGTGTTCATTGTTATCAATTGCCAGAGCTTTGTCGAATTAAGTTAACAATTCTTTTCATTTCAATGCGGCATTCTATACGTATTGGCATGTCAAATAGATTAAATCGCGAACAAATTTTTTTATATGCTATTTAGTTATAAAAACTAACTATTAACTATTGTATATGGAATATAGAAAACGCTATATTTGAACATGGTCAAATATCTTGAGGTAAATGTGATGGAGTTAGTATCTATGCCAGGGCAACAAGCCAAAGGCAAAGTGTGGTTAGTCGGCGCCGGTCCTGGCGACGTTGAACTACTAACACTAAAAGCCTATCGCATTCTTAAACAAGCCGATGCAGTGTTATATGACTCATTAGTCAGCCAAGACATTTTAGATTTGATCCCCAGTAACGCTGAAAAAATTGCTGTGGGTAAGCGCGCAGGTAAACACAGCGCAGCTCAAGATGAAATTAATCAGCTATTGGTGACTAAAGCATATACCCGTAAAAATGTTGTGCGTTTAAAAGGCGGCGACCCGTTTATTTTTGGCCGCGGCGGCGAAGAGCTACAAACTTTAGTGGCTGCCGGTATTGCTTTTGAAGTAGTCCCAGGTATTACCGCTGCCAGTGGTACTTCCGCTTATGCAGGTATCCCGCTAACGCATCGTGATTATGCCCAGGGTGTCACCTTTATCACTGGTCATTGTCAGTTAGCGAGTCGCCCTATGGATTGGCAGGGTTATGCTAACACTAACAATACTTTAGTAGTGTATATGGGCATATTAAATGCCAATATTATTAGTGATGGTTTAATCAACGCAGGCCGCAGTGCTGATACGCCAGTGGCCATTGTGTCTAACGCGACCACGTCATCACAACAGCGGTTTATTGGTAAATTAGGCGAGCTGGCTCAATTAGCCGCAGATCCTGCTTTACAGATGCCTGCGCTGATGATTATTGGTGAGGTTGTTGAATTAGCTGACAGCTTAAATTGGTTTGATCCCGTCAATGCGCAACAAAAAACAGATTTAGACACAGTCGCTAAAGCGCTGTAGTCGAATAATTTAACCCGCTGCTCTGCAGCAATATTAGGTAATGGAGAATCATCATGGCAGGCCGTTCGTTAAGCCATTTACAACAACTGGAAGCCGAAAGCATCCAGATTATCCGTGAAGTAGCAGCTGAGTTTGGTAATCCTGTCATGATGTATTCGATAGGTAAAGATTCATCGGTGATGCTGCATCTTGCGCGCAAAGCTTTTTACCCGGGTAAAATTCCATTTCCGTTATTACATGTCGATACGGGTTGGAAATTCAAAGAGATGATTGCTTTTCGTGATGCACAAGCCAAGGCGTTTGGTTTTGAGTTACTGACTCATACTAATCAGGAAGGTGTTGAACAAGGTGTTGGCCCATTTACTCATGGCAGTGCCAAGCATACTGACATTATGAAAACCCAAGGGTTAAAACAAGCATTGAATAAATATGGTTTTGATGCGGCTTTTGGTGGCGCACGACGTGACGAAGAAAAGTCTCGTGCCAAAGAGCGGGTATATTCGTTCCGTGATAAGCACCATCGTTGGGACCCTAAAAACCAACGTCCAGAGTTATGGCGCACCTATAATGGCGCGGTCAATAAAGGCGAGAGCATTCGAGTGTTCCCTTTATCTAACTGGACTGAGCTCGATATTTGGCAGTACATCTATCAAGAAAGTATTGAAATCGTACCGTTATATTTTGCAGCTCCTCGTACTGTAGTCAACAAAGGTGGTCAGCTCATCATGAAAGATGATGACCGTATGCCGTTAGAAGAAGGTGATGTTGAATCGGTTGAACGGGTTCGTTTTAGAACCCTAGGTTGTTATCCGCTAACGGCGGCGATGCCTTCAGAAGCCGACACCTTAGAAAAAATTATTGAAGAGATGCTGTTAACTCGTTCAAGTGAACGTCAAGGTCGCTTAATTGATTCTGACCAAAGTGCGTCAATGGAGCAGAAAAAGCGTCAAGGCTATTTCTAAACAATTGAACATGGTTGTTTTATCAACCCAGCATGCGAACGAATTTGAGTGAGAAAGATTATGGACCAAGCAAAAAACAATACCGACCGTATGGCAGCCGAGATCCAGCTGCACGGTGTAAAAGAATATTTAGCCTTACAACAAAACAAAGGCTTACTGCGTTTTTTAACTTGTGGCAGTGTCGATGATGGTAAAAGTACCTTAATTGGACGTTTACTGCATGACAGTGCGCAAATCTATGAAGATCAGTTAGCGAGTCTAAAAAGTGACAGCGCGAAGATGGGCACTACAGGTGAAGCCATTGACCTTGCGTTATTGGTCGATGGTTTACAAGCTGAGCGTGAGCAAGGTATTACTATTGACGTGGCTTATCGTTATTTCTCTAGTGAAAAACGTAAGTTCATCATTGCTGATACTCCTGGTCATGAACAATATACTCGTAACATGGCAACGGGCGCATCTACCTGTGACTTAGCGGTTATTTTGGTTGATGCACGTTATGGTGTCCAAACCCAAACTAAACGCCATGCCTTTATTGCATCATTATTAGGTTTACGTCACTTTGTTGTTGCCGTGAATAAGATGGATTTGGTCGGTTTTGATCAAACTGTGTTTGAAAAGATTCAAGCCGATTTTACTGAGTTTGTTAAAGATTTTGGTGATTTAGATATTCACTATGTGCCGTTATCTGCCTTAAATGGCGACAACGTGGTTAACCGCAGTACGCAGTGTGATTGGTATAAAGGTGGCACATTACTTGAGCTACTTGAAACTATCGATACCCAGCGCGAACTGAGCGATCTACCGGTGCGATTCCCTGTGCAATACGTATTACGTCCTAACTTAGATTTTCGTGGTTTCTCTGGCACATTAGCGTCAGGAATCATTAAAGTGGGCGATGAATTAGTTGCATTGCCATCAGGAAAACGCAGTAAAATCGAGCGTATTGTGACTTTTGATGGTGATTTGCAAGAAGCCGTAGCAGGCCAAGCCATTACCATAACCCTTGAAGATGAGATTGATATTTCACGCGGTGATTTATTGGCTCACCCAGCTACTGCACCAGAAGTTGCTAACCATATTGTTGCTGATATGGTGTGGATGGATGAAAAACCATTACAGATCGGTCAATTATATGATGTGAAAGTCGCGGGTAAGAAAACTCAAGCCGTCGTGAGCGAAATTGAATATATTACTGATGTGAACACGCTTGAGCGCAGTGCTGCAAGCTCATTAAGTTTAAATACCATTGCCCGAGTAAAGTTAGATTTAACTGAATCGATTGTGTTAGACGCTTACAGCTTGGTACGTGATACTGGCGGGATGATTTTAATCGACAGATTATCTAATGCTACCGTTGCAGCGGCCATGGTTGTCAGCGGGCATCAAGGCGATAAGCAAACCAACACTGAGTTTAGTGCATTTGAAGTCGAGTTTAATGCGTTAGTGCGTAAGCATTTCCCGCATTGGAATGCTCGCGATATTAGCGTGCTTGGAAAATAAATAATGAGCGAAATATGGTTGTTAGCGATTATCTTGTTAGCACTGGTCGGTGGGCTTCTTGCTGGGCTTGCAACACCGGCCGCCATGTTTTTCTTCGCTTCATTACTTTGTTATATCCTCGGGCTAGTTGATTTAAATGTAGCCCTTGGCAGCTTTACTAATAACGGACTAATCACTTTGGTGCTGTTGGTGCTGGCTGCCACAGCTCTCGAGAAAACCTCATTACTGGGCAAATTAAGCCAAGTGATAGGGAAAGGCTCGTTATTTTCTACCCTGGCTAAGTTAGGTATATCGACGGCGTTGTTGTCGTCGTTTACCAATAATACAGCTGTTGTAGCATCGTTAATTGGCGTTGTGCGTCGTAATCAAGCGCATGCTCCTTCTAAGTTATTGTTGCCATTAAACTATGCTGCAATCCTCGGTGGTACGCTTACGCTCATTGGTACTTCTACCAATTTGATTGTTAACTCATTTGTTGAAAATGCTGGCCTTGAACCTCTGGGATTTTTTGAGTTTTCACAAGTTGGCGCATTAGTTGTCATAAGTGGTTTAGTCGTGTTGACCATTATGGCTAACTTTTTACCCGATAGACGTGAAGAGTCCGAAGATGAAGCATTGCCTTATCTATTGGAAGCCCATGTTGCTAAAACCTCTACTTTAGTGGGTAAAAGTGTCATTGATAACCGTTTGCGCGCACTTAAAAAACTCTACTTAGTTGAATTAGAACGCAGCGGTATACGTATTTGCCCTGTGCCACCACAAATGGTGCTGCAAGCCGATGACGTTTTGCGTTTTAGTGGCGCGGTTGAGTCGGTTGAGCTATTGCATCAGTTTGATGGTTTAGAGTGGTTTGGTAAGCAGCATGCTAAAGGCCAAAATTTGGTTGAAGCGGTTTTAGCGCCATCATCAAGTTTAGTTGGTACAACCTTAAAAGATTCGCGTTTTCGTGAAGTCTTTGATGCAGCCGTAATGGCTATTCGTCGTGGTCATATTCCGTTAAAAGGCGGACTAGGCGATGTGGTGCTACAACCCGGTGATGTGTTACTGCTCACGCCTGGCGATCGTTTTTCTAAGAGCCCTAATTTAACCAGCGACTTTGCTGCAGTTAGCGGCTTAGATTTAAGCGTTCGTTTAGATGAAAAACGCGGTAACTGGGTGCTTGTTGGATTTGCATTAACCATTTTGGCCAGCATTTTTGATGTATTACCTTTAGCCAAAGGCTTAGTTTTATTATTACTCAGCTACGTGGCGATTGGCGCGATAACCTTAAGTGAGCTTAAACGTCGCTTCCCGTTAGAACTGGTGGTGATTGTAGGCAGTGCCTTAGGCTTAGCTAACTTAATGGTCACAACCGGCCTAGCAGACGTCATGGCGCAAACTTTATTGAGTGTGTTTAATGGCTATGGTGTGTTTGCCGCCTTTGTTGGGATTTATCTGATTACGTTAATTGTCACCGAGTTGATAACTAACAACGCTGCTGCAGCACTGGCGTTCCCGGTGGCTTATGCGGTCGCGACCAGTTTTGGTGTCGATCCTCGGCCGTTTATTATGGCGGTGGTATTTGGTGCAAGCGCGAGTTTTATTTCGCCTTACGGCTATCAAACTAATCTCATGGTATTTAATGCCGGTAATTATAAATTCAGCGATTTTGTGCGCTTAGGTTTACCGTTATCCATCGTATATTCATTAGTGGTTATTTTTTCGATCCCGTATTTCTTCCCGTTTTAACAAAGAATTTTAGTGTGGTGTAACAACCATTCGATAGGAGTAGTGATGAGTAATATTGTTTGGCATCAACATGCCATTGACCAAGCTGCCCGTGGCGCCCAAAAAGGCCAAAACCCAGTATTGTTATGGTTTACGGGATTATCTGGCTCGGGTAAATCAACCCTCGCAGGCGCATTAGAACGGGCGTTATTTGAGCATGGTTTCCATACCTATTTACTTGATGGTGATAATGTTCGTCATGGTCTGTGTAAAGACTTAGGCTTTAGCCTTGAAGATCGCGATGAAAACTTACGTCGTGTTGGTGAAGTGGCTAAGTTAATGGTTGATTCAGGTTTAGTGGTGCTGTCGGCATTTATCTCACCAACACGTGAAGAACGTGATCGCGTCCGAGCATTATTTCCACAAGGTCAGTTTGTTGAAGTCCATGTGTCTACACCATTGAGTGTGTGTGAATCGCGAGACCCGAAAGGCTTGTACGCTAAAGCTCGCAAGGGAGAAATTACTAACTTTACCGGTATTTCATCACCTTACGAAGTGCCTGAGTCTGCGGAGTTAACCATTGATACCAGCAAAGGTGATCTTGATACTCAGGTACATGGTTTACTGGCCTACTTAAAAGCGATTGATGTGCTTAATCCACCAAGAGAAATTGCTGGTGCAGGGATTTAAACGGCACTAAATCGACAATTAAATTGATAACCAAATCGACATCTAAATCGAGAAGAATAAAAGGGCTGATGTGTTATATAACATCAGCCCTTTTTTATTATTGAGTCTCTGTTGCTGCAAGCGCTTAAACACTGAGCATTTGTGATCGATTATACCAATACTTGTTTGAGCACTCTTTGCCAGTTTTCACCCATAAAACGATCGCGATCGGTAGATTTGAAACGAGCTTTTTTCAAGGCATCGTCGATGCGGCTCATGCGGTCGATACTGTTGAGCTCTGGAATCACTACATGCTTGGGTTCAACGTCAAAACCTAATACATTTTTGTCTTCTAAGCTGTGCCACCACTCAAGGTACTCTTTTATCCCTTCGCTATTATTGTTATCTAACGCTAATAGGTTTTCTTGACCACGCAATGGGAAATCATTGGCGATGGCTACGCAATCAAAGCCGCCCACTTTAGCAATATAAGCAAGTTGCTTTATGTAGTCTTCTATCGTTGGAATTGGCTTGTTGGTGAGCCAAAAACTCATCATGAACACCCCAAATACTCCGCCGTTATCGCCAATGGCACGGATAACTTCATCGGGTGAGCAACGGGCATTGTTGACAATAGCGCGCGCAGCACCATGGCTTTGCACTACAGGAGACTGGCTGGCTTTTATTGCATCGAGGGCCGTTTGGGCGCTTGAGTGACTGACATCAATAAGAATGTTTTTCCGATTAAGCTCTGTTATGAGCTCGCGCCCAGCGGTGGTTAATGGAGTATTTAAACTATTTAAGCCATTATTATCTAATGCACCACCGGCATAACGATTACCATAATGGTGTGTCAGCTGCAGTACCCGTAAACCCTGTTGATGCAAATTATCTAGTTGTTGCCATTCATTACTTAAACCGTCATTTTCAACACAATCAGCGCCTTGAATTTGAAAAAACACCGCGGTTTGTTGCTGTGTTTTAGCTTTACTAATGTCAGTACCCGTAAGCCCTTGCAGGTACACGTCTGGATTGGCTTTTACCGAATTAGCCGCTTGGGTAATACTGTTGATGCAGGCTTCATAAGTGCGTTTGTAATTTTTAGTGCCATCAGCTTGTTCAATGGTTTCAATCGCCGAGACATCGGCGATAAAGGCGTCGAGTTTTGAGGCTTTAACATCATTGATGTCGGTCGGTAAAAATGATAAACCATCAATGTATAAACGACGTGGTTTAGCGGCCCATGCAGGAAATGAGCTTAAAGGGCTTAATAATGTGGCTGCTCCAAGGCCTTTTAACATATGACGGCGAGCTTGGTTACAGACTTTTTGGGTCATTATTATTCCTTAGTGTTGGCAAGTATTTCAGGTACCAACATCTTGTGTATAGGCAACGATGGCTTGCGCTAACGCAGTTAAACCATTGGTACGAGATGGACTTAATTGGCCGCTTAATCCGAGACGGTCAAAATACTGTTTTACATCAAATTGTTGTATTTGCTCGGTGGTTTTACCTTGGCAGGCGACCAGTAACAATCCAATTAAGCCTTTTACAATACGTGCATCGCTATCGGCCAGATAAAAATGTCGGCCATTTAGTGTGTAATGGTACAGCCATGCTTGGCTTTCACAGCCTTTAACTTGTGCATCCGCCTGTTTAAATTCCGGCGCGAGAGGCGGTAATAATTTTCCCAATAACATTATCTGGCGGTATTTATCTTGCCAGTTATTGGCTTGCTCAATGAGGTTAACTGCTTCAACTAATTCATCCGATAAAGGCGAAAATAACTGCGGTGAAGGTGCGGTGCTTGGGTTTAACATGGTAGTTCAATTAACCTCGGCTGTAGATAATAGATGTATCTGGATCAGCGTGTTGTACTTTAACACTATAACAATAACTCTTTTACAGTATTAAGTGCATGAATAAATTGATCAACATCTTGCTTATTAGTATAGATGCCTATTGATGCACGGCAACAGCCGCCTAAATTAAGGCTGGTCATTAGCGGCATAGCGCAATGATGACCACAACGAACGGCCACAGCTTGTTGGTCGAGTAAAATCCCCACATCTTGGTGATGTTCACCTTGCAGATTAAAAGCCACAGCACCAATATTATGGCGTTGACCATCAGCGCAGTGCTTATCGCCAGAGTGTTTATCATTGGCAATACCATATAATTCGATAGCGCCAAGTTGTTGCAGTTGCTGCTGTAAATAGCGCAGCAATTGTTGTTCATGTGCAAGTATTTGCTCGCGTGGCAATTGCTGTAAAAAATGAATGGCAGCCCCTAGGCCAATCACTTCTGCGATTGCGGGCGTACCAGCTTCAAGGCGATTTGGTAACGCACCAAACTCAGTCTGCTCAAAACTCACTGTTTTGATCATCTCGCCGCCAGTGAGCATTGGGGTTAATTTATCGAGATCTGTATATCGACCATATAAAACTCCCACCCCTGTTGGCCCATACATTTTATGGCCTGAAAACACATAAAAGTCACAATCAATTAGTTGTACATCAACAGGCAAATGGGCAATGGCCTGAGCGCCATCAACCAAGGTTAGTGCGCCGACGGCTTTGGCTTTTGCGACTAGCTCATTGACTGGGTTTAATGTGCCCAAGGCATTTGACACATGGCATACGGTAACCACTTTAGGTTTTAGGGCTAATAATTGATCAAAAGCGGTTATATCCAGTTGCGCGTCTGTTGTCAGCGGGATCGGTTTGATCACCGCGCCGGTGCGCTTTGCCAGTTCCTGCCAAGGAACAATATTGGCGTGGTGGGCTGCGGTATCAATTAATATCACATCATTTGGCTTGATCTGTGAAGTCAGTCCGTAGGCCACCATATTGATCGATTCTGTGGTGCCGTGGGTAAAAATGATTTCGTCTTGACGCTGGGCGTGGATAAATTCAGCCACTTGTTGACGAACCGATTCATATTGTTGAGTTGCCCGTGCAGACAATTGATGCGCCGCACGGTGCACATTGGCATTATTGAGTTGGTAGTACTCGGTCATAGCATCAATGACCGCTTGCGGTTTTTGGCTCGTTGCTGCGGTGTCTAAGTAACACAAAGGATGATCGCCAATGGTCTGTTTAAGCGCCGGGAATTGATCGCGTAGTGCTTGATGATCAAATAAAACGGCAGACGATAATGACGATGCAGGCTTCATAAATAAGGGTTTCTGTATTAAAAAGAAAAGGCATCAAGATCTTCAGTGATCTTGATGCCTAATGCAAGGCTTTGTGGCAATAAGCCTAATGACGCGAGCTTACGGACAAGGGAAACGATATAACGCCGATAACTCGTTAATTCTGCCCATCAACTCAGCAGATAAGCTGACTTTATGACTGTCGATGTTTTGCTTTAATTGATGTAAATCGGTGGCTCCAATAATGTTAGCGGCGACAAATTTGCGGCTATTTACAAACGCTAAGGCCATTTCGGTGGGAGATAAACCAAACTCACGGGCCAAATCGATATAAGCTTGCGTCGCTTCCAGTGCCATTGGGGTACTGTTGTAGCGGGCAAAACGTTTAAATACCGTTAAACGCGCGCCTTCAGGCCACTGATTATTTTCGTATTTACCGGTTAAAGCACCAAAGGCTAACGGCGAATAAGCTAATAACGGCACTTCTTCACGATAACTGATTTCAGACATGGCGATTTCGTAGCTGCGATTAAGCAAGTTGTAAGGATTTTGCACACTAATAATACGTGGTAAATCGTGCTTTTCAGCTAATTTTAGGTATTTCATAAAGCCCCAAGGGGTTTCATTAGAAATGCCGATATAACGCACTTTACCTTGCTTAATGATTTCTGCTAAGGCTTCAAGGGTGTCTAAAATAGGCGTGTAGTGCTCTTCTTCATCGTGTTCATACATCATTTCGCCGAAGAAATTGGTGTTTCTATCTGGCCAATGTACTTGATACAAATCGATAGTATCGATTTGTAAGCGCGCTAATGAGTCATCAACAGCTTGATGGATGTTGCGCCAATCCAGAGCCATATCTTTACGGATGTAATCACCTTTACCACCAGGCGCAGCCACTTTAGTGGCAATCACTAAATTGTCGCGATTACCTTGCGCTTTGAGGTAGTTACCAATGATGCGTTCGGTTTCACCCTGGGTTTCAGCTTTAGGTGGAACCGGGTACATTTCAGCGGTATCAATAAAGTTAACGCCTTGACCAATAGCATAATCGAGTTGAGCAAAAGCGTCGGCTTGAGTATTTTGTTCTCCCCAAGTCATGGTGCCGAGGCAGATTTTACTCACCTCAAGGTTAGAATGCGCGATACGTTGATATTCCATGATCATCCTCCTATGGAATGTGCTTAATCTGAGGCTACCAAGCTTTTGCATCGTTGCAAAGCGCTATAAGACACTTGCCGTAAGACTGCTTGAAAAGTATTCAAAATCACTTGTTCATGAGGTTATCTCATATAACTGTGATATGTTTTCGCTAATGGGAGTTGTTATCAAAGGATTGTTATGAAGTTTCGATTGTGGATTGTATTAGTGGTCATTTTATTTGTGGCTTTGACCGGCTGGTTGTATTTTAACCAACAGTTAGCCGATCCGATTGCATCGACGCCATCTCCGGCAAGTAAAACACTAGATAATCAAATTCAAACTCCTTCTGAGCCCGTCCAAGAAACCGATGCTACAGCTATTGCGGTTACCAATTTTGCCGTCTGTAAAACACTGCTGCAAAATAATGATAAACACAGTGGTAATTGGGCTCGTGATCATTACCTTAGCTGGGACAAATATCTCAATGATTACAGTTTAGATGACGTCACCATGGTGATTGACAAACTATTAAATTCTAATTTTGCCGTGATGTTTAGGGTAGAGCAGTTACGAAAAGATTCTACGTTAGCTCAATTTAATCAAAAGGCTACCAAGGATGTTAAACAAGAACTGATTAAACAAGGGCATGAACTAAGCGGTTTTTTTGCTGGAATCAAAATGTCAAAGAAAGTGCCAGCTCCCGAGTTTGAAAATCTATCGAGCTTATCAGCTACAGAGCAACAATCCGTTTTTATCACAACCCCACCCTCTATTGATGATGCTGCTGCGTTGATGCTCGATGAACACGTCTCGAACCAAACTATCATTTCGCTCCTTGCACATATTGATAATCTTAATGCTTCCGTCGGATTTGATAAACTCGATACGATTTCAGTACTCGATTATGCTATTGATGCTTCGCGAGCTGAGGTTGTTAGTTATTTATTTAAACGAGGTGTAGAGCCTAGCAAAGATGCCTATATGGGCTCGTCAATGGAATGGGCTCTTAGCCGTTTAATGGTGGGCGATGCCAATAAGGCCGATGCGGCAGCTATAGTGCAGCAATTACAAGGCAAACAAGCCAATGCACGCTTTAATCAGCAAGACAGTAGTTTAGTTGAAGGTTTCTTTCCTAGACAATATTATCGGTTTGAGCCTGCTGAGATAGCATTAATACAGCAACAATATGGGCTCGATTTACTCCAAATTGGCGCACGTGATGAACTTAGCATAAGCGATGAGCATCCATTGTTACTTGAATTACTCGCGCAACAACAAGCCTATACAGAAAAAGCCTTGAAGGTGTCGGATTTAGCAAAGGTACTGCCACAGTGCCGTAATACAATAGATAAGGTTAATGCAAAGTGGCAACCCAAAAGCTCAGCTCCTTTGCTTGCTCAAGCCGAAAAAGATTACGCTCTTGATCCCCAACAAACCATCAACCAACTCGCTAAAATCGATCCGAGCTTAGTCGATTGTCTAATTGGTCAAGTTACACCTTATCAACGTCCAAAAAGGTATATCCCGAACTTAAATCAACAATTTAGATTGCTCGACGATGGTAATATCAATGGTTTTATTGAGGCGTTATTAGCGATGTCATTAACTGACGCGAATAAAAATTGGGTTTTTAGTCAGGCACTAGAATTCGATAGCCATTTTTACGATGACTTATTTAACAGTGAGTTGTTTGTTGACCCAATACAATATTTTGACTTTAATGACCGAATGTTTTCTGCTGACTTTCTAACAGGGTTAGAAGAGTCTAGTTATGATTTACACGGGCATGATTATAGAGGGAGAACCTTACTTTTTTATGCAGTAGTTAAAGGTAATGTAGATATTATCAAGCGATTAGTTGATGATAAGTTTCCCTTTATCATTAATGATACAGACCCACAGTTAAGTAAAGGGCTCGATCCCTTACATGTCGCATTAAGTATTGAACCTTGGCAATTTAAGCCAGAAGATGCCGTTGAAAAAGTGGATTTGTTAATGCGCTACCAACCTAAAATCGATGAGTTTCATTTACGTCGAATGGGTTTGATAAAGGTAAAATACCCCGATGTTTATCAACAAATTATCAGTGCCTATCCGCAGCTCAAGGTTGTTGATGACAACGCGTTACCTCTGAGTATATGTGGATATAGTTAATCAAAAGTTAATCAAGCATTGAACGAGATGAGAAGGAGAGCTAAGCTCCTCCTCTTACTCAGGTTGTAACACTACAGCGCTTTTATCATCGCGATTTCACAGGCATCGTGGCCGGTTTCGCCTAAATGCTGACAGTGACTAAAGCCCAGTTTTTCATAGAGTGCTAGTGCTTCAACTAGCACTGCCGTGGTTTCTAAATACATTGATTGATAGCCTTGTTGCTTGGCGAACTCAATACACTGACGGGTTAATGGCTTCGCCATACCTTGACCACGTATAGCGCGAGAGAAATACATTTTTTGTAATTCACATACGCCGTCATTTTTTGCTAATGGCGCAATTCCAGCGCCGCCAACCACTTTGCCTTGATACTCAATCACCCAGTATTGTGAACCTTCAGCTTGATATACCTCACTTAAACAGTCGAGGGTTTTATCGGCTACGCTAAAGCCTTTATCTGGGGTTAACCCATATTCTGCAGACACTTCACGAATAACCGCTGCTAATGCGGCATCGTCATGTGCTTGTAATGTTCTAATCAAGGGTGCCTGCAAGTTGTCTTTGGTTGCATTTGCTTGCTGATTTTCAGTCATTAAATAATTCCGCATTGATAAAAGGAGCCATTGCCAGCACTAATGCTTGGGTATAAATGCTTTCGCGGGTGGCTAAACCTCGAGTGAGCAAGCCAATCGCGCCACCTTTTTGTTTAATATTATGAGTGTTAAATACTCGGTCCATTACTTTGCCAAGTTCTTCACCTGCTTGTAAAGCGTTAAAAATTGACTGTGGCAACGGCAAGTTAGCGCTACGACCAACAGATAATGTGCCGTTATGGATAATGGCCATGTAAGCAAAGGTGGCTGGGCTGTGATCAAACTGATCGACTCCGCCTTCCATTGCTACATAAAAGTCAGCATGTTGATCGACTACTTTTGCATTGGCTTGGCAAAATTGAGCTCGGTTGATGGCACCCAATTTAGTTTCTGCTTCGGTCATGGGTTGGTCTGCCACCAGTGATGGTGCATGCATGCCAGTACAATCAATATGAACATCAGGGAAATATTGTCCAATAGCCTGTTTTGCAGCATTGATTTTAACTGGGTTGGTTGAACCAACAATGATAGTTAACGTTTGTGGTATCGCAGTAAAAGTTGGCATAGGGTTATGTTCTTATTTGTTTGAGTTAACCATGTTGGGCACAGTAGTGAAGTTAACCACATTGTAAGGGATTTTAACCATTTGGGGTTTGATGACGTAGTTAATTTTAGTAATGATAATTGTAACTTGTTGTAAATAATGATTTTGTTTAGTTGGTATGAAACCTGCTAAATGATTGTTAATTGCCGCTAACTCATACAAACATCAGTTAACTTTGTTAATAACATCTGTTTAGTGGGCTAAGCTTATTTTTATCCTCATAAAAGGAATTAATCTTATGTCTATTCGTATCGCAACCATTAGTGTCACGGTCGGGCTTATTCTAGGTGCCACCCTATTTGGTGCTTCGCAAAGCGAAGCCGAGTCTGTATTTACGTCATCGTCAGAGCAAAACAATACAAATCTTAACTTAGTAAAACAGCAATTAAATCTTGATGCTGGATCATTAACTGAGTTAGTCGCCAATACTGGCGCCGGCAAGTTAACAATTGTCGGGGTTGAAGGCTTAAAAGAAGTTAGCGTACATGCCGATATTTACACCCAATCATTGGATCAAGATGACATCGAAATTAAGCTCAGCTTGACCCGAAAAGGTGATAAGGGCTATTTATTATCAGAAATACACAGTGATCACTATTTCGGTGAATCACCTTATATTGATTTATTGGTAGAAGTACCAGCGGCGCTCGTATTGAATATTAAAGACGGTTCAGGGCCCATCCAAATAGATGATGTTAGTGCGGATATTGAGTTGATCGATGGCTCTGGCAGTATTGTGATGAACCACATTGGCAAATTGGTATTAGTTGATGGCTCAGGCTCTATTAATATTAGCGAGGCTAAAGGCGCGATTGAGTTGCAAGATGGTTCGGGCTCCATTCGCATTAACCATGTTATTGGTGATGTGAGTATTGAAGATGGTTCGGGTTCAATCAAGGTTAATCAAGTCTCCGGATTGGTTAAGATAAATGATGGTTCCGGTGGCATTGATGTGGCTAACACCAAAGGTTTGACCATTGTTAATTCTGGGTCTGGTAGTGTCGATTATCAAAATATCGATGGCCCACTAACCCTAGACTGATGCTCAGCCACATTAAGCTCAGGTAAATCAAACTTAAGCTTATTTGGTCAAGATGTTCAAGTTAACTGCAACTGCGGCACGCAACATGCTTTTTTGTTTCAAAGCCAAGTTTAATCATGGCATTATGCAGGCACGTTATTAGTGAAGTTAGCATTGTTGAAGTAAGAGTTAATCATGGCAAAGAAGTTTTACGTAGTATGGGCCGGTCGAGAAACGGGTATTTTTACCAGCTGGGATGTTACCAAGCGTTCAGTTGATAAATATCCGCAAGCCAAGTACAAATCCTTTGCTACAGAAGCAGAAGCCAAAGTTGCATTTGCTAAATCTCCTGCAAGCAGCATAGGCAAAAGTGTGCCAGCTAAAGCGGCTGGTCGTTCTTCGACAAAGACTGCAGGGGCTGGAACATCAACCAAGACTCTTAGCGCGAATCAAGCTGTGTTAAGCCAATTTGATGTGGTTATTTACACCGACGGAGGTTGCGAACCCAACCCAGGTAAAGCGGGTTCAGGGATGGCGATATACCGCAAAGGCGAGTTAGCCGAATTATGGTTTGGTTTGTTTAATCCTAATGGCACCAATAATACTGCCGAGCTCAATGCGCTACATCAGGCACTCATTAAGGCAAAAAAAGTGCTTGATGCCGGTGAAACCGTGCAAATTATGAGTGACTCGCAGTATTCGATTAAATGTGTTTGTGAGTGGGCATATGGTTGGAAAGCTAAAAACTGGACCCGAAAAACCGGTGAAATCGCCAATCTGGAGATCATCAAGCAAGCACATGAGTTATACGATGCAATGAAAGACGATTTAGTGCTTCAGCATGTCGCCGCCCATATTGGTATTGAAGGTAACGAATTGGCAGACAGAATGTCGATTCATGCGATTGATCTGCAGCACAAAGGGTTTAGTCAATTTACTGCGCCACTGGATATCAGTAAAATTCTCGCGTTGCGAACAGGCTAGTTATTGGCCAAATCCTCCCTGAACGCGTTAGATTCCTTGGTCAATAAACACAAAAAAGCCGGTTTTTTCCGGCTTTTTTGTGCGTAATTTACGACCACTTACGTCACATACGATTAATTACTTAGTATTTTCTTCGTACATTAAATAATGGCTTTGCTCCATCCCTAAAGACTCATAGGTTTTTTGGGCAACTTTATTGTCATGCTCAACATATAAACGGAAACTGGCGGTGCCACCGTTTTCTGCCGCTAAGTCTTTTACCGCTTGATAAAGTTTGCCATAAATACCCTGACGACGATTCTGTGGACGGATATACACACTCTGGATCCAATAATAATTACTCGCGCGCCAGTCACTCCACTCATAGGTGACCATTAACGAACCGGTAATTTCGCCATCAACTTCGGCGACTAAATATACCCCACGTTCAGGATGAGTAAGTAGTCCTTCAACACCGCGAGTCAATTGCTCAGTGTCTAATGAAAGGTTTTCGGTTTCCATTGCCATGGCTTGGTTAAACTGAACTAGGGCTTGTAGGTCGGCATGTTGGCCAATTCTTATTGTCATGGTTTTCTCGTTTTTATAGGATGATCTGCAGTTATCATAACGCGACACTCAATAAAAGTATTGGCTTGTTGCGTCAGAAAATGTGTACGAAATGAGTTAATGCTCCAATATTTATGGCTTTAAACGAGATGAAAGATCAAGTTCTATAACGGTCAAACTCATCAATACAAAATCAATATTTTAATGCCAAAAACAAACATATCAATATTGCTTAACCCGCTTGAATAGGGTGATTACAACTCCACAATAAAACAGCTGAGTTATATTTGTTCAATATAAAAACTCTCAAATGTTGGTTTTTTCAGTATAAAAAAGGCGAAAAATAATCATATTGTCGATGTTGTTTGCCGTGTTTTTATACGGATTAACACTGCTAACACTTGGCGTTACGCCAGTCTGTGCGTGGATCAGGGCTTACTTATTTACGGTCCTCCACTAACGTATAATTGAAATTATTGTGACGATGCAGTAATGTGACGCCACGACAATTTAGATCTATGTCACAAACTGCATAAATTGATGGAGATAATTATGAAAGTTGCTGTATTGGGTGCCGCTGGTGGTATTGGCCAGGCTCTAGCTTTACTGTTAAAAACTCAACTGCCTGCGGGCTCAAAGTTGTCTCTATATGACATCGCTCCTGTTACTCCTGGTGTAGCGGTTGACTTAAGTCACATCCCAACAGATGTAGAAGTAAAAGGTTTTGCTGGTCAAGATCCTACTGATGCATTAGTTGGCGCAGACGTAGTGTTAATGTCTGCTGGTGTTGCGCGTAAGCCTGGTATGGATCGTTCAGATCTATTCAACATCAACGCTGGTATCGTGCGTAACCTAATGGAAAAAGTGGCTGTAACTTGCCCTAAAGCACTAGTGGGTATTATTACTAACCCAGTTAACACGACTGTAGCGATTGCTGCTGAAGTATTAAAAAATGCCGGTGTTTATGACAAAAACCGTTTATTCGGTATCACAACACTTGACGTTATCCGTAGCGAAACCTTCATCGCTGAGCTTAAAGGCTTAAACGTTGCTGACGTTAAAGTTAACGTAATCGGCGGACACAGCGGTGTGACTATTCTTCCACTACTTTCTCAAGTTGAAGGTGTTACTTTCACTGATGAAGAAGTTGCAGCAATGACAACTCGCATTCAAAACGCGGGTACTGAAGTTGTTGAAGCTAAAGCCGGTGGCGGTAGCGCAACATTATCAATGGGCCAAGCAGCATGTCGCTTTGGTTTATCATTGGTACGTGGTCTACAAGGCGAAGCTAACGTTGTTGAGTGTGCCTATGTTGACGGCGGCAGTGAGCACGCTACATTCTTCGCACAGCCAATTCTACTTGGCAAAAACGGCGTAGAAAAAGTATTACCTTACGGTGAAATCAGCGCATTCGAAGCTAACGCTCGCGATGCAATGTTAGACACCCTTAAAGGTGACATCAAATTAGGCGTTGAATTTGTTAAGTAATTAACAGGTCGATGCACTAAAAAACGCGAAGCCAAGGCTTCGCGTTTTTTTTGGTTTTAAAATGCCTTGCATCTTGCATCTAACATCTCGATTTATTCCTCTTTCATTATTCACATCGTCTACACCCACAATCCAGCATTGCTACAGGCTTACCCTTTAATCTTTCTTCGCCATACAGGTATAAGTTTTCCATGTGGATCTAAAGTGCCATTGCAGTTTGGAGCAAAAATCAGCAAGTTATGAATATGTTAAATTTGGAAACCGCTGAAATGAGAAATAAAAAATACAGCTTAACCATGCCGCTTCTTTTACTGGGTTGGATTGTTTCGATGCTTCCGGCTCAAGCAACAGAAATCCCTTATCTACCACTCACCAATTTTGGTGATAACCCTGGTGCGCTGACAAGCTTCTATCTTCCTGTGACGCAAGCCTCAAATGCTTCTCATGCTGGGGATTTATCTTTAGTCGTGTTACTGCATGGTTGTATTCAAGACGGTGTCGAATTGGCGGATAAAAGTGGCCTAACGTCATTGGCGTTAGATAATCATTTTGCGGTTTTAGTGCCACAACAAAGCTATGACAATAACGTAAAGGGTTGTTTCAACTGGTTTGCAAGTCAAGATACGCAGATAGACAGTGGTGAAATGTTATCGATAAAAAACATGATAGTCACCACTCAAGAAAAACTAGCTGCCAAGCATGTTTATGTCATCGGGTTATCAGCGGGTGGCGCCATGGCGAGCGCTGCAATCGTCAATTATCCAAATCTATTTCAAAGCGGAGCAGTCATCGCTGGGTTGCCATATCCCTGTGCCGACAATTTGATCAAAGCCATCTCTTGTATGAAGCAAGGGCCAGCGCAGTCGGTTGAAGAATTAGCCCAATTTGCTAAAGCAATACACCCTCAACAAACACGTTGGCCTTCATTAAGTATCTGGACCGGTGACAGTGACAATGTGGTTAATGCTAACAATGCGCAAATGCTCGCATCTCAATGGCAAGTGTTAACTCAATCTAACGCTAAGCCAACGGTAACAAATGAATCTGGATACAGTATTTCGCGCTGGAAAGATCCTCAGAATAAGCAGTCAATTGAACTCGTTACTATTAAAGATTTTGGTCACGGCATTGCCGTCAATCCAGACATAAAACATGGAGGTGAAGAAAGTGATTATCTGCTTAGGGCACCAATAAGCAGTGTGATAGAAGTGATTAAGCTTTGGGGGCTTTAATCAAAGTAAAATATATAACATTCTGTTTTTGTTATTAATTAATTGTTTGTTTTTTTATGCCTAGACCAAAACACATACTACTATAGTACCGATTCAATGCTGTTGAAAATGCGATACAGTCAATATGTAAACAAATAGTTATAAATCAAAATCAGTCGTAAACCAGAATTAGTAGTAAGCAAAACCATTAATAATAAATATTACAACGGGGATCTGTATGAAACAGAATACTATTAAAATGAGCTGTATTGCTTTAGCCATTTCGTCAGTGTTAAGCGCGCAGTATGCCGTTGCCGCAGAAGAACAAAATAACAGCGGCGACAAACAACCTGTATTAGAGCGCATTGAAGTGACTGCTCGTAAAACAGTCGAAAGCTTGCAAAATGTGCCTGTGGCAGTGACATCGGTCAGTGCAACAGAGTTGGCAGAAAACGGCATTAGCGTAATGACTGAAATTCAGCAGTTTTCGCCCAATACCACATTGCAATCTAGCCGAGGTACAAACTCTACGCTTACTGCATTTATTCGTGGCGTGGGTCAAGAAGATCCCCTTTGGGGCTACGAGCCTGGTGTCGGTATTTACATTGATGATGTCTATATTGCACGTCCGCAGGGCGCAGTGTTAGACATTCTTGATGTACAACGTATTGAAGTACTTCGTGGACCTCAAGGCACGTTATACGGCAAAAACACCATTGGTGGTGCGATTAAATATGTTACCAAAAAAATGTCTGGCGATGGAGAATTAAGCCTTAAAGGTACCGTCGGCAGTTATGGCCAAAAGGACGTCAAAGTGGCAGGGCAGTTACCCATTGTTGATGACAAGCTCTATGTCGGTTTTGCCTTTGCGAGTTTAAACCGTGACGGTTTTGGTGAATTTAAAACCTCGGCATTAGATGGCCAAGATACCGAAAACTATAACAAAGATGTGATGGCGGGTCGTTTAAGCGTTGAATACACACCTACTGACGATCTGTTTATACGTTTTACGTATGATAAAACCCAAGATGACTCCAACTCAAAAGGCGGCTATCGCCTACTTCCTAGCTTATTAACTGATGCACCAGTACCCGATAGCAAATATGACTCCTACACCAGTATGCCTACATGGAACAAAGTCGAAACAGAAGGGTGGAGCGCGACGGTCGAATATAACCTCAATGAACATTGGAGCGTAAAGTCGGTTTCAGCCAAGCGTGAAGGCGAGTCTCTAACCAACATCGACTTTGATAATACCAGCTTACGTATTTTCGATGTGCCAGCTATCTACGAAGATGAGCAATTTAGCCAAGAGTTTCAAGTGAATTATGTGGGTGATCATCTCAACTTAGTGTCGGGGATTTACTATTTTGACGGTGATTCTTGTGGTGTTTTCGATGCTATTTTAGAAGAAGCCTTTAAAGCATATGGTGGGCTAACCCGTGAGGTGAGTGGCTGTAATAATAGCGAAAGCTATGCTGCTTATGTGCAAGGTTCATACGATTTTACTGAAAAGTTATCGATGACATTAGGTGGCCGTTACACCCGCGAATCTAAAGAAGCCACGGTTTATAATGGCGTGATATTCGATAGCATTTATCCAGAAACTGACTGGTATCCAGGATTTGTACGCGATGACGCCTTAATTGAATCTCAAATACCTAAAGTGCTCGACGACGAAGAAACATGGTCTAAATTCAATCCGCGGATCGGTTTAGAATACCAAGTAAATGAAGATATGATGGTGTTTACCAGCTACTCACAGGGGTTCAAGTCGGGTACGTTTAATCCACGAGCAACAGGTGCTGAACCAGCTGTTGATCCTGAAACGGTTAACTCATATGAAATTGGTATGAAGAGCGAATGGAACGATAATCTTCGTGTTAATGCCACGCTATTTTACCTTGATCATAAAGACCGACAGTTTGTCACAGTGTTACCCGGCGAGGACAGTTCAGACCTTAATCAGCGTTTAGGAAACATCGGTAAGTCTACCGCGACAGGCCTAGAGCTTGAAGTTGAATACGCTGCGACAGACTCACTTAACTTATTTGCTAATGTCGGCTTAATTGACGCTACTTTTGACGAAGTGATCTCTTACGACGACCTCGGGACTAAAATCGATATTAGTGATACATACACCATTACTAATACCCCAGACACCACGGCAAACCTAGGGTTTAGTTACAGTATTGAAGCTGATATTGGCAGCTTTATCATTAATGGTAATTACTATTACCGCAGCGATTATGACTTAGCGGTAGTGGATAACTTATTGAGTCAGGATGGATACGGACTACTTAATTTTGGTGTAAATTGGTATAGCAATGATGGCCATTGGAATGCTGGATTACATTGGAAAAACGTCACCGATGAAGAGTATTTAGTGGGTAACTATGCCTTTGTCACCCCAACAGGCAATGGTGACTTTACACCAGGGCTAGGCGGCGATAACACCCTAATTGGATATTATGGCGACCCAGAGACCATTTCATTAACGGTTGGCTATGTCTTCTAAAACCTTGTTTAATTGATGTAGATAAAAATAGCCGGTCTCATCAGAACCGGTTATTCTTTTTATTGCTTATAAAGAGTGAACCATAACAATATCAACGCAATGTTAGGGAGCCAATGATGTCTCAAATTAAAGTGGCCATTGCAGATGACCATCCACTATTTCGTGCCGCGTTAACCCAAGCCGTGCAAAAAAGTGTCAATAATGCACAAGTGCTAGAGGCGGAAAACTTTCAAGAGTTAATTGCGATAGTGGAGCAGCACCCAGATATTGAGCTTATCTTTATTGATTTGCATATGCCGGGAAACGATGGTTTTACTGGGCTGACGTTATTACAAAATCATTTTCCCGACATTGTGGTTATCATGGTGTCATCTGACGACCAGCCGGAGATTATTCGTAAGGCGATCAATTTTGGTGCCAGTGCATTTATTCCAAAATCAGCCAATTTAACCCAAATATCAACGGCGATTGATACTGTGCTTGAAGGAGGTATTTGGCTACCAGAGCACACCAATATTAGTGCCGATCAACACACCGCTGCCGAACATCAACGTTTAGCAAAGCAATTAGCTCAACTTACGCCGCAGCAGTACACCGTGCTAGCCAATATTGCCAATGGTCGTTTAAACAAACAAATCGCTTATGACTTAAACATTAAAGAAACCACAGTAAAAAAACATGTCTCAGCGATTTTACTTAAACTTGAAATCAACAATCGCACTCAAGCTGGGCTGGTGTTTCAACAATTAATGATTACTTCAACTGAAAACCAGCAGGTGGATTTAGAAGCCTCATGATGTGCATCAACTATTTATTATTGCCTCAACGAACGGCTATAGCCTTGATTGCGGTTAAAGATTGATAATCATAGCGATTAAAGAGTTAATCCCAAAATGCCTCATTGTGAGGCATTTTTTGTGGTCAATAATTTATTAATATTCTTGGTTATTCAGGCGTCAGTTGTTTAATTAACCGTTTTAAGGCTATTGCCTTAAGCGGTTTACGCACAAAGCTAAATTGCGCACTGCTGGTGTGTTGTCTAACTGCTTCAGAAGGGTCGGCAGAGCAGATAACACAGGTGGGTGGGTTACGGTTTATCGTCAGGTGATGGGCTAATAAATACTGTACTAAATCCACACCATTTTTATCATCTTCTAAGTGATAGTCAGCAATAATCAGTTTGGGTTGTGGGTTATTGGCCAATTGCAGTATGGCACTGGGTTGGTCTTTTGCGGTAATGACATTACATCCCCAATCGCTGAGCAATGTGGAGATCGCTTTTAGCATCAGGTCGTCATTGTCGATCACCATCACGGTAATATTAGTGCTGTCACTGCTTATGTCATCTTCGGCAGTTTCAGTCACTTTAACTGGCTTTTTCTGCTGTAATGCACGGGGTATTTCAACACTAAAACACGTGCCTTTACCCACTTCAGAATGCAGCGATATGTTGATATCCAACAACTTGGCAATTCGATCGCATATCGCCAAGCCTAGTCCTAATCCCGGAATTTCACGAGTGAGCTCCAAGCGTTCAAATTCACAAAAAATAGCTTGCTGTTTATCAAGCGGAATACCTGGGCCATTGTCCCAAACTTGGATTAATAAAGCGTGCTCAAGCCGCCTAACGCCTAATAACACTTTTGGGACAAACTCGGTATTGCTAGTCTGCCCATTTACTTTATTGTCAGGCGAAGAGGTTTGGGATGTTATTTGCTGATTGCGTTTGCCTGAAGGGGAGTAATGAAACGCATTAGATAAAAAGTTCTGAATAATACGGCGCAGCAGTCTTTGGTCGCTTTCTACAAAACAAGAAGATATTTGGTAGTTAAAATCAATACCTTGTTGAACCGATAATGCATTAAATTCATTGACTAACGTTGACAATAAATCATCAATCGCAAATTGGCTTTTTTCAGTTTTTAACGAGTTACTGTCTAAGCGAGATATCTCAACCAGATCGGATAGTAAACTCTCCACCACGTTTAATGAGTCTTCAATATTGGTTGCGAGGTCATGCAGTTCAGTTGATTTAACCCTTTGCTTTAGCATCTCAGTAAATAAGGTTAAGGCATTAAAAGGTTGCATTAAGTCATGGCTGGCCGCGGCCAAAAAGCGGGTTTTACTGCTATTAGCAGCTTCCGCTTCAGCTTTGGCTTTTTCCAGTTCTTGGGTGCGGCTTTCAACCCGTTTTTCAAGGGTTTCATTGGCCAGTTGTAAGGCTTTTTCTGCTTCAATATGTGCAGTAATATCAGCAAACGTACTGACAAAGCCTCCGCCTGGCATGGCTTGGCCGCGAATTTCCAGCACTTTTCCATCTAGCATAGTGCGCTGAAAATGATGAGGGCTACCACTGCGCATATGAGCTAAGCGTTTTTCCACTAGCTCATGTGCCTCGTTACCGACAATAATGCCTCTGTCGATATTAAATCTAATGAGCTGCTCAATGTGCAGACCCGCTCTGACGTAATCTTTAGGGTAACCTAACAGTTCAATATAACGTTGATTCCAAGCCACTAAGCGCATATCGGCGTCGACAACACTGATCCCTTGCTCAATATTCTCTACGCCAGATTGCAAGAGTTCACGGTTAAATTCAAATATCTGGCTAGCTTCATCAACAATGCTCACTACATCTTCTAATGGCATTTGTTGGCTGCGCGATGCGGCGCTCATCACCATTCTGGTAGAGGCTGAACCGAGTACGCCAGATAGTTTTAAGCGAGTGTAATCAACGAGCTGTTGCTGCTGATCTTTGCCTGCGAGTTTTTTAGATTCTGCAATAAGTGCATCTGCTTCGTCTTTGTTAATAAAACGATTTAATAAACTGGCTAAATCCTCTACGGATAAGTGCCGTTCTAGTTGAATCTGTTTTCTGTTTACAAATAAGTCAGCTTGTAAAACCTCGCCAACGCTTTGTTCTTTAAGCAGTGAAATCACCACAAAGCAGCCAATGTTAGCCACTAAACTGTAAAATACGCCGTGGCTAATATTATCCAAACCGCTTAAGCCAAATAAGGCTGTCGGCGTTAACCACGCAATATCAAATAATCCAAATTTAACCCAATGGGCATCGGGGAAAGTAGCCGGCAATAGTAGAGTATAAAGCCAAACAATACTGCCCATTATTAGGCCCACAAAGGCACCTTGGGTGGTGGCATTTCGCCAATATAAGGCGCCTACCGCAGCGGGCGCAAATTGAGATAACAACACAAATGACAACAAGCCAATACTAGCTAAATGATTTTGTTGATCGATAAAGCGTTCAAATGCAAAAGCGGATAATAAAATGACCGCGATAGAGATACGGCGTAAATTTAATAAAATACCTGATAACTGCGGGGTTTGTTGAGAGCTAAATTTTGGTAGTCGTAATAGTAATGGCGTTAAAATTTCTGTCGAAATCATCGTGCTCAATACAATCGCCGCCACAATAACCATTGCCGTTGCCGCCGCGAGTCCACCGACATAAACCAATATCCCTAGCCATGCTTGTTGATAAAAAAGCGGTAATGTCAGCACATAGGTATCTGCGCCGACACTGCCACCTGGGAAGCTAAGCTGTCCGGCTAATGCAATCGGCAATACAAAAATATTAATCAATAACAGGTATAACGGCACCATCCAACGTGCTGATTTGAGCTCTTCGTCATGATTGTTTTCAATCATCATCATATGAAATTGTTGCGGTAACGCATAGATAGTAATAGCACCCAAAATAACTTGAGAAATCACAAGGTAAGTCGAGTCTGATTGGCTGGTTTGTTTAATATGTTGGCCTTGAGTCAGTAAATCACCAAAGCCATCGAATATAAAGAAAGTGGCAAAAATACCGACGGCAGTCAGGGCAAATAACTTCACTATAGAGCTAAACGCAATAGCCAGTACTAAGCCTTGATTGTGTTTACTGGCAGACAGTTGGCGGGTGCCGAACAAAATACTAAAGATAATTAATACAATGGTCACCACAAATGCGGTGCTAATACCGGACTGAAACGTGCCTGTTAGTAAATCAAAGCTGGTACTGATGGCCCTTAACTGCAAGGCAATATAAGGAATGGTTCCCAGTAGTGACACTATGGCAACGCTGGCGGCAATTTTAGGCGAACGGTCAAAACGGCACGCAATAAAGTCGGCAATAGACGTGAGGTTTTGGCTTTTGATTATTTGCAACGTGCGCATTAGCATCGGCCATGCTAGTACTAAGCAAATGATCGAACCAATATAAATGGGGGCCAGCCAGGCTCCGGTTGTTGCAGCTTGTCCAACGGTGCCATAAAACGCCCATGATGTGCAGCATACCCCTAACGACAGGCTATAGACCCACGGCTTTTGGGTTAATTTTTTTATGGAACGATTTTGCCCCCACTGTGCAACCACAAACAGCATTGCAAGATAAGTAATCGAAATTGAACTGATCAACCAAGTATCGATAGATAACCAAGCCTGCAAGTTATTCCCCAATTATTTTTATTGTTTATCCTTGCGAAACTACACTAGACGCCCTGTTTGATAAAGATTTTTAATGATGCGGTGCACTAAGGTAGTACTTATTTATCCATATCCATCAGATAACATGAATTAACTCCATTAGTGTCATTTAAGGTACCGATAACGCCTATGAAAATAACCCATAGATATTTGGTCGAAGGTTTAGTCTTTACGAGTTATGTGCTTTTTGCCATGGCATGGGTTGGCGGCACCGCCAGCATGAACAACATCATGGCATCGATGCAGATTGAGAGTTTAGCGTCGGCAAGTTTTATCAGTGGTGCAGTCACGCTAGCTAAAATAGTCGGAACTTTTAGTGCTGCATATGTGGCGGTAAAGTTTGGAATAAAGTACGCCTTTTTGTTAGCTGCGTTATTAATTGTTGTCGGGATAGTAACGCCTTTAGCGACGAGTTATGAGTTACTGCTGGTGAGCCGATTTTTAATGGGCTTGGGCGGAGCCTTTATGATTGTGTACTTTAACCCTATTGTGATGCTGTGGTTTGCACCTGAAGACCGTCCGGTAGTTAATGGTTTGAATGCGGTAGCATTTAACGTCGGTACGGCAATTATTTTATGGGGCATGACCAGTATTAATTCACTTACAGGCAGCTGGCAAAATAGCTTAGTGTTGTTTTCAGGCGCGAGCTTGATACTGGCCATTGTGTGGTTACTGGTTAAGTTTGATGCTCCACAATCTGCAAATAATGCCTCTGGGGTAGAGCCTGCCATTTACGGTTATCTTGAGGGCTTAAAAGATACATTTAATTGGGCTTATGCTTTTACTTATTCTGGACTGCTTTCGTTTTATATTTGCCTATTTACTTTCTATCCTCAAGCGGGCATAAGCCAAAGTAAATGGGTGATTGGTTTTGGTATTGTCGGCACAATTGCGGGAATGTTGTATAGCCGCAAAAATCCGTTACGTCTTCCTATTCTTCGCTTAAGTGGTTTGATTATTTTTATTACCGTTTTAGGCTTATCTTTTAGTACCGAGCCTTGGCTGCAAATAACATGCGCTATCATATTGGGCTTTTTTATCTTTTTCCCTGTGACTGCATTAGTGTCTATTCCTCACGAACTCCCTGACATGACGGGGCAAAAAATCACCGTGGTGTTTAGCCTGTTTTGGTCAATCAGCTATCTGGTTTCGACTATTGTGTTGTGGGTGTTTGGTAAATTGGTTGATTTAAACGATGGCAGTTATGTCAGTTCATTTGTGATGATCACGATACTCAGCGGCACAGTGTTTGTTGGCAGCTATTTTCTACCTGAAACAGGAAAACCAAAGGAGTTAACCTAATGCGAGGAACCGTTTCCCCAAAACTCACTGATTTTCTGGCTTTAGCCAACAGCAATATCGCCTTGGCTAAACAGAATAATGTCCAATTTACACCGACAATTTTGCGCCAAAATCTAGATAAACTCGGCGCACTAATGAGTGATTCGCCAGCGATGAGCTACATTGCAGATAAAATGCTAACGTTACCCGACCGTACTATTCCCGTTAGGATTTATAGCCCTGCGCCAGATAAACCTTTGCCAGTGTTATTGCATTTTCATGGTGGTGGGCACATGTGTGGCAGTGTGGTGCTTTACGATCCTATTTGTCGTCACCTTGCTAGCGTAGCGCAGTGTGTAGTGATATCTGTCGAATACCGGCTCGCGCCTGAATATCCATATCCGGCAGGGATTGATGACTGCGAACAGGTATTAATACGTTACGCTGAGTTACTGGGTGATGTTAAGTATCAACACAATGTCACGATTATTGGTGACAGTGCTGGTGGCGCCATTTGCACCAGTTTAAGCATGAAAAGTTTGACCGATAAGCGGATTAACATCGACCAACAAATTCTTATTTACCCGAGTGTCGATTACACCTTAAACAGCCCATCATTAGACAGTAATGGCACTGGATTCTTACTCGAAACACCCCGTATAAAGTGGTATTTCGAGCAGTATTTTCAAACGACTGATGCCGATATCATTAAACAGGCTTCACCTTTGTTTGGGGCTATGTATGCTAAATTGCCTAAAACCCTTATTTTTACTGCAGGCTGCGATCCGCTTAGGGATGAGGGAGTAGCCTATGCTAAGGCATTAATTGCAGCTGGGGTTGATGTTGAACATCATTCGTTCGACGGCATGATCCACGCCTATATGTTACTGCACGATCTTGTTAAAGATGAATGCATGGCAACCTATCAACACATCGCTGAGTTTATGGCCAAGGTCTAATTGGTACTTATATTTATACCAGTACCAATAAGAGTACTTATTCTTATCCAACACCATTACCTTGATCAGTAAATCAGTCGGCCAAATCTTATTGTCTTTGCAAATAAAACAACCCGTATGCACACAGTGAATACGGGTTGATGTTGTTAAGCACAATTGTTGCTTGAAAATTGTGCTAACACTTGTGTTTAACTGAGCTTAGCTCAGTTTATTGCGCTGTCCACGCACCATCCATTGGCAACGCTGCACCGGTAATGCCTCGAGCGGCACCACCACAAAGAAATAAAACAAACTCGCCGATTTGTCGTGGTGCCAGCATTTCTGGTAACGGCTGCTTGGCTGTCACGAGTTGATATTTAGCGTCTTCATAACTCAAGTTTTTATCGCTTGCTATGCTGTCAATTTGTTTGCCTATAAGCGGCGTATCAACCCATCCTGGACAAATCGCATTGACGGTAATCCCTTGTTCAGCACATTCAATCGCAACCACCTTGGTTAAGCCAATAATTCCATGTTTTGCTGCACAATAGGCTGCCTTATTGGCAGACGCGACTAAACCATGCACTGAGGCAATATTGATAATTCGTCCCCACTTTTTTTCCGTCATTGCAGGCACGACTTGTTGAATGGTATGAAAAGCGGAAGACAAGTTAATGGCAATGATGTCATTCCACTTTTCGACCGGAAAGTTGGCCACATCCTGGGTGTGCTGAATGCCAGCATTGTTAACCAAAATATCTATACTGCCTAATGCACTCATCGCACTGTCCATAAACGCATGTATGCAGCTAGCGTCTCTTAAGTCAGCATTGCTAAAAAAGGTCTTTATTTGGTATTGGGTTGCAAATTCAGCCGCTAAAGTCTGTCCTTCATCTTGGGCCATTAAGCCATGTAATACGATATGGCAACCTTGTTCGGCAAGTACATGTGCAGTCGCTAAGCCTATACCGCTAGTGGAGCCGGTAATAAGTGCCACTTTCCCTTTGAGTCCAGTTTGTAACGTCGACATAGTATCGGTTCCCTTAATTCAATAGCGGCAATGACAGCGTATGTCATCAACCTTTGTGACATGTTTTATGGCGAGATCATGTCTAGTGCATATTCTCGCGAACATCTGATTGAGTACTTTCAGAATAAAACAATTACAGCACTATTTAATTGGCACCTTAGTACCATAAGAACAGGGAAATGGTTATTGATAAATTGAGAGGGAGTTGAGGGCTTATTAAACCATATCGATAGGATCATCGACAGGATCTACATCTTTGATTATTGAGTTCTTGGTTAAAAAATGCTTAGTGAATAGGCGGGCGCATTACCAACTTATCTCTTTGCCTTGCCAATCTAAGTAACTGGCTTCGCCGTTGGGCTCAATATTGGCCATGATGTTATACAGCTGGCTGGCAACAAATTCTGGGGTAAAAAGCTTGCCTGCAGGCACATTAGCCTGGAAAGGTTTCGATAATGGTGTGTCAGTAGTGCCGGGATGAAACGCGATAAGTTTGACTCGTTTAAGGCGTCTGGCATATTCAACCGCAGTGGTTTTGATTAGCATGTTTAATGCGGCTTTTGACGCGCGATAGCCATACCAGCCGCCGAGGCGATTATCTGAAATGCTGCCTACTCGGGCACTTAATATGCTGATCACACATTTTTGTTCGCCAGTGACTTTATGACGCGGTAGTGACAATAATGAGGTGAGGGCGCTTAGCCATAACATAGGCACTATACTGTTGGCATAAAACAACTGTTCTAACGATAGTGCATCAATATCCTCAATGCGTTTCTCTGGCATTAATGTTGAATCTTTAGCCGAATGAGGCCCTAAAGTTGAATCAGCGCTTTGCGGTTTTTTACTGTGCAAAATACCATTACACATCACTATTCGTGTCACTTTGCCTGCAATGGCCGCTATATTGGTAACACATTGTTCTATTGAGGCTTGCTGATAATCACAGCTGAAATGATGATGACTAATATTGTCCGTAAGCTCATGTAGTATCAAATTATTTTGGCGGCTAACCGTAATGATTTGTAGCGGCGAAGTATCATGCTTGTTTGACTGCTGGCTTGATGCTTGCTGAATAACTGCTTGATCAGTATAGGCTTGGTGAGTAAAGATTTTGGCAATAAAAGCTTGTGCTATAAGCGATGACGCGCCAATCACAATAATGGTTTCTGTTGTCGTTGAATCGCTCATGCACTTTGCCCTTACTTTATTTTACAGTTGCCGTTATCACAGCGTTTTTGACCTGTAAGCAAATAAGATATACGGTAACGATTACGGGCAAAGGCTAAATACGCGAGGTCAGCAACAGGTTTAATCAGCGGTAAACGTAATAACTTTATCCAACCATGTTTACCGGTTAAGCCCCAAGCTTTAGCTGTAACATCTAAACCATACAGCCAGCTACCATCAGCTTGTAATCCATGTAGCACCGTATTGGCGTGCACTACATCTAAATCAGGAAAACGCAGATTAATATCCGCAGCGTTAATGTCTTCAAGGCCGATGCGGTTTAAATTGTCATAACGCTTTAATTGCTTCATTTCATTGAGACACAGCGGGCAAGTGCCATCGTAAAAAACAGTCAGTTCCATCATTTACCTCTTTATGCCAATGCTTACTAAACACACATTTTAAATGCTTATATTGACTATTGTACGCCCCAAACACCAAGCCAGTTTACTTTAGTTATACGATCAAAATTTTAGTCAAATCGTTTAGGTTTATGATCTTTTTATTTCACCTTGGCGTATACATTCAAAACAATTCACAAGGGTTCAATAATGCCATTAAGCCAAGCCATTATTAAGGTGACCAATTTACGCTTGCGCACGTTTATTGGGTTTAACCAAGACGAACGTGAAAAACAGCAAGACGTGGTGATCAATATCGAGATCCATTATCCAGCCGATCGATCGTTTCAAACCGACGACGTTGCCGATGCGCTAAACTACAAGGTGATCACCAAAAAAGTGATTCAGCATGTCGAAGAAGGCCGTTTTTTATTATTAGAAAAGTTAGTTGCCGACGTATTAGATATTTGTCGTGAGCATCCAACTGTTACCCTGGCCAGAGTCACTATTGATAAGCCCCATGCACTGCGCTTCGCCGATTCAGTGTCGTTATCTTTAGAGTATCAAGCCTAACCTATTATTAAGGATGTTATTATGACGACCATTAATGACATAACTCGCGCTGAGTTGTCTGCAGAAGCATTAAAAGTACAACAAGCGTTAGTCGCCCATGGCCTTGAAACACCGTTAGTGCCAAGTGACATGACCAGCGAGCAAAAATACCAGCGCATTAAAGGCTTAATGACCGAAGTTGTGTCGACGTTAGGGCTAGATTTAACCGATGACAGCTTAGCCGAAACTCCGCACCGCATTGCCAAAATGTACGTTAACGAAATTTTCTCGGGTCTCGATTATGCTAATTTTCCAAAAATCACTCAAATCGATAATAAGATGGGTGTTGAAGAGATGGTAAAAATTAGCAATATCAGTGTTGTGAGCACTTGCGAGCATCACTTTATTACTATCGATGGTTTCGCCAAAGTGGCATATATTCCCAAAGATAACATTATCGGCTTATCGAAAATTAACCGCATCGTGCGATTTTTTGCTCAGCGTCCACAAGTGCAAGAGCGCTTAACTCAGCAGATTTTAGTCGCGCTGCAAACGTTGTTGGCGACCGATGATGTTGCAGTGAGCATTAACGCCACCCATTACTGCGTAAAATCTCGTGGCATTATGGACACCTCGTCAAGCACACAAACCACTGCACTTGGCGGCTGCTTTAAAGCCAATCCTGCCAGCCGAGCCGAGTTTTTAGCATAACTTTTAGCATAACGTTTAGCATAACGTTTAGGCATAGCTCGCCTAAACTCGGGATCGCTAGCGCCACAGCATGATTTTTAATAATGACTTCACATCGTGAGGTCATTTTTTATAAACACTATCGATTGTCATTATTACGCGCTAGGATGGCTTTTAGTCAGATTCGAATGGTTTGCTTTGAGATAACCATCTAATTTAATTATGATAAAGGCTCAATGTATCAGAGCTGAAAATAAAGAGAGCATTATGGAACGTACAATACTGATCACCGGCGTAGGTAAACGCATAGGTTATGCACTGGCCAAATATTATTTGGCTCAAGGTCATCATGTCATTGGCACTTATCGCACCCATTATGACAGCATTGAACAGCTCGGTAAGTTGGGCGCGAGTTTACATTCATGCGACTTAACCGATCCAGCATCTATTGACGGATTAATTATTCACATCAATGAGCATCATGCTCGCGTCGATACCATTATTCATAATGCGTCAGACTGGTTACCCGATAACAGCGGCTTAAGCCCTGCCGATACGATGATGCGGATGATGCAAATTCACGTATCAGCACCGTATCAAATCAATCTCGCCTTAGCGCCATTACTGATTAGCGCCGCTAAAAGCAATGACGACAGTATTGGTGCCAGTAACATTATTCACATTACCGATTACGTTGCCGAAAAGGGCAGTAAAAAGCACATCGCCTACGCCGCCAGTAAAGCAGCATTGCATAATATGACACTGTCATTTGCCAGTTTATTAGCCCCACATGTCAAAGTGAACTCCATTGCTCCTGCGATGATTTTATTTAATGAAGATGACGGCGAGACATACAAAGCCAAGGCATTGGCTAAAGCCATATTGCCCAAAGAAGCTGGTAATGCGGAGATTATTGCTTTAGTCGACTACTTGCACACCAGCCATTATGTTACCGGCCGCAGCTACGCCGTTGATGGCGGCAGGCATTTAAAATAATCCATACAACGCCAAGCGCTAATGTGCGGGGCAATGTTGACGTTAATTTGTTATAGACTTCTAGATGGCTAATTGGTAGTGTGGATATTAATCAGTATCCACACTCGCTATTATCGAAAGGAAGTCACTATGTCTGCAGAAAACATGAAGCTGGAATCATTGGCGCTACATTATGGCTACGAGTCTGAAGCTACCACCAAAGCCGCTGCGGTGCCGATATACCAAACCACCTCATATACCTTCGATGATACCCAGCACGGTGCCGACCTGTTCGATTTAAAAGTGGCAGGCAACATCTATACCCGCATCATGAATCCTACTACCAGTGTGTTAGAGCAACGCTTAGCCGCCATTGAAGGCGGTATCGGTGCACTGGCTGTGGCATCTGGCATGGCTGCGATTACTTACGCGATTCAAGCATTAACCCAAGTGGGCGACAATATTGTCAGTACCAGCCAGTTGTACGGCGGCACGTATAACTTATTTGCCCATACGCTGCCACGCCAGGGCGTTGAAGTCCGTATGGCGGCGTTTGATGACTTTGATGGTCTCGACGCATTAATTGATGACAACACTAAAGCGCTATTTTGCGAATCGATTGGTAACCCAGCAGGTAATATTGTCGACTTACAACGTTTGGCCGATATTGCCCATAAACACGGAGTGCCATTAATTGTAGATAACACTGTAGCGACGCCAGTGTTGTGCCGCGCATTTGATCATGGTGCCGACATTGTTATTCATTCGCTCACTAAATACATTGGCGGCCACGGCACAACCATTGGCGGGGTGATTATTGACTCGGGTAAATTTGACTGGGTTGCCAACAAAAAACGTTTTGCGATACTTAACGAACCTGATCCGTCTTATCACGGTGTGGTGTATACCGACGCATTTGGACCCGCCGCTTATATTGGCCGATGCCGGGTAGTGCCACTGCGTAATACTGGCGCAGCCTTGTCACCACACAGTTCATTTTTGTTACTTCAAGGCTTAGAAACTTTAAGTTTACGTATGGAACGTCATTGCAGTAATGCGCTTACGCTAGCCGAATATCTACAGCAGCACCCAAGCATTAGTTGGGTAAATTACGCAGCACTTCCAGACAGCCCTCACCATGCAACCTGCCAAAAAATCACTGGTGGTAAAGCTTCAGGTATTATTAGTTTTGGTATTAAAGCCGATAACGCAGAAGCCGGTAAAATTGCTGGTGGTAAGTTTATTGATGCACTGCAAATGGTGCTACGTTTGGTCAATATCGGTGATGCTAAATCGTTAGCTTGTCATCCAGCCAGTACCACCCATCGCCAGTTAGACAGTGTCGAATTAGCTAAAGCCGGAGTATCAGAAGATCTAGTGCGCATATCAGTGGGTATTGAGCACATCGACGATATCATTGCCGATGTTAGCCAAGCATTAGAGAAAGCAATTGTGTAAGCTCATTTTTAGTCTAATCAGTTAACTAACCTGAGCTCGGGATAATAAATGCCTTTCAAACAGTCCTTTGCCCTGCTAACTGCGTTGAATCGACTTACAATAGACTAGCTATTGACGCGTCAATTCGCCTTGTTAGTAGAACAAATGACAAGCTTGAAAGTGAAGATGGGTAACGTATTGATTTTAAATAACATAAGTTCATCCCTTATCCCGAGCTCAGGTTAACTAAAAAGCCCCATCAATAGCGTTTATTGATGGGGCTTTTTATTACGAAACGGTAGCTATTTTAAATAGCTAATCTTCTCGTTGGGGTAATAATCACTGGTAAAGGAACATCCCAAAAATCAGTTGGAACTTGGCTCACTTGTTGGCAGTCGTGGGCAAAGCCAATGGCTAATGGCTTATTATCGACCACTTGTGTCAAGGTGCGGTCGTAATATCCGCCGCCCATGCCCATACGATTTCCGTGTTCATCAAAGGCGACTAGCGGAGTAATGATCATATCAAGCTTATCGACGGTAATGACATGCTGCACATTGAGTTGTGGCTCGCTAATTCCATATTGGTTGTTAACCATCACAGAATCGCGATCGTAACGCACAAACAACAAATTCCCCTTACTAAACGGATGAATACGCGGCAAATAGAGCGTGATATCCAATTCCCACAATGCTTCAATCAGTTTTTGAGTAGCAAGTTCACCATCGTGAGTGACATACAAGGCAACATGCTTAGCCGACTGTGCTTGAATTTCAGCAAGCATATGGCGGCTGGCAATCAAGGCTAATTGGGATTGTTCTTCAGTGCTAAGGCTATTACGCTCTTGGCGTACATGGCGACGAATGTTCTCGCGGCTCATGTCTGTGCTATCAAACAGTGGTTCTTGAAACTCAGAAGGCGTGGCAAAGTAGCTGATGCGTGCCGAAGAGGTTGACGTAAGCGGACGATTGCTTGAGTTCGTCATAAAACGAGTGATACTCATGTGTTTGGAGTACTCCATCACTAACAAATGAAATTAAAAAACAGCTAATAACACAATATGAAAGTAGGTTATCGCTTTCTGAGTCGATATGAAAGCACAGGTTAATCTTCTGCTAATGTTGCTACAAAATTTAGCCTCTGCTCTGCATATCGAACCTAAATACGTAACACTATTTATCCATATTCATTGATTTTAGTAGCACTGGGCTATCGTAATCCGCCACCATTGTTTTTGCTTTTAACCAAAAACGTCTACGGGTTAAAAAATAAGTAAAGCTAATCGATAACAAGCCCCACTCAAAGACATTGTGCTTCATAAAATCCAAGGCCGATGTTAATAGTTTTGTCACCTCACGGGCATAATGAGTATGATCTACCACAAAACCATACGTTGGATTTATCACGTAAAGCCCATATTGAATGGCGCAGTAAATACCCAGCCCAGCCAATAAACCAAACAATTTCCCATACCATCTTTTAGGTTTTTTCACCCCAAAAATAAGTAAGTAAACACCGACTAATAACGATCCACTCACTAAGGAGCTTGCTATGGTGGGTGAATGTCTAAGTAGTTCTAACGTATTGTAATAAGATGAAAAGCCGATATGTGGTAATAATAGTGTGATGCTTATAGCTAACAGCCATATTTTAGTTTTACCGATATTTTTCCAGTACCACTTCTTCACACTCTTATAGCTTAACCACAGTAGTCCAAAGACAAACACATAGTTCACATAAGCGGGGAGCCCAAATAAACCAAATTTCATCATCAGTAACGCCATTATCCATTCAGGCACTTGTGACACGCTCATGCGATGACTTGTTTCTGCGGCAAATGAAGGAAATAACAGCGCGATTAACATCCCTAACGTGAAGAACAAATAAGTGTACTTTATTAAGCTTAAAAACATGTTTGGGGCAATGCCCTTAACACTCTGCTTTTTTAACGTAGTGACTAAGTGTTGATAGTTAGAGATAACAGCATCGTTAATCTCTTTTGAAACCCAATTTTCTGTTAATAACGCAATTTGAGTATTGGTGGTGTGCGCTTCAATAATGTCTTTTATGGCAGGTGTTGCTAATATATCTTTGTCGGTTTCTTGGTCATTACCGGTCATTTCTTGCGCTACAAACCATACCGCAGGATCGTAAACTCCACCGGCATTATGTGTGGTGTCATTCTTACCTGCAAAACACATTGTTGTATCGACTTTATCTATGGTAGCGGTAAATTGTAACGTCGGCAGTTTAGCGGTAAAAGCATAAATAAAAGTACAACCATCAAGGGTGCCCTCAACGTCAACTTCAGTTATCTCGGTCAAATGATAAACTAAGTCTAAACCATTATTTTTAACGAATTCAGAAGTCCATTCGTGATAGTCGTTACTGTTATAAGCCCATTTAGTGCTGCGTTTGGCATCACCATCAATGGTGTAACTGTAATAGAGATATCCACCACCATTACAAGTATTGCAGGTTACTGAACCTGAGCCGTTGCAGGTATAACAGGTTTTTTTACCACTTCCCCAGCAAGATGAGCATGATTCTGTCGTGTAAACCGTGCGATTATTATGGCTGTCGTAACGCGACACACTAATGCGGCCGCTGCCACTACAACCGGTACAAGAATTCTTGCCAGAGCCATGGCAATTAGAACAGCTTTGTGACCCAGAGCCACTGCAGTTGTAACACACTTTGCTGCCTACATAGGTTTCTGGTGCAGATTTTAAGTCTCTATTTCGGATCAAAAAATTGCTAGAAATATCAGGCCCAAGAATATTTAAAAAGCGGTCATTAAATAACGAGTTTTGTCCGCTAGCATACTCTTTTGCTTTGTCGTGGGCGTAATCCCTCGCATTTGATGCACTACCAGATTGGATACCATTAGGACAATAAGATCCATGTTCGTGCTGACTCACCCCAACTTCAATCGTCCACCCAAAAGTAAACTTAAGCTGAGGTTGCTTTGTTTGTTCGTTACTCAATATTACAGGGACATCGACACCGGTGAGGTCTTTACCGTTATTACGGATAAATCGTTGGAATTGTTCTAATTTACTCACGTAATACTTCCTATAAACAATGTGTGATACATTTTTGCTATTTGTCGTTATTTAGTTATTTAGCTAACCGCTGTGTATTAAAAATTGATTTCAAAACTCGTTTCATCGGCCTTCAAATAAACCCACTTTCTGATCGGCTCTTGTCCTGGGGCAGAGACTTTAATGTCATAACTGCCCGCAGGTAGCATCATGCCTGCTTGATACTTGGGTTTTATGTTCATCACTGAAACCTTGGCTCTGGCGATATTGCTGTTAATAGTGAGTGGCAATAAGGCTGAGCTTTTAGGTGATGAGGTAACGGTTTTCGTTGAATCGTGTGTTGGCATCACCGCTAAATCAAAGCGATTAATCGGGTCGCTGATGGCATTAAATCCTTCAGTAATAAACAAGCGTTGATCAATAGATGAACCGACAGGTTGCACCATAGGCAGGGTCACTAATAACCATTTAAGTGTATATGACACCGTGGCGGAATCGTTCTTTTCCATTTGATCAAAAAAGTAATGCAGTGATGAGCCTGGCATAGTGTATTGGTTGCCGCCCATCGATAACGGAACCACAAATATTGACGCTAATAACACCGTTGATATCACCGGTTTTATCAAACGATTAGGCTTAACTCTTGGCGCAGAGGACGCACGTTTAGCTTGTACTAGTTCGACCGCTTTCATCGGTAGCTTTAATACGGTAAGTAACACTAATGCTAAGCTAATCGCCATAGAAATTGGCGGAATAATAGTTGAACGTAATGCCGATTTACCTGTTGATTCAAACGAACCGCCATCGGCAAACTCTGCTTGCTGCGCTTCGAGTACATTCAGATACTCTGTGGTTTTACGTTTAATATTAGGTTCAATGATGTGTTGTTTGAACTCGCGATTATTCCAATCGGCCAGCGTAGGGTTAACGTATAACTCTTTCATTTCTCGTTTAATACGTTGTTGAATAACGCCTTGCTGCTGAAAGGTTTGCCAGCTCAAATTCGGTGGCATATCGCTACCCTTAGCTTTCATTTTTGAGCGCCACTCGGCATCAGCCTGTTGACGCACTTTTTTAGCGACAGCGATATCAAAACTATTACGGTCGGTTATTGACCAAGAAGGGGATAAGGTTAAGCCTTTTTGCTTTAGCTTCTTATTGACTTTGATGCTGGTCAGCTCATGTACTCTAAACTCATGGATTGAGTTAATCCCTAATGGGTAACCCCCTGACTCCTTAGCAAAATCAGGCGCCATTTTTACCATCAACACGCGTTTGTAATGATTCACATCGTTGGTATACACCATGCGATGATCTTTAAAGCCAGCATCGCCACCAGTTATAGCATCTGCAGCCTGCATCGCCGTGAATAAGCCTAAGCTCATAATGCCTGAAATAATAGAATTGCCGACGTTTTCTGAAGTTGAAATCTCTTCGCGGATGAGCCAATCATTAGGAGGAATATAAGGAATACTGTATTTGGCTATTTCTTTGTCGTAGCCTTTTTGTAATCGCTCGAAACATCTATCCTTACTACTACCACTTTTCTTTTCTGAGCATTTATTACGACGCTCAAAATAATCGTATAATTTAGGGGCTATTTTTTGCGCACGTGATTCGACCCGAGCTTCATAAGCTTTGGTACCTTTTTGGTATTGCTCCCAGCCTTGTTTAACTTGATTTTGGGTGTCTAACCAGTACGAATCTGACCGCGTTTGTACGCTGGCTAAGGCTTGGTTATATTGATTTGAACCCGAGGCATACTCAGTGTATTTATTGCGCAGTGTTTGGCGGAAGTTGTCATAATGGCCATAGTGTTCATCAAACCGAGACATGGCGCGATCGCGGACAAACTTTTCCATTATCAAATGCTTTTTGTCCTTTAAATCGTCGACTAATTTATCGTCAGCGTAAACAAGCCCACCAAATACGGATAAAAAGGTTTTTTCGATAGCGCTGTGTTCTTTATTGGGATCGTACTCAATACCTTCGAATGTGATTGAGTTTTCAATTAACGCACTACGGAGTAATTGCGACAAATAAGCTTGTTGGCGTTCTTCAGGCGTTGAAGCGTCAATAATAAAATGATCAACTAACCATTTTTGTCCAAAAAACACAGTGGGCCATACAAGTACCGCAATGAGTGCAAAGTAACCTAAAGCGCGTGAGACTTTAGCAACTCTTTTACCCTTTAATAATAAATCTGCTAGAAGTAACGTTACACCAATACCGCTGATGGATCGGCCAAAGAGTTCAACCAAGCGTAAGTCTTCCATACTGGAGTTTCGTCCTCCAGCTACATCGGTTAATGCCGCATTAAATACCGCTTCCGGGAACAAATACACTAACGAACAAATAAACATCAGCAACATCCACCAGAAGGGTTGGCCCGTTTTACTTATTTGGGCTTCAACGGCTTGTTGCTTTTCTACTTTTTTAGCGGTTGATTGCTGACTTTTTTGTACTTTTTCCAGCTCTTTTACTGCGGATTCCATTTTCTTTTGTGTCGGGGCGCTGTTTAGCAGATTTGTTGCAAATGGACTTTTGTTATCTTCAATCATATTAATCTTTATCAACCATCGTCTTTTTATATTTATGTAGTGGTTTACTGCTATTTAGCTTGGCGCTGGGGTAACCTTAAAATAATTGTCTCACCGGTATCATTATCAATTTTTTCATCAATGATCGTTGGAAAACCATGTTCTAACAATGGAGTAGGAATATTATTAGGCACCACTTTTACTGGTGTATGGTTAATCGGTGCAAGACCAGAACCTAATGATAAATAGTAACCTTCAGTTTGATATCCACGCATTTCGTTAAAACGATCAAAGTCAGCATCTTGCGGTAAAGACGCTATATAACGGCCAAGATGGCTTGATGGTTCATAGCGCTTAGTAGGCACTGCCGCATTAAATAAACGTTGGCAAATTGTATAAGGCGTTGCATCAACAATGGCGCCATCAGGTAATTGTGCGGTTGGTAATTTAATTAATTGTGACTGATGATACTCGCTGCCATTAAGTGAGTAGGTGTAGACCTTCATGCCCAGTTGGTGAGCGTAATATTTAACGCTTGGATGCTGCATAAAGCTGCGTATATCCAAGTGGAGTCCAGAGTGCCTACCCAGTTTTTTTTGTAACTTAGACAGAGACGATTTTGCTGTGTAATCTTTATAGCGTGAACGATAACGCTTAGTGCCGTATCGCCCTACGAGTTCAAGCTTGCTTTGATTATCTAAGTAATAAGCATCATTTTTGACGCCTTGACGTAAATCAGTCGTTAATTTTTCAATGCTTGTTGGGTGTCCACCCTGAATAAAGCCTAAATACACCGATGGGTTAATGCCTCGCAGCTTATAAAGTATTTCTTGGTCTGCGGCTGAATAATAAAAACCACCTAAACCAATATATTTTCTGAGCATATTATCAAGCTCAACGAGTTTTTGGCCGTTGGTGTCAGACTTAATTTCTACATTGAGTTGTTGATTGTTATTGCGCAATGCAGCAAAGGTTTTAAAGGCTTCAACTGCGGCAATAGGGCGTTGGTCGAGTAAATTGTTACTCTGCTTGTCTCGCAGTTTGAGATTAGCAAACTCTTGAAAATTCATACGGTTTAGTTTGAAGCGCTCACCGGTGTAATACACTGTCGCGCGACCTGTTTGACTGTCGTGATGATTAACCCAAGTGCCATCTTTAAGCAGCATTACGTCAATTTCAACACTATTAAAGTTATCATTTAACGCCGACGCGATGGCATTCGCGCTACTTTCTGGTTGTCGAAAATCGCCCCGATGAGCAGATATGTCTAATCGACACTCGGTAGTTGACAGCATTTTGATATTGCCATTATTGGCCAGATATAAATTACGGTCGCCCAAGCTCAGCTGAGTATCAATAATATTCAAGCCTTGGGTAGCAGCATCAGTTGGTAAATGAGATAACTCAGTGGGAACAATATTAACAGGCTTAGGTGAAGGCGTTGGGGTGGATTTACAGCCTGCTAAAGTAAGCAGTAGTACAGCCATAATGATGCTGTAAAAATAGCGGGCGGCGACACGACTTGTCATAATCCATATTTACAAGTTATTAATATTTAATGTTTTATACATTAATGAACCCGGTAAAACAACCTTATGGATTAAAGTAAACCTGTTTCAAACATCAAAATGTGAACGAGGATGACTTATCAAAACCTGATTAATTTCAGATCCGGTCCAGCACCATTCAGATTTTTCAATTCAAGGCACATTAATGCAGCAAATGGTTGTTATCTTTTATATCAATGTGACTGATATATGGGCAGACATAAATGTTTATGGCTAAATCAAGGTAACAAATAATGGAATATTGCAGAGGTATGATGAACACTTCTTAAAGAGTGTTCATCATAAAATTAGAATGCTCCCCAAAATACCGCTGCCGGCGCAGCCCTTGAACCGTAGGTTCAAGGCGGGTAAATGTTCATCTCCTAAGGCTTCTCGGTATAATCCGAGCATGCACAATGTTAACGAAAGCATTCACCCTGGGTTTGTAATTATCGGCACAGGGACTTAACCAACGAGCAAATATCCCAGGGAGCAAAACAGGGTAGAATTAAGCAATGCTTAGTTCTGAAATCTTAGTTTAGCCTTCCTAGCGGCTTCGTTCAACCAACGATGTTTCCAACGTTGACTGTAATAACGAAATACGCTCATCCATTTGCGCCATATATTGTTTATTTTTTTGTTTTTCTTCAAACAATTCATTGCCAATGTTCAGTGCTGCCATAATGGCTAACTCTTCACGGCTTAAATTATTAGTACGCGACTTCAAGGTTGTCAGTTGGTTTTCAACTTCTCTGGCAACAGTGCGCAAGGCATCTTCGCGTCCTTTTGGACATGCGATAGAGTAGGTGCGCCCTAATAGGGTAATATCAACTGCACTGTTACTCATAATGTTGCCTCAGATCCTTAGTCAGTTCGCGAACTATATAGGGCTGAATTTAAAAGAGCAAGGCAACAGCATCCCTTTTTAACTATTTGCTGTTTGTGTGAACAAATCCGCTTCAGTCTAGGCATAATTTGGGCACAATACACACTAGCATTTGGAGCATCATACTAACTCTGCTAGCATTGAAGCAGATATTGCGTTATTAGGAATTTACCATGGCAATCCCACCTTCATTATGTATTGAAAAACTAAAACAGGCCTTAGATTACGCTGAAGTCGGCCAGCATCCAGTAGAAGTGCATGGGGCGCTTGTTGGGATTATTTGTGGTGGTGTAAAGCAAGAAAATTTAGCTTGGCTCAAGCCGTTAGTTGAATTAATGAACGACGGTCAACCGCTAGAGCCAAACTTACAACAGCTGATCAGCGATTTGTATCAAGACACAGTGGCACGCTTAGTCGATTTCGAATTTGGCTTTACTCTTTTATTACCAGAAGAAGAAGCGTCACTGAGCGATCGCGTTGAAGCGTTAGCCTTGTGGACCCAAAGTTTTTTAACGGGTATTGCCATCATTCAACCTGAGCTAAACAAAGCGTCAGCCGATGTGCGAGAAGTGATTAAAGACCTTGCTGATATTGCCCAGGTAGAATTTGACGTTGGTGATGACGAAGAATCAGAAGTTGCCTACGAAGAGCTGCAAGAGTTTGTCAGAATGTCTGCTATTTTATGTTATTCAGAATTTGGCTTAGACATGCCTTTGAATGACACCGATGAGCATTCTACTTTTCACTAACATTTTGGTATAGGCAGCAACGCAGCGTATGACCACAGCACACACATCTACCGAGCCACTCGTCGTTGATATTGCCATAGTGGGTGGCGCCATGGCAGGTGCCACGTTAGCCCTAGGGTTAGCTAAGTTATCTGCCACATTATCTGCTACTTTATCATCTGCCACTTTAGCGCGTCCGCTGCGCATTGCACTCATCGAAGCTCATGTTGCCAACAACAATCATCCCGGTTTTGATGCCCGTTCTATCGCCATTGCGCACGGTTCTATTTTCGAACTGACTCGTTTAGGCATTTGGCCTAAGTTGCAGCATCTTGGCACCGCGATCGAAAATATTCATGTGTCTGATCGCGGCCACTTTGGCATGACCGAACTCAACGCTAAACCATTAGGCTTAGACGCGTTAGGGCAGGTGGTTGAATTGGCTCGTGTGGGTAACGTGTTATTCGACGAATTACAAAAGTCATCTGTCAGCGTGTTTTGTCCTGCCAAAGTCACTGATTTACAAGCCCAAACAGACGGTCACTTATTAACATTAGATAATGGCACTCAGCTGCATTGTCAGTTGCTGGTGGCCGCAGATGGCGCTCACTCGGTTGTGCGTCAACATTTGCAGCAGCCTACTGAGCAAGTCAATTTTGATCAAACGGCGGTCGTTGCCAATGTCATTACCGACCAACCGCATCAACACTGGGCTTATGAGCGCTTCACCCAAACAGGTCCATTAGCACTGTTACCGATGACGTCAGTGCCATCAACACCTTCCACTCAAGCGCGATATTCACTGGTATGGGCATTACCGCCAGCCAAAGCTGATGAATTAAAAAATGCGGATAAAGCTGAGTTTTTAGCGGCATTGCAACAAGCATTTGGCCATCGTGTCGGCCGCTTTATCGATGTGGGTCAGCGGGTCAGTTATCCACTCACGTTATCGTACATGCCTCGGCCGATTTACCATCGTTGTATATTTGTCGGTAACGCCGCGCAAACGCTACACCCTATTGCCGGACAAGGTTTTAACCTGGGTTTACGTGATGTAGTCGGGCTACTCAAGGTGCTTGAACATGCCTTTAGCAGTAACACGGCAACCGAAATCGACCTCGGCAGCAGCGCTATCGTGCATCAATATTTAGCCGCTCGCCAAGCCGATCGCGACAGCACACTCAACAACATCGAATTTTTAGTGCGTGGCTTTTCCAATCAATATTGGCCGTTAGTTGGCGGACGCAATATCGGTTTGCGTTTATTGTCTTGGCTACCGCCGTTAAAGCGCCCCGTAGCGCAAACCGCCATGGGCTGGCGTTAACTCATTTTAAGGTAAGGATTGACCATGTTTTCAACTAAAACTTATGATGTTGCCATCGTCGGCGGTGGTATGGTCGGGCTTGCAACCGCAATCGGTTTAGCCAATGCCGACCTTAATGTGGTGGTTATCGATGCTGGCACAACCCAAGCGGTCAGCGGTGAGCCTAAATTGCGCGTCAGTGCTATTAACAAAGCCAGCCAACAACTGCTGGAAAACCTCGGTGCTTGGCAATACCTCGACGACAACCGTGTTAGCCCTTACCAAAAAATGTCGGTATGGGACAAAGACGGCCTAGGCAAAATTGAGTTCGATGCCCACAGCATCAGCGAAGCCTATTTAGGTTCGATCATTGAAAACGACGCCATCAGTTACGCCCTTGCCAAACGCGCCAGCGAAATAAGCAACATTACCCATATTGAAAACCAACGCCTTGAGCGTGTAGCCTTTGGCGAGCGCGAAGCATGGTTAACTCTAGCCAATGGCGATAACGTCAGTGCCGCCGTGGTGGTTGCCGCCGACGGAGCTAATTCTTGGGTGCGCCAGCAATGCAGTATTCCGCTAACCTTTTGGGACTACGGCCACCATGCCATTGTCGCGACCGTGCGCACCGAACTCGCTCACGACGCCACCGCCAGACAAGCCTTTTTACCTGGCGGCCCATTAGCTATGTTGCCACTGTACGACGACAACTTATGTTCCATCGTCTGGTCAGTATCGCCGGACCAAGCCGAGCAATTGTTGGCATTAGACGATATCGAATTTGGCAAAGCATTAACTGCTGCGCTTGATGGTCGTTTAGGCATGTGCCAAGTGGTTAGCGAGCGCCAATCATTCCCGCTACGTATGCGTTATGCGCGCCACTTTGCTCGCCATCGATTAGTACTGGCTGGTGACGCTGCTCATACCATTCATCCGTTAGCTGGCCAAGGGGTTAACCTAGGCTTTTTAGACGCAGCCAGCATCATCGACACTTTTACCGAACTGCACCAGCAAGGCAAAGATTTAGGCGAATACAGCCATTTGCGCGCCCTTGAACGTTGGCGTAAAGCAGAGGCGATGGAGATGATTGCCACCATGGAAGGCTTTAAAAGACTGTTTGCCGGCAGCAATCCGCTTAAAAAAGCCATGCGCGACATAGGCCTAACCCTAGTTGATAATGTCGCTGGGCTGAAAACAGTGTTCATCAAACAGGCTATGGGTAACAAAATGACATTACCTAAACTTTGTCGCGAGCCAATTTCATCATAGCTAATATAGAAACTTGTTTAATATCAGTCTATACAGTTAAATCAGCGTTTTTATTGTAAAAAATTATGTAAAAAAATTACAACAATAGATTAGCTAAACTAATGCGACCGGACTCGGATTAGAAAAATTTTTTGTATACAAAGTGGGTCTGCGGAGTATAATTTTGGCCGCATTTTATCAAAAACCTACATAAGAAAGGCCTCAAAAAAAGGGATAATAATGGCTAGCAAAACAGTACTTTTTAACAAGCATTTAGAATCTAAAGCCAAGATGGTTGATTTCCACGGTTGGGAAATGCCGATTAACTACGGCTCTCAAATCGAAGAACATCACGCAGTACGTCAAGACGCAGGCATGTTCGACGTGTCGCACATGACCGTAGTTGACGTTACCGGCAGCGATGCTTGTGCCTTCTTACGTAAGTTACTTGCTAACGATGTCGCCAAACTTACCGTACCTGGTAAAGCCCTTTACGGCGGAATGCTAGACGAAAACGCTGGCATCATCGACGACCTTATTACCTACTACTTAACCGACACCCATTACCGCGTAGTGGTTAACTCCGCTACTCGCGACAAAGACCTCGCCTGGATCAACAAACAAGCCGCAGCATTTGATGTTGTTGTGACTGAACGTCCAGAGCTTGCGATGATTGCCGTGCAAGGCCCTAATGCTAAAGCCAAAGCAGCTACTGTATTCAGCACTGAGCAAAACGCTGCCGTTGAAGGCATGAAGCCATTCTTTGGTGTGCAATCAGCCAGCTTATTTATTGCCACAACCGGTTACACCGGCGAAGCGGGCTACGAAATCATTGTTCCAGAAGCCGAAGCAGAAGCCTTATGGCAAGCACTACTAGATGCAGGCGTTAAGCCATGTGGTTTAGGTGCGCGTGACACATTACGCTTAGAAGCGGGCATGAACCTATACGGTCAAGACATGGACGAGTCAATTAATCCATTAGCCGCTAACATGGGCTGGACTGTAGCGTGGGAGCCAAGCGAGCGTGACTTTATTGGCCGCGACGCACTTACCGCCATTAAAGCGGCTGGCACAGACAAATTAGTCGGCTTAGTCATGGAAGAAAAGGGCGTATTACGCCACGATATGGCAGTATTTTTTACCGACGCAGACGGTGTTGAGCACCAAGGTGTGATCACCAGCGGTTCGTTTTCGCCAACATTAGGCTATTCTATTGCCATGGCCCGTGTGCCTAGTGGTATTGGTGCCATCGCTGAAGTTGAAATGCGTAAAAAGCGTGTTAACGTAAAAGTCATCGCTCCAAGTTTTGTACGTAACGGTAAGCAAGCTTTCTAACAACTCAATAAAATGAGTTGCGCTTTACCCAAAAAGAATTTATTTGTTAAGTATTAGAACATCAGATTAAGGAACAACGATAATGAGCACTATTCCAGCAGACTTGAAATATGCATCTTCGCACGAATGGATCCGTAAAGAATCAGACGGTAGCTACACAGTAGGTATCACTGAGCATGCTCAAGAGCTATTAGGCGACATGGTATTCGTAGAATTACCAGAAGTTGGCGACACAGTAACTGCCGGTGAAGACTGCGCAGTGGCTGAATCAGTTAAAGCGGCATCAGACATCTATGCACCTATTTCTGGTGAAGTGATTGCCGTAAACGAATCTTTAGAAGATTCGCCAGAGCTTGTTAACAGCGACGCATTTGGTGACGGTTGGTTCTTCCGTGTTATGCCTTCTGACGAATCAGAAGTGGATGCATTATTAGATGCAGACGGTTACCAAGAAGTGATTGACGAAGAATAAGCGCCAATGACGCAGGAAGCTCCCTCGGGAGCTTCTTTGTTATCTAACGATAAAAGTGTTGCGCCCTGCAGTATTGTCGTTTCAGCTTCATAAAGGAAGTGGCACACATAAAGCCACTCACGACGTAAGCGCGTTGCATTAATAAACCCTTTACGGGTTAGTCACGTATTACACGTTTTCACCCTAATCCAGTTCTGTGCCCTACAGCCATAACTGGTCGATTTGGAACAAGGTTTAACATGACCAAGCAAACCCTGACACAACTAGAACAACACGAGTTATTTCTAACCCGCCACATTGGCCCAAATGCTGAGCAGCAACAAGAAATGCTCAACTTCATTGGTGCAGAGTCGTTAGAAGACTTAACCGCGCAAACCGTTCCTGGCAAAATTCGTTTACCACAAGACCTCACCATCGGTGACTCATGTGGCGAAGCCGAAGGTATTGCCTATATCCGCAACATAGCTGACAAAAACAAAGTCTTTAAAAGCTATATCGGTATGGGTTACTACGGCGTGCAAGTGCCAAATGTTATTTTGCGTAACGTGTTCGAAAATCCAGGTTGGTACACTGCTTATACTCCATATCAGCCAGAAATCGCTCAAGGCCGTTTAGAAGCAATCTTAAACTTCCAACAAGTGTCAATGGACCTAACCGGCCTTGACCTTGCGTCAGCCTCATTGCTGGACGAAGCAACCGCAGCGGCAGAAGCCATGGCCCTTGCCAAGCGCGTGTCTAAAGCTAAAAAAGCCAACATCTTCTTTGTTGCCGATGACGTATTCCCACAAACATTAGACGTAGTGAAAACCCGCGCAGAATGTTTTGGTTTTGAAGTGGTCGTTGGCCCAGCGAGTGAAGCGGTAAATTACGAATTATTTGGTGCCTTGTTCCAGTACACCAACCGTATTGGCCAAATTACCGATTACACTGAGCTATTTGCTACGCTCCGTGACAACAAAGTCATTGTTACAGTAGCAGCCGACATCATGTCGTTAATGTTACTTAAATCACCGGGCGCGATGGGTGCAGATGTAGTATTTGGTAGCGCGCAACGTTTTGGCGTACCAATGGGATACGGCGGACCACACGCAGCATTCTTCGTTGCCCGTGACGAACATAAACGTTCAATGCCAGGCCGTATTATTGGTGTGTCAAAAGACACCCGCGGCAACAGCGCATTACGTATGGCCATGCAAACGCGCGAGCAACATATTCGTCGCGAAAAAGCCAACTCAAACATTTGTACCGCGCAAATTTTATTAGCCAACATGGCGTCGTTTTATGCAGTATTCCACGGCCCACAAGGCTTAAAAACCATAGCATCACGCATTAACCGTTTAGCCGACATTTTAGCGGCAGGCTTAACAGCAAAAGGCTTAACCTTAGCTAACACCACTTGGTTCGACACCATCAGTGTTAAAGGTGCCGACGTTGTCGCCATTAATGCCCGCGCCATAGCTGCGCAAGTTAACTTACGTATAGATGCAGACGGCGTGTTTGGTATCAGCTTAGATGAAACCACTATCCGTACAGACATCGCAGACTTATTTGACGTTATCCTAGGCGCAGGCCACGGTTTAGATGTTGCAGCACTCGATGCCGACATCGTTGCTAATGGCAGCCAGTCAATTCCAGACGCGCTAGTACGTCAAGATGCGGTATTAACACATCCAACGTTTAATCGCTACCAAAGCGAAACCGAGATGATGCGTTATATCAAGCGTCTCGAAAACAAAGATTTAGCCTTAAACCACTCAATGATCTCGTTAGGTTCATGCACCATGAAACTCAACGCAGCAGTGGAAATGCTACCGGTAAGCTGGCCAGAATTTGCTAACATGCACCCATTCTGCCCACTAGACCAAGCACAAGGTTACACCCAGCTAATTAACGAACTGTCTGAGTTTTTAGTTAAAATCACCGGTTACGATTCTGTGTGTATTCAACCAAACTCTGGTGCACAAGGCGAGTACGCTGGCTTATTAGCGATTAAGAAATACCACGAGTCTCGCGGCGACGCGCACCGTAACATTTGTTTAATCCCACAATCAGCTCACGGTACCAACCCTGCATCGGCACAACTTGCTGGTATGAAGGTAGTGGTTACTGCGTGCGACAAGCAAGGTAACGTTGATTTAGAAGACTTACGCACTAAAGCAGCGGAGCTTGCCGACAGCCTATCGTGCATCATGATCACGTACCCATCGACTCACGGTGTGTACGAAGAATCAATCCGCGAAGTATGCGAAATCGTCCATCAATATGGCGGTCAAGTGTATCTAGACGGCGCAAACATGAACGCACAGGTTGGTTTAACATCACCAGGCTTTATCGGCGCAGACGTATCGCACCTTAACTTACACAAAACCTTTGCTATCCCGCACGGCGGCGGTGGTCCTGGTATGGGCCCAATTGGTGTTAAATCACACCTTGCGCCATTTGTAGCAGGCCACACAGTGATTAAGCCAGGCCGCGAAAGCGACCATAACGGCGCAGTATCGGCCGCACCTTATGGTAGCGCCAGCATTTTGCCAATCAGCTGGATGTACATTAAGTTGTTGGGCACTAAAGGGGTTAAGCAATCAACCCAAACAGCGCTATTAAACGCTAACTACATCATGAAAAAGCTGTCAGCACATTATCCTGTGTTGTTCACCGGCCGTAACGACCGTGTAGCCCATGAATGTATTATCGATTTACGCCCATTAAAAGAAACCTCTGGCGTAACCGAAATGGATATCGCTAAGCGTCTAAACGATTACGGTTTCCACTCACCAACCATGAGCTTCCCAGTAGCGGGAACCTTGATGATTGAGCCAACTGAATCTGAGTCTAAGGTTGAGCTGGATCGTTTCATCGAAGCGATGATTTCTATTCGCGGTGAAATTACCAAGGTAGAAGCAGGCGAGTGGCCAGTGGACAATAATCCACTGCATAATGCACCTCACACCTTAGCGGATATTATGGACCCAGAGTTCGATTCACGTCCGTACAGTCGTGAAGTAGCCGTGTTCCCAACGGCTGCGGTTAAGGCGAATAAGTTTTGGCCGACGGTTAATCGTATTGATGATGTGTATGGCGACCGTAACCTTATGTGTAGTTGCGTCCCACTCAGTGACTACGAATAAATGATAATGACTACTTGGCCTCGATAATACGGCGTCAGCCGACACTTTTCTCTTCTCATTGACACCAGTCAACTCCGAGGAGAAAAGCATCGGCTTCCTTGTCTTCTCATCGGCAGTAACGCCATTATCGTGGTAGTAGGCTTCATTTGAAGTTTTAGAATTAAAAAGCGACCGAAAGGTCGCTTTTTTGTTTGGTCATTCCAGTAAATTCCGAACAAACGTCTTTCCGGCAATGCTTTTAAGCCGGAATCCAGGTGTTTTCTTTTTTCTTCATCTTACATCTTAGCTATGGCCTGCGGCCACTAACGTCGTGGCGCGTCGCCCACACCAGACCAAGAGGAAACCAACGGCTGTTCCCTCTTGACTCTTTTTAAAAGAATTAGCCCAGCCGCCCCGCAACATTTTCCTTAATGATTTAAACAACAGATGCGAAAAGGTCGCCATGGGGATTGATCCAGCTTTTAACTTCGTTTGTAGTCTGCTTCGGCCCATCTTACAATAAAGAGTGAAAATGCTAACGCTTCCGATGGGAATCCGATGTGAATGGATTTACGAATGTCGTGATGGCATGGTCAATGATGTTCCCGACATCATAATGACATTTCCGGTATTCATATGGGGCTGCCCGAAAAAGCCAGTTTAGAAAACTGCTTTAATAGCTTACTCAAGTAAAGGCGACTTAATGAAATTCTTATTTAATATCCACCTTTTAAAAATACTGTTTATTAGCTTAATAATAGCGTTACTTTCAACCTGTACAGAGATAAAAAAAAGTGAGCCTGTAATTTACCTAATACCCGAAGGCTATGTTGGCTCTTTTTACATTATATTTAACGCACCAAATGGGCTGCCACCGAAATACGAAGTTGAATCTAGGGTATATGAAATACCGCCATCTGGAGTACTTGTTACACAAATGAATGCTAACGGAGGCTGGATTGAAAGTAGTAAAATGAAGTACTTTTACGTGAATGATACTGGTGATAGAACGCCTATTAATGAAGCCTCTGCATCAACAGAGCTGAATACGTCTAACAGCAATGCAGAAACAACAAGAACCGTGTATGTCGGTGGTTTAGGGCAATCGGGCCCAATATATGGCTGTACTGTGATTAATCAAAACTTTACGGTTGGTACAGACTCAGAACAAATTGACAGCAAAAATTTGTTCAATATATACGATGCTATAAAGCTCAGAAATATAGATGAAAAACTTTTTGATAATATGTGTCAACATTAAGAATAAATGGATATCTAAGACTCTGCCCTACTTATTTCACGGCCAAGTCCAGTGATAGAAAGTAAGCCACCTTTCATTGAGCTTTCAATGGCAGCAAACAAACTAAAGCGGCGAGTTTTGTGTGTTTTGTGCGTTAATAGGGGGGGCAAGTGAGAGGCATTTTGATAAAACTTGTTTTGCATTCATGGCATTTACTCGTGGTAATTTTTGTTTGGCGATAAATTTGATCACCAAATGCCATGAATGTTCCTTTCTTTTTTACCTATCTCTTTATTTATTAAATTTTTTTGTGGGGATCCCTCAGACTTTGCCCCCATTTATTATTGTTAAGTGATAATTTACTTCGTTTTATTATTCTTCACTTTTTAAATAATTTAGTTCATCTTTATATGATATCGTAGGTTCATAAAGCATATGATAACCTTTTCCAACAGCGCCTCTAAATTGAATTAAATTCGGTCTATTATTCCCAATGGTTAAAATGTGATCAATTGCTATTCCTGGGTATGGATCAATATATACAATATCTTTGATACCTAATTGATAAGCTTTTTTCGCACAAAGTTCACAAGGACTTGCTGTTGTAAAAAGCTTTCCCCCTTCAATGCCAGATGTTCCATATTTTGCTAGTTGTAAAAAAGCATTTTCTTCAGCGTGAAGTGATCTCGTATGAACTTGGTTACCTGATAAGTCGATTGAGTTCTTAATGTCTTTAAAACAATATGATAAATTTTTACCAATAGTTCCTGGCATATTCTTTATTTTTATTATTTCACCTCTTGCCGCATCTCTAAAATCAGAATTATGTCTTTCGTATAAACGTAAGCGCTCAATGAACTGGTGAAGCTTATTCTGCTTCACCTA
>TARA_R110002167_G_scaffold366325_1_pt1 | contig 103820 bp, 111 predicted proteins | sample TARA_R110002167 | Tara Oceans TARA_R110002167 (sample SAMEA4398238) | marine metagenome | biome: Polar Biome; feature: [MES] marine water layer (ENVO:01000295) within the mesopelagic zone...; material: water (ENVO:00002006), including particulate matter (ENVO:01000060) such...
TCTCTCTTTTTCAAGAAGATATGTCAGATCAGATCGAGACTTCTACATCTAGCACCTTATTTATCAAATGTTCGTTTTTCTGTTGAACCTGTTTTGGAAGTAATTGAATAAGCTGCTCTATAAGGCCAAGCTTTTTCGATGCTTCCTGTTTCAACTGTTGTGTGACTTGCACGGCGTTGTCACGTTCAGTCTTGATTGATTCCGACTGCGCTGATGTCATTTCCAGTTTCACTTCCAACCTGGCGATAGCTTTAGACAGTTCATTGTTCTGTGTGCCTACGCTGGCGGCCAGCGCCTCGGCATCCTTGAGCTCGCTTGATTTTGTCCTGAGATTTTCCTGTAAGGTAATGCGTTCTTTAACCAGTTTGGCATTCTCGGTGTTCAGGCTTAGCAGATCAGCTCGTAGCTTTTGCATATCGCCTTTCAGATCTCTGATCTGTTTTTCTGCGGCCGACCCTTTCGATTCATATTCCCGCTTCATGTCGCTGAGGTGCTTCGCGGCTGTTTCCCGCGTGGTCTTCAGGTTTTCGCGTTGGGATTCAATCATCTCATCCTGTGCGCTGGTTTTTTCGTTGAGCGATCTGATTTCAACTTCCTGAGTATTTACTTTGGCTAGCTGCGTTTGTTCTCGCTTCAGGGACTCGCTGAGTTTTACACGTACATCCTCAAGTGCAGCTGCAGTCGTTTGATGGCTCTGGATCTCAGCCGTTAACTTGTCGTTCGACTCACTCAAAGTTGATTCGAGTTTCCGTATTTCGCTGTCCAATACGGCCCGAGATTCTTCATACTTTGCGATCATCAAGTCCATATCGGATCGAGCATTCAGGTGGAACCTGTCGACCAATGGTTGCACTAGGCGTATTAGCTCAGCGGTATCAGGATCGAGACTTTCCGGTAAGCCGTAGTCTTCGCCATACCCAAGCTGCTCCAAAGCGGACTTTACCCAAGCGAACGAACCGCCACCAAGTTGCTTCTGCACTCGGTACGGCGTTACCTGCTTGTTCTGCGAACTCAGCTTCTTAGCGATGGCTTCAACGTCAATAATTGAGTGAGCTGCTGCACGTGCCATATCGAGATTTCCCTAGTGCTTTGATTATTTCTAAGTATATAGAAAGCATTCTAATGAAGAAATAGATAAGAATGAAATAGCTGTATTATTTTGCTTTTTATAAGGCGTGATAATTGGTATTATCATATGTAGACTGAGCAGAACGAAGAAGAGGGGAGTGGCGGGTGGAAAGATTGCGGCGGGAGGGCGTCAGTGTCGAGGCACTGAAAGAAGCCGGTTTGCGGCAGAATACCCTGCGGGCGGCCGACGGCGCCGTGCGGCACTTCGAGTACACCTTTGGTGGTCTGTTGCCGGCCAGCCCCACGGCGATGGCCGACTATATCGCGTTTTCGCTGGAGGAAGGTCTGGCGGTATCCACCGTGGGCCAGCGGGTGTCGCTGCTCGGCACCTGGCATGAGGAAATGGGTTACCCGAATCCGACTCAGGACAGTCTGGTGAAAACCGTACTCAAAGGGGCGCGAAGCCGGTACCGTAAGGCGCCGAAGAAAGCGGTGCCGCTGAGTCGGGATCACCTAGTCCGCATTGTCCAGGCCTGCGACGACGCGATTGTGGCGGCCGCTCAACTTGATGATCCAAAACAGAGTCTGGCGCAGACCCGCAGTGCCGGACGGGACAAGGCCTTTTTTCTGCTGGGATTCTGGTGTGCATTCCGCTCGGATGAGCTGGTGAATCTGCGCTGGGAATACCTGACCTTCGGCGAAGGTAGAGATGCAACGACCGGAAGGCCGATTCGCACCCTGGAGGTGTTTCTGCCGGCGTCCAAGGGCGACCGTAGCGCCGAGGGTCGGAGCTGGACTCTTCACGAAATGCCTGAGCTTTGCCCGGTGACCGCCCTCTTCGACTGGCGGTCCGCGATGATGGCCGACGAGGGGCCTGTGTTCGTGAAAATTGGGCGTTGGGGGCATGCGAGTGACGCACAGCTTCATATTAATAGTGTGCTGGAGCTGATGAAGCGCGCCATCGCTCGGACCGGGATCGAGGCGACCGGCTTTTCAACTCACTCCCTACGGCGGGGTTTTGCGAACCATGCCATTGACCGCAATACCGACGTGCGGGATCTGATGGATTGGGTGAAGTGGAAAGACATACGCAGTGCCGTGGCTTATCTGGAGGCCAATCAGCGCTTGGCCAATACCTTGGCAGAGATCGATCAGGATATGCCGCCAACGGTCAGCGTGTTGGAGCCGGTGCGGCTACGCAGAGAAGGCAAGAGCGTCCCAGTTGTCGCAGCGCCATTCAGTGACAGAACTCTTACTCTGAATGTGCGGATCGAGAAAAATAATGGCGCCGTGCCGGATCGTGCCGTGCAGCTTATCCGCCAAGATATTGAGCGGGGTGTATTGGCTAAGCTGAAGCTGGTGAAGAAAGACGGGCCTGAATACCATTTTATGTCGCCCGTGGATCTGGATAGCGCAGAATTCGCGGATTGGGCTGAGGATCTAATCCATGAAATCGTCGAGACAGTAGATGATGCAGCTTGCTGGTGTGAGCCTGAGTTGTGGCGAACGACGGGTCACCAAGAATATGGTCGAGAGTGGATGGGGCCCAGCATTGGCTGGGCAATTGGGGGCGATGGTGCATGATCTCGTCAGACGTAATCCCTATTCAGCTCAAAACCAGACAATACTACTCACGATATAACGATCTTGACTGGATCGTATTGGGCCGGAAGTAAATTATAACAAGTTGACCCTATCTACCTTCATCTTTTAGCTGCTCGAAAGCTGAGGCCATCGTTGGGTTATTCCTGGTAAGCTTTTTAACTGTCACATCTTGAGCTTTGTCGTTGGCAAGGCGAAGATTGCGGTCGGTGCTCAGCAGGGCATCCTTGGTCTTTTGCAGATGGTCGATGGATTTATCGATCTCATCAATCGCTGTCTGGAATTTACGGGAGGCCAGATCATAGTTCTTGGCGAAGGCGGTCTTGAAGGTATTCAAGTCGCTCTCGAAATTGGTGATGTCGATGTTCTGGGCTTTCACCAGGGCCAGCTCTTGTTTGTACTCCAGCGAGTTCATGGCGGCATTACGCAGCAGAGTAATCATTGGAATGAAGAACTGGGGCCGGATGACGTACATTTTGGGGTAGCGGTGAAATACGTCCACGATGCCGGAGTTATAGAGCTCGTTTTCGGGCTCTAGCAGCGAGACCAGAATGGCGTACTCGCAGCCCTTTTCATTCCGGTCTTTGTCCAGCTCTTTGAGGAAATCTTCGTTTTTCTTCTTGGTGGCAGTAGTATCGATCTCGTTTTTCATCTCAAACATGATAGAGACGATCGGCGTGCCGTTTTCATCGGCGTCACGAAAGATATAGTCGCCCTTGCTACCCAAGCTGGCGTCGTTGTCCTTCTCGAAGTAGGCCCTGGGGAATGCGGTGGCGCGAATTCGGTTGAATTCGGTTTCGCAGTGCTGCTCCAGGGTTTCGCCGACCATCTTGGTTGATAGCCGCGCCTTCATATCTCGCAGGCGCTCTATGGCGTCATCGCGGTCTTTAATTTGGGTTTCGTATTTGTCTTTGAGGGATCTTTCCGACGCCTGCTTTTCCAGCTCGGTCTGGCTGAGCTTTTGCTGAAGGTGATCGCGCTCTTTCTCTACTATGGAAACGGCCTGGGTGATGGCGAGCGTCTGCTTGGTCTCAGTAGCCTCAAGTTTTGATTTGAGCTCCTGAATTTCCTGATTCAGACGGGCTTCAATGAGTTGAGTTGCAGACTCATTGTCGCGCCGCGCCTGGCTTAGGTCACTCAACAGTGAGTCCCGCTCCTTCTCGACGACTTTCAGCGCTTCAGAGATAGCCAGCTTCTGCGAGACTTCGCCAGCCGCTAGCTTGGACTGTAACTCCTGGATTTCTCTATCCTTGGCGGCAGCCGACGTCTGCATTTCGCTGGCGGCCCGCTCCTTTGCAAGCGCTAGTGCATTGTCTTTTTCCCTCTCGGCGATCCTGAGCCGCTCCTGAAGCTGCTCTTCAAATGAGTGGTCGCGCACCTGTTTGAGGATATCGGCGTAACCCGCTTCATCGATCTTGAAGGCCTTGCTGCAGTGGGGGCAGATTACCTCATTCATAAAATATCCTCGTCTATTGGCTTGAACCATTCCTTATGTACTTGACAGTTTTTGCTATTTGGCTCTGGGTTGGCTTGTTTCACCCGCACATGAAGAGGCATTGAAACGCAATTTCCAAAAACCAATGCCTCACCTGGCACTGATTGCTTGATTTTGTTGGAAAAATCATCAGAAAAATATGGTAGTATGGCATAGACATACTTCATGTCGATTTCATTTTGTATTCGATGAATTATGAAATTTGAACACTGAGACAGAACAGTTTCAGAAAGCTCTGATGGTCTTTGTGACGAAATCATAAGGTACAAGGAATATTTTCGGCCTTCACGGGCAATCTGTTCAAAAATATTTTCCCTAAGCAAGTACTTGGAGTCCTTCTTAATATATCTATGTGCCTCATCTAAAACTAAATGGATTGGCTTTTCTCTTCTTGCCTGCCCTATAAGTTTTTTTCTCGACGAGAAGTTAAGCCTTGAAACTACAGAGGTTAATGTTTCCAGGGCATCTTTTGAGAGCTCGCTGGTATCTACTATAACCAAATTAGTTCGCGAGTTTTCTTCGGGATGCCCCCCCCATAGCCACTCAAGATATTGCTCTGAATTTGTTACATTGAGGGGTCTATTCCTCATAAAGGCGCAGTCACGATTATCAATAAAGAAATCTAATCGTGTCATCATAGTAGATGTATACTCCCTAATTCTTCGGTTACCTCTGGCATCTTCCTCAAGAAGAGTTATATTCGCAGCCTGCTTTAGAAATCTATAATCAAAGTATTCCTCCCCAGCAGCGCGCAGTTCAAGAATCTCTCTAACGGATTCGTATTCAATTCTATTCCGTACTCCATCAACAGCTTCTTTCAACTTGTCATTATTGTTGCCATAAGCCACTGAGCAATTCTTATATAGATTTTGAAGATCTTGGTACATCCCTTCGCTTTCACATGCTGACTTTAGTCCTTCATCTAAATCAATCAACTCAGATATGCCATATATTACATTCTTAGCAGCGGTGACAATTGCGGTATCAGTGTCACCCTGAGCCAAAAGCATGTGCACCAAATTACATACTTTAAAGCGGAGATAGTTAATGAGTTTTGTTCTTTCTTCTCCCTCGCGAGTAGAGATCATGTAAAATTTGTAGCTCTCTTGAAGCACCTTATCCCAGAAAGGACGTTGAGTGGCATCAGTTGCCATCAGGAATGCGCTCCACTCATCAATGCTCATGAGGAAATGTGGAAGATAGAATGGCTTGTATGAATCTTCTTCGCGGTCTATATTTGGCTTAAGTAAAGTGAGATTCAAGTGCTGGCATTTTTCATGGTCAGTGAATGCGTTTTTATATTCGCCGTTTACGTCAAATATTAGAATTCGAGATCCGATAGCCGAATTATTAGTTTTCTTGTGGATATCCTGAATGATGTGGGCAATTGTGTTTGATTTTCCGCTACCAGAATTACCCAATACGGCGGAATGAATATTGAAAAATGAATTTATACTGATCTGAATAGGGTAATTAATAAGATTTTTACTTTCGCCAAGGTAGAAGCTTTGGTGAGTAGTTTTCGGAAGCTCTCTGTCATTGTTGTTCCTGAGGATAATCTCCATATCTTCAAAAGAGACTATGGTGACCTCACTATATATACTGGGAAAGATGCCAACGCCCAGGCTAAACTCTCCTTTTCTAGCGATAGTGCCTACCGGCTTCAGGAGAATCTCGCGATTTCCCTCCATATCGTAAGCAGAAGAATCTGATCTCACGTCGCTATCAAAAATTGATACAACCTCACATATTAACTGCTCCCCAACTGAATTCGTCGTTTTTAGATAGCTTCCAATGTTGCCGAAGTAGTATACTACGCCTGCAACATTTACTGAGTTCCCTCTTATATCAGAAGATATTTTTACTCTGAACTGGTTAAAATTTACTGATGTGATCTTTCCTATCCTCATCGGCGATCACCTCTAATAGATTTCACCGACTTTATAAATTTCTCAAGAATTTCACTATCTTTTCTAGTATCGAGATCAGGTATTAATTCATCTACGATGTAATCGAAATAATGTATCTTCCTTTTCTTTGGCTCGCCACCTTCGTTTTCGTCATCGACTTGCCCGCTAATCTGATAAATTCTACGATCTGTTAATTTTGTAAGATTTTCATTCGGATAGTTCCCAAAAACGACTACGCTCAAGCTTGAGTTAGAAGCCAAAGCTGAATATATAGCGTTATTAATGTGTTCATCGCTAAAGCTATATCCAATGACAATCAAAACCCCGTGTTGTAATAGAAGTCTATTCTGAAATTCCCTGATTAAATCGGCATATGGCGCCCCCAGACTCTTGTTTTGTTTTAGCGGAGTAGGGTAAATTAGTACATTATTGCTCGATGTCATTCTAGGTGTAACATCTACTTCCTTAATATTGAAGAATGAGTTGTCATCAGACTCAATCCAGCTTATTGAACCATGAAGTTTGTAGAGGTACACCATGTTCTCAAGGGGTTCATATTTTTCCATTCCTGAATCAATCTTTCTGGAATATGTATACGACAATCTTGCTGGATTGAAAGTTCTGGAAAGCCCACTGCTAAACCCATTGTTGTAATTTATATTCAAATAACCCAGAGCCGTTTCGCTAAGCAAATCATTGTTCGTTGTAAAGACATTAACGCGAGACAAATCTTTATTTCGAAGGGATAATTTCTGGTATAGCTTCTTATAGATTGCTAATGACTTCCTTGCACCTTCTGATTTTAGATCAATATTGATTGAGTTGTATATCTGCTGCTCAATCAACTCGATTAGGTAGTCATTCAATCCGTCAGATTCACCAACACCCTGCGAATATGCTCTTTTTGAGTAGAACGTACCTAGTATGTTTTCTAGATTATTCGAAGAGTTTTCTTTTGCTAAAATGTATCGCCTTTTTAGGTCATCGTGCGATAGCGGATCAGTTCGGATGGCTAGTTCCTTTGCTGTTTGATCACTATTTACTCTCTCTTCAACAATACTAAGTAGATCTTTCATGGCTGGTATTGCATCTGAGCTAGCACCGGCTCCAAGCAGGAAATGCAGGTTCTTTATGTTGGTCAGATCTGATAGTTTATTCTTTATTTTCTGTAGGCCATCATCAAGATTATCTACATCTGTAAGAAACGAGTCTTGCCCCTGCTTAAATGAAAGATGATTTTTAGCGAGATTATCGTCTCGTTTCTGTTCAGTCATCTTATGACTCCTTCTCGTGTAAGGGCTAGTTTAAAATCCATTTTGCCTTTAAATTTCTGTATTTCAGCGCAACACAACCATCTAGTCCACCCCAAGCGCCTTGAACACCGCATCCACCGGGTCTGCGTAAAAGCTTGTCTGAAATTTGGTGAATAGCTCAGCTGGTATAGTCGGGATGTCTGCTGCACTGCTCATAGGCAACGCCACCTTCTTGGCCCCTGCATCAAAAGCAACTTGCAGGCACTCGGCGAGGCTTTCAACTGGCGTAACGGACCCACCCAAGCTCATATCGCCCAGAACAACCATCTGAGATTGCGCTGGGCGGCCCAGTAGCCCCGAAGCAAAGGCCACTAGGCTAGAGAGGGCAAGATGGGTGAAAGGTCCGGTATTTTGAAGCTCTACAGCGTGTAGATGAAAATCGTGCTCTCCCACCTTGGCACCTCCGCTGATTCTGGAAGCATTTGCCTTGAAATAGTCGAAGGCAATCTTCACCTGCTCTTTGGCTGCAGAGGAATTCCATAGTCCGGATGTTGCCAGCTTGCCCGAGCCTTTCGTAACCTGGAGCTCCAGCCGATACAGGCCTGGCATCCCTTTATTGCTGAGGCCTATGGTGTGAAGGAACCCCGGCTTACCAGGGCCTTCAGGAATCAATCCGCCGCCACCTTGCTCCTTGACCGAGACAAAGTGCTCTTCCAGTGTTTCATTATCGATATAGCTGAAGTGGACATCGTAAAACTCCATGCCCCCAATTTTCTTGAGCTGTTCTTTCACCCGGCGTCGAACTTGAAGGGCATACTCCAGGCACTGGCGAACATCGTCTTTTTCATACTTGCCATGTGGGAACATCAATTTAAGCAGGCCCGACACGGTTTTACGGACAGCGATGACATCACGCTGATTCAAGTTGTTTCCCAGCTTAAAGTGCTTCTCGATGGCGTCGGCAAAGCTGCGCTTGCGCATCTCACGGTAAAACTCTGCTAGATAGTCGACAATCAAACCGTATCGGTTCGTGAAGAACTCGGGGCGCATCTTGGGGATTTCCCAACCCGGGATGTAGGCGTGGAAACGATCGAAGAAGGCTGAGTCGATCATGGCTTCGGGGAACGGCGCCAACAGGTGACTGGTTTTCACCAAGGACTCTACGCTCTGATTTATGTTGCCCACAAACACCATCGAGGCCGAGGCCTCCATCTGTTCTCGACCGCGGGCAAAGGAGCCGGAAGCCATATAGTCCTTCATGATCTGGACGCCATCTTTGTCCTTGAAGGAGATGCCGGCGACTTCATCGAAGGCAACCAGATCCCAAAGACCAACCAATCCAATCCGGCGTGAACTCATGTTGTAGAAAAGGTTCGCTACGGTCGTTTGTCCACCAGACACCAAAATGCTGTTCGGCGAGCACTCCTTGTAAATATGGCTTTTGCCTGTCCCGCGTGGACCTAGCTCACAGACGTTGTAGTTGTTCTCTACGAAGGGAATCATCCGCGCCAGAATATGCCACTGAACATCGACACCCAAAGCCGCCGGTTCCATACCCACAGACCGAATCAAACACTCCCGCCATTGGTCGGCGGTTAATGCAGCTCTGCCCTGGAAGAGCTCATCCATATTCATGTTGGGCATCTGGATGGGCTTGAGCAATGTCACCCCGAACGGGGAGCCACTTTGTCCCTCTTCGTGGTAATAGCTCAGGGTGGCAATGACCCAAATACCTCCCACCAGCAGCTTCTCGTACTCTTTGACGATGCCTGAGGAAATTTCAGCATCCTTGATACCGAGGTTGCTGAAAGACGCCTCATACTTATCCTTGCGTTCGTTCAGCTTGACCGTCACACGGTCGATGACCTTGTAGGTACCACGCTCCTTCACTAGCGATTTGACCTTCTCGGCCTCATCTGGGCGCACGTAGTTCTCCGCCAAGACGGTTTTGACGTTATTCAGGCCCTGCTCGATGACTTCTGGGTCGTCGGTGGCGCAGTACATGCCCAACAGATACTCCAGCACATAGACAGGAACATTGGCGCCTTCCTTGATGAGCTTGGTGAGATCCTTTCGAACCACGCGTCCGCCAAAATGCTCGTTCAACAGTTGGTCTAGTTCTTTTTCGTTACTGGATTCCATGCTTGGTACGCTCTATCGTCAATTCGGGTTAAAAGAAATCGTCAGTGAATGCCAGGTCAATGGTGACCTTGTAGCGCTCCATTTCGGTGTTCAGATCTTTGTCCCTGAGCACCAGGAAGTAGTCCTTTTTGCGATCAAAGTCTGTTCCCAACAGAGAAAGGCGAACCTGCTTCACTCGCTCGGCGACGGAATCCGTGGCGCTATCGAACGTAGCCAACTCTTCACTGGAGATCTTGCTATCGCCGTCATAGATGGCGACAGATACTGTCACGGGAACAACTAGGTCGCTGATGGCTTCGGTCTGCATCAGGTCGAACTTCTGAATGTTATTCACCATCTTCAGGTTCGACTTGGTGGAGATGACGCCTACTTTGCGTTTCGTACGCTTCTCTGCCTTTTCGCCACGAAGCTGCTTGATGGTCAGTACAGGCACGACGATCTCTTGAGGCATAATCCCGCCGTGGACAAAGCGAGAACCGCCGACGAAATGGAATCGGTTGGCTCCTTTCGGTACCCAAAAGTCGGTCTCAGAGGTCGTTCCGGCGGTATTCTGGGTAGACCCCTTCCAGGCATCCTTGGTGTCTGGAAGACCAAAGCCCACTACGTAGCGCTTCTTATTTTTCAGCACGTTGATTGGCTTCTCTGCCGGCGACGTGCGATCGGCAGCTTCCAGTTTACTTTGTTGGAACAGAAAGCCGTGATCAGCCGTAATCAAGATCCTGGAGGTGTTAAAGTGCATCAGGATCTTGCGGCTAAGCTCGGTCAGGTCCTCAATGGCATCTTCAACGTGCTTAAACGTATCGACTTCTGACGGGCCACCTTTGTCACTACGGTCATCGATTATATTGTGGTAGACATAGATTAACTCCTGGTCCCGAAGAGCCTCTCGCCCTTCATCCCGCGACCATCCCTTAACGGTTTCTGCCGTTACCGCCATCCCGCCATGTGCGGCGAGAACTTTGGATCTGGCTGCCGTTCCCTTGGTTGACAGGTCATCCACAAAAACATCGTCTGAAACCGACTCACGGTAGGCAAGCGACTTGTGAGGCAATAGCGAGGCCATGCCTAAGGTTGTATAGCTAGGCACTACACCAAGTTGCGAAGAAAGCGTGGCTTCAGAGTAGCGCTTATCGTTGATGCGATTCCGCAGTTCAACTGCTGCCTCGTAGCGGAAGGCGTCGCTGATAATGACCACAACCCGTCGTTTGGTTCCCTTTGAGAAAAGGGGCATCACCTGATCTTCAAAGAAATTCTGCTGCTTGGGTACGTCAGCGAAACGCCACTGGCTGAGACGTTGCTCCGCTTCTATGCGATCCCCCCAATTCTTCGCCAGGTTGTCGATGTACCAGTAGGCGTAACAGTTCTCCACTTCGTCATCGAGCTTCTTCAGGATCTCAACATGCGCACGCAGGGACGCTTCAAAGTAGTGACGGTAGGCCATATCGAAACGGTACAGGTCTTTCTCGTAAGCCTTGTATAGCGCCTCACTCGTTTCAAAGTGGAATCCGCTTTCATGCTGAATCCGCAAGCTGAAGAGGTCGATAGCAGCCTGCAATGCGGTATAAACGGTGCGGTACTTCCGACGCGTCGTGTCATCTTTATGCTTGGAAGCCCAGTAGCCGTCCAGGCGCGACGCTATCATTGTGCGGAAACGTTCCAACTCCCCCTTGGGAGCATGAGGAATGGCCACGGCCAGATCGACAATAATCTTCTGCTCCACGGCCTCGAAGGTGACAACATCGCTGAGTTGGTCGGTATCGAATATGCCCATCTTGTCTTTGATGCGCAGCGCGATCGCCACCCAGCCGGACACAGCATCGAATGCCTTGTAATACCGTGAGCTGTCTCGCCAGCGTGAAAGTAGTGCTCTGGCCGTCGCACGGGAGCTGGCCGAAGACATGACCAATTCTTGAGCCCAGCCGGGAACATCACCGACGCTTTCGCAGAAGCCGGTCACCAGCAATCTGATAAAGAAATGCCCCAGCTTGAATGGCGCTTCACCCTTTAACTCCTCTACCGTAGCCGGGTAGCCAATTTCGGACTGAAGTGCATTTACCAATGCAGGGATTAGGTCGTACTTTTCCAATTCATTGAGTGAAGCTGGATTAGCCTCCAGGCCAAGGTCATCCGCTACCGTCTCTTCCGCAAGCGCGAGGATCACATGAGGAAGGTCACAGCTTTCCGCCTTCACGACAGAAGCGATCATGGCCATGTCCAGATCAGACTCATCAAAGTCAGGTTGAACATAGCGTTGTAGAGCCGTCAGCCTTGCTTTGCTGGCAAGGAATTTGTCTCGCTTGGCCAGGTGCTCTCTCAAGCTTTGCTGGTGCAACCCAAGCTCGTTGAAGATGATTGAGAACCGGTCGGCGTAGAAGCATCTGGAGTACAACTTGATGTCGAGCAACCAGTCTCTTTCTACATCTGGCTCGGCAAATGGGAAGTACAGGAGGTACTTTCCGGCCTTGTCTTCCAATTCCAATTTGAGCTTGGTACCCAATGCTGATTCATTGGCCATGTTGAGGATCTGCACGTCCACGAGAGAGAGGGACGGGAGCTCATCCACAAATGACTGCTCCGGGTCATACCAGAACACCAGACGATGATTCTCTTTGTAGAAGGCCTGCTCAAGGCCCTCTCGAAGTTGGTTCAGATTCATGACAGAGCCTCCGGAGCCTCACCGGTAATGGCTTTCACTTCTGCCAGTAAATCACCAAACTTTCCGTAGTTGACCTTTACGCCATCATCCAGATCCAGGCTAATTCTCTGGTCAGCATAGTGGCGTAACTTCTCGTCGAACTCGCTCAGCTCAGCCTGCTGCTTGTGTAGTTGGGCAATTTCCTTTTCAAGCCGCTTCACCTCTGCTGCCGAACCGCTGGCCTCTTTATCGTTTTCCAGCTTTTGAGCATAGGCAGCCATCTTCGCTGTCAGGGGAATGACGTACTCAGTACGCATACGAGCCAGCGTACCTTCGTTGTACCTGTGCAGATAAACCAGGCACTCGAAAGCCTTTTGCTTACCAGAGCTGAATAACCAGTAGATAGGACGTTTTTTGTAAGTCTTCAGATGGTCTTTATAGAACTGGGTAGACAGGTATCGACGAATCGTATCCATCGACGATTCAGATTTCTTTGGTTTGATAGCGTGCAGACAGAGGGACTCTGCTACAAAGTCGAGGTTTTCATGAAGGTGCTCTTCTCCCCAAACGACCTTGACAAAATCACTGAATCGATTGGTTGCATCATCGGGGAACCATTCTTGGTCCGTCAGGGGAATAATGGCATCGTCGTCCACTGTAAATGACTTATATTTTCCATCGGCAATTAAAGCATGAAAACCTTGGGTGCCTTTGTGTGCATAGACTAAACCCTCCTGGCTAAGAGAATAGCGCCCCATCAAACAGCCAATTGAATAACTTATTAGCTCGGATAGCGTATCTGACCTAAATCTGACACATAAATCATCTTCATTGAAGTCTTTCCCATATCGATATTTTGGATTCCGGTTAATAGAGATTGAATCATCCTGAATGGGCTCTTCAATCTCTCCCAACATGCCATAAGATTCAGCCAATAATCGGTTGTTCTCTAACTCCAGGCTGAAAACATCTTTCGTGCAAACATCACTTTGTTCCGCATACTTAGAAAACGCAGACGAAATCAGATCTTCATTATTCTGTAAAAGTGGATTTTTTTTGAAATCCCATGAAATTTCAAAAGAATCCCAATCCTCACGCACAACACTTAGAATTTCCATAAAGTTCTTATGAATAGCAGCTTTTAAATCAGCATCTACAGATATCGGGATTCGTCTAATGTCACCAACATTAAAGTCAAGCGTCGGAGCAAGAAACTCCAAGCATTTCCTTGCTATTTCTGAATTTAAAAGAACACAGACAACGGATAGATCTTCTTTGCTATTAGGGAATGCACACGCTCCTTTGGCGCTGAAAGTAAACCCTTGAGGACTATATCTAGCTCCAAAGTGCGATGAAGTAAGAGAAGACCATGTGATAGATTCTTTAAAATAAAGATGCTTAGATGGCAAGCAATTTCCCATTCTTGAAAGAGAGTTGTAGTTTTCTTCATCAAAGGCAACTACGTACTCATTATTTCCATACCACCGTCTAAAACCCCCGCCCTTGTTATAAGGAACCCATTTTTTTTTGGATTCCCATAGATGTTCCTTTGACGTAGCGTTTTTCATAAATTTGGAAACATCTATTTCATGCCAAAACCTAAGAAATCTATCATTATCGCCCGTCTGGAAACCTTGCCTAACAGGTGAAATATCTTCGATGGTTGATGCGCCCGAAAATGATCTACGAAGAACTTCAGAGATCCAATACGCTATAGGATGGCCAGGAATATCAAGGAATTTTTGTTGGTCCAAGCAATATGATCTGTCTATCCTGGCATTGAAAAATATCTCAGCCTTATTAGATGACTGTGGATACCTATTCAAATCTAAATATATTCCAGTCTGGCCGGTAGTTCGATTGTTTGTTGCGACTAACACTGAACACTGAACAATCTTAGAATTCAACTCGGGAAAACTATTGTATCCAATATGCATAAGAGAAAGTATTTGCTTATCTGAAACAATTTTTTCCCTCAATTCAGAAAATCCGGAAAGAAACATCCATGTCTGAAGTGTAACTTGGGAATTTATTCCCGTCCTATTACATAGACTAAAGCCCTTTTCTAAAAAGGCTGAATACAAATCTGATGAAGAGTCAGGATAGCTTCGGCTGATGAATTTCTTAACCTCGCCACTCATCCACTTCCCCCCCATATAAGGAGGATTAGCCACCACCATGTCGTATTTCTGGGCCAGAATAGCTGCCTGGTGAACATAGGGTATCAAGTGGATTGCTGCCGATTTTTGCATTGGGTCGCCAGCGTTCTCTAGCTCGCAAAGGCTAACCAGAAGTTCTTTTATCCCTTCATAGTCCTCATTGGGAACATCAATCAAGGAGCCAAACGTCTTGGCTTGTTTAAATCTCTCCAAGGTTCTCTGAAGCAACTGGTAGCGGCTGTCCGCTGTAAAAGCACTAAGATCCTGCTGCTCCTCTTCAAAGAGCCCTTGCGAAGTTCCGCTCTGCCATTCTCCGGTCAAGTTCAATGACCGCCATAGAGACGGCAGATTTACATTAGAGCTTTCCTGTAATGACAAAACATTGAGTCTTATATTGCGACTGAAGATTCGTCGATCGTCCTCTCTCGCCAGCATCATCAACGCGAACCCGGCCAATTGTCCGGCACGGTCATCAATATCCAGACCGAAGAGATTGTTTTCGAGAATGAGCTGCGGAATGTCGCGAGTTCGATAGCCCCTTTCTTCGTAAATCGCTTTAAAGACCTTGTACGCCTCAATTAGTAGGTGACCGCTGCCGACTGCCGGATCGATGCATGAAAGCGTTTCTGGCTTGAGATCTTTTGGAATTATCGCAGCAAGCTCAGCCTGTACTTCAGGTGTTTGCTCGGCAGGCTCAATGTAGTACGGCATTTTCTCCTTGAGTGGAGAATCGCGATACGTCTGAAGCCACTGGCGACCAACCGAGTTCTGAACCAAATACTGAACAATCCAATTAGGCGTGAAAAGCTGTGTCGCGGCTGGAATATCCTCGCTCTTCACGACCTTGCCCATGACCTGATCTTTTTTCTCGGAGATATAGAACTGGTAAAGCCAGCCAATAATCTCGATATGGTCCCAGTCTTCATCGGGAACACTGGCCACTAATTCACGGATCAGTGAATCTGTCTTTGTCAGGTTCTCCGGCAATAACAGCTCGGATTCATCTGCGACCGCCTCAAACAGAAATGGCATTGCTTGGTGCAAGGCATGGCACTGGGCCAGTAACAGCTCACGGTAAAGCTCTTCGTCTTTGGTGCCATCAAGCTTCAGTTCTCTAACCTTGTCCTGGTCCAGTCCAAGCAACTCGACATCAAGACACTCTTCCAGTATTTGGGGCACACCGGCACTGCCGTCAGCCGCGCTCAATACCCGTCGCCCGTGGTCAAGGAACCCTTTGCGTTCCATGTAGCGAATTGCGCATAGACGGTTAAACCAGCTATAGGCCACATGCTCCATTACCTGGTCGAAGCCTTGGTGCTCAATGCGCTTTACCAAGCGTTCACGAGGTTTGATAACCGGCGCCGGAAACGGCCTGTCACCAATCAGAACCAAGTCTCCCTTCTGCTCCGCTGGCTCGATTTTCTTTTTGGTAATCCCATATTTTGCAGCCTGTTTATTCATGGCCTCAATAAAGGCTTTCCGGGCTTTAGGTGCGTATTTTTTTACGTTACTCGTGTTCATAAGTTATCCGTATTTACTTGCTATCTTCCGTGAATAGATGGAAGTTCGGTGTATCCGTAGTCTTGTGAACTGATCGCCTTCCCGGCGTGATCGTTAACCAGCTGGCGTCATCCTCCAAATTTCCCAACGCGGTGCCCGTGAAGAGGTGTTCGCACCAGAATCCGTCGGTGGCCGCTATAACGTTGGCGTTTGCGGGTAGGCTTGCTTCAAATAGCTCTGGTAGAAGAAATCGGCGCGCATTGAGGGATTGTGTAAGCGAGTGCTGGGCGATTTGCTTTTCAGTGCTCGTTAGCGGCTTTTCTTGACGATCGGCGGCCTGCTTAAAGATCTCCGCGTTTTCAAGTCTGTGAGGGGTATTGAGCCATTCAATGTCGCCTTCACTGTGCTGGAACCCAATTCGGCAATCGCCGGTAAAAAGCCACTTCAACGCCCCACTCTCTTCGTTGAGAATGAGGACAGCGTAGCTGGCGATGTCGTGGAGGAAGCACTCGCGTAGAGATTTCTGCTGCTCTGCGAGCTGCGCAATTACACGTTCAGCATCGTTAATCAACCCGGCTCCTAGAATCACTTCCGTGCAGGTAGTTGCCCAATATTGTGCCAGTCGCTCACCGCGCTCATTGGTGCCGGTTAGCACTTTGCCACTGGCTTCTCTTTCAGCGGCGTCAACAATGGTGGCGACAAGGAATTCACCGCAGTATCCAACGGCAGCTGCATCACTATTTTGCCGTCGCTTTCGCCCCTGCTGACTTGTCCAAGAAATTTGCATATCGGCGTCTATCCCTGACCTACAGAAGGGGCTGTCGCCAGTTGTTCAAGGCGCTTGAAGATGATCTCCTCGCGTTCGGTGTTCCCCCCAGCCTGGCTACTTACGGCGTATTCAAAGTATTGATCATTGAGTAAGGCGGCCAGCTCCTCGGCAAAGTAGGCTCGCACTTCAGCCACCGCCATCTGGACTTCCGCGACTAATTCCGGTCTGCCATCGACGAGATGGAGTATGTCCTCGATGTCCCTGCTGCCGAGCGTGTCCCCATTCCCGCGGCCCTTAAATGCTTCGAGCTTCGTAGCTAAAAAGTAAACAGGCGTCACTAATCTAATGGTGAGATCTGGAGTCAGTTCGTGGGGTGTCGCTGTTTCCATCGCAGCCTGGTACCAGCGGTTCCCAAATCCCAAGACGGCTTCGTCATCCGGCATGAAATCCACGCGAAGGTCACCGAGTTGCATTGCACAGATGGGGAACTTCTCACCCGGAGGCGGCATCGGTGTCGTAAAGCCCTGTTGTCGCAGTTGTTCTTGCAGCGAATGAAACCCCAGATAGCCCATCGTGTGGACGATAAGATCCACATCATCGGTGTGACGTACCTGTTCTTTTGTGAACTCATCAGTCAGTAGCAGCCCTGTCGTGCAGCCGCCAACAAACGTCATTTGCTCACGTAGCTCCGGCCCCAAGGCAAGGGCCACTTGTTCAAGCATTTCGTTCAGTAGTGGAAGGTTGGACACTATTTCACCCCCATGTGCTGTCTCAGTTGCTCACTGGCCAGGTTGGCCTCACGCGGTTGCCCTATCCGAATGGCGTCCACAAGCGCGAGCAAGGCGTACATTTCAGGGTCTCTCCTGACCGCATAGGGCACGGATTTACAGAGGGGCTCCACAGCCTGCCCCTTGGTGTTTCCGAGGGCATCGGGCCATACCGGGACCAGCTCACCGGCACTCATCAGTTTTTCACTCAATACCGGCGCGGCGAAAGCAGTGGCAATGCCTCGCGTCACCACCGCGGGCCTGGCGGGGAATATGTATTTCAGGCCATACACGATGAGGTCATAAAGTGCCCGGGTGTTAGCCTTTGGTACTCCGGTCTTGCGGTCCTTTTTGGCCAGCCCGACGTCCATGCAGCGATTCAGCGCCAGGTTCACTTGTGATTTGCTGATTCCAGTTTCAAGTTCTAAATGCCGGGCCGTGTAGCGTGAGGCAATATACTCGCCGAAGGCGTCGTGCTTCATCGGAAGAAAATCTTCAATGTCCATTTGCTCGGAATAGGCGTCTTCCCAGTCCTGCCAGTCCGCCGGCCAGGCTCTAGTGGCGGCGCTGGCGCCTTCCGGGTTAACGTCCTGCTTTTGCAGTGCAACCAGTTTTAGCAGCAACACAATGTCTTGACTTTTCATTATCTCGGCCTCTCGCTTGTCCCGAGTCCTAGGACACGGGACAACGCTGTCAGAAGGCAATGAAAAATGCAAGCCCTTTTACTCACCGGAGGCGCACCCGCTTGTCTGCCCGAATAGCGGCCCGAAGCTCAGTTCTCAATGCCTCCACGAACTGGTCGATGGATTCCTCTGTTTCCAGATATACCCCTTCACCGGTTTTGTTGTAGAGGCTGGCGACATTGACCTCAACCACAGGCTTGGGTTTGGCCACTGGCGCTTGAGGTGCTGCTTGTGGGACGGGTGTTGAGGGGGAGCCCGTGTCAGGCGTGCCATCGGGTCTACTGGCGGCGGCTTGCTGGGCTTTAGCTCGACGCTCGATCTCTGCCTGAACGGCCCGCTCAAGTTCGTACAATCCATCATCAAAGCGCTCGGTTGCCGTCTCGGTTTGCAGCATGTAGATACCGGCAATCCCGGTCTCGGCCTCTATGTCGGCTTTGACTATTTGCAGGGGTCGGAGGAGTCGATTGCTCAACTCGGGTGTGCCAATGCCGCTTTTGGCAATCTCGGCTTCAAGCTGCTGGATCTTCTCATCAACACGACTAATGGCATGGGCGCGTTTTTCTGTCAGTAGCTGCTCATTGACGCTCTCGACCGCACTGATCAACGTAGCGACGTTGTGTAACATCCCGTAAGGCGCATTCGCCGACTCAATAGCTTGCAGCTCCGACAGGGCCTTGCTGGCTTGCGTATCCCTTTCCAGCGCCTGACGGTTCTTATCAAAGTGGCGGAGCGCCTGTTGAAGCTGTTGCCACGTATGGATCTGATTGCTGAAAAACTCGTGTATGTCGCGATAGTCTTCCTCCAGGTCGAGGTAGTCGTCCTTTTTATCCACAACCTGCTTGAAGAAATCGAAGCTATCGTCATTACTGAGCAGGCGTTCCAAGCTCAGGATGGACTGTTCTATTACCGCCTTGCCGGGGAAGCGGCCAACATCCGTTTTGCTTTTGTAAGACTTTAGGTTGCCAAGCCACTTGATGAAGTGGGCTGTGTAGAATTCGAAAAGCTCCTTCTCGGTGGCCGGCCCCATCGAAGAGAACAGGCCCTGAGTCAGGTTACGTGCCTGCTTTAGCACCGCTTCATCAGTCTGGCGTTTCTTAATGATGGAGACCTCACGCCTCCGGCGCGTGTTCTGCAGGGGCTCCAGGGCTTCACGCACGGGCAAGGTGCCGCCGCCGAGCTGAAAGGAAATCCGCCCAGCTGCGGCGAGCCGGCCTACGATCAACAAGACTTCCGCATCTGGCCAGCCGTAGGGCCGCTTGCTGAAACGGTCCACAATATCGGACAGCAAGATGCGCTCGGTACCGCTGGCGCGAAGGCCGATGTATTGCTCCACGTCCCGCGTGGCCTTCGGGTTGCCCTCTTCGCCTTCCAGGGACAAGCCAATCTGACCAATATCATCCACCGTTAATACCGCATTGAGCTCCCGCCAGGGGTCTTGCTGGTAGACCTTAATGTAGCTCAGCTTGGTGTAGGTGTTTTCCAGCAGGTAGCGACAGGCTTCGTCACGTTTTGTCAGTGGGTTAGCCGATGACAAGGCGAGATGCTGACCAAGGGCGTAGGCTTCGGCATCCAGAAAAATATCTTCAATGCGCGCGCGCAGTCGCTTCATACGCTCCTGATTCTCCCTGCCACGGTCGGCCAGAATGCGGGTGATGTCCGCCTGGGAACCATCATCATTCAGACGGATGAATTTATTGGTTCGCAGCCAGGTTTTCAGCTCACTGAAAAATTGTTTGTCGTCGCCCAGCTTGAACAGGATCAGGCCATCACCTTCAGAGCTTTTATTGATGCAGCCCGCCTCTGAGTACAGCGCGTAATCGCTGTCCATGGGAGATATGACTTCGACTCGCAGGTCCGTCTCGTACTTGCCATCTAGCGAATGAGCGTCGAGATACCGGCCGAGGCTGTAATCCATTTTGTTGGGTTGGTGGCGATACTTGTTGGTATCTCGAAGAAGATCTTTGAAGATCAGGTCGCTAAGCTCCTTGTTTTCTTCCGAACTGGAAATCTCTGTGGCTTTGATTTTCTGAGTAATGTCCCTTTCTTCGTTGGTCAGGAACAGGAATTCGTCGCCGTTACGGGTGATCAGACTTTCCTTTTCAAGGCGTTGCAAGCTCTCCTCGATACGCTTACGCAAGCCCAGCTTGTCGTCGTCGATTTTTTCAATGGACAACGTAACCAGGTTGTCTAGGGTGCCTTTGATTAAATCAACATAGCGAATCATGAACAGTGTGCGGAGCATCTGGACATCGAAGCTATCCAGCGTAGCGTTCTCCCCGGCCTGATCGATGGTGCGCTTTACGGCCGTATCCAGAAAGCCCTCAACCGCCGTATAGAAGCGGTGCATGGGGACCAGGGCCCCAATTTCTTCATTCGAAATGGCACCGGCTGCCATCTGGAAGGCATCGAGCATGGAACGCTCCCCGTATGCTAAGTGAGCGCCAGTCGCGCCGACTTTGCGGATCTCCTCAAAGACCTTCTGCACAAGCTGAAAGTGATAGGGTGCAAAGGGGTAGTTGTTGACGAAGCTGTCCGGGCCGTCGAAGTTCTTGAGCGTCGGTCCAGACCGATCGAACGTAATTTGATTTTTCAGGATGTCGCCCTTCTGGTCAAAGACGGCTTTCAGCGCTTCGGTCGCTTCAGGGGTTTTGCGCAGTAGGCGCTTTTGGATGACCTCATCGGTGTTCGAGCTGGACAAAGAAAGCCGCGTCTTGAAGCGACCGGCGATCTTGGAAAAATCATTGGCCTTGGACGACGACAATTCACCCAATACCGCGTCCATGTCCGCTTGCGAGGTGACGATGATCCAGGCGCGTCCCTTGCAAATCGTGCCAAGATTCTCGGTAAGGGTCTGTAGTGTCAGCATCAGTTTGGTATCGCTGCCGATAAACTGGCCGACTTCATCCACCAGGAAGAGAATGCGGCTGTCTTTGCCTTGTTCCTCTAAGTATTCCTTTACCCAATGGCAGAAATTTTCTACCGAAACGCTGAAGGTCTCTTCCGATGCCTCAAACCACTTGTGCGCCGCCTCGGGTGACATTTTCAAAGCCTCTGAAATTGCGGCCTCTACGTCATCTTGATAGAACTGAAAGCCGTCTCGCTCCGATTCCCAGGAATGGCCTGAAGATCTCTCAAAAGCCGCCTTGAAGTCCTCATACACTCCCTTCTGAGACAGATGGCGCTCCATGTGGGCAATGTGGGCATGGTCACCACTGAAGCCCTGGTGCTCGTTAAATACCCGAAGGAAGACATTCAGAATCGGGTTGCCGTCGTCATTTGAGCTGGCCTTGCTGTCGATATTGAACAGAATGACATCTGCATGAGTGCTCACGGCCTTGTCGATGTCGGCGCGTATAAACGCGTCTCGGACCTTGCTATCGTCGAAAAAAGAGACCGAATATCTTTCATTGCCGTTGTCGTCATGAACCGGTCTATTTGCCAGGATATACGACAGGGTTTTCAGAAAATGCGACTTACCCGAGCCAAAGAAGCCTGAGATCCAAACCCCAACGCGGTTCGCAATCGAAGGATCTTTCAGGTCGGTGGCATAAGACTGGAAAAAATCACGAAAGTGGCGCTCAAGTTCGTTGGTGACGACATACTCGTCCAATTCCTGATACACCGTGGCATCATCATTCTGGTCAGCCTTCACAACGCCGTTAATTGACCGATCCAATGGTTTGACGAAGAGTTCCTTAATATTCATGTGAGTGCGTTCTCTTTCTGTTGTCGTTATAGGCAATAGGGCTCAAGGTACGAGCTTAAAGGCCCGGTAATAATTATTGCTGGGAATCAGCCCGAATAAGCTCATGCTTTGACCGTCATAGTAGCCAGGGTAGAACAGCACCAGCGGTACATGCCCGAGGACAGAGTGCAGGCGGTTCAGAATGTTGTGGGCGCGAACCATTGGCCAAACCGAGCCGACGCCGGACATCAAAACGAGATTGGCTTTATCAGCGCTGTAGCGGTCATTCAAATAGGGGACGAATTTGTCCATGTGCAGGGGGCCTTTTAGGGCACTGAGCAAGGCGTCGTCGCCTTTTGCCTGCTGTAGGCTGATCGCTTTGTCCAAGAAACCCCGATCACCTAAGTAATCGATCAGAGCGGACAGTAAATTGATGTGTGCAACCTTCAGGTGAGCGTGCTTCTTTGCCAGCATCTCTTCGAGAAATGTGACGTACTCTCGTACTTGGAGCTCGGATTCTGGCTGGTAATCAAATATCCAGAAGCCGATTTCGTTACCCAAACCCTGCCCTTTCAGGAACTCGTCAGCGAGGATCTTTGCCGGTATCTGATTTAGTCGTTCGTTGAGTGCGGCGTCCATTGCAGTCCTTTTTATTGAGCGCGTCGAGCGGACACGTCCAGGCACTGCAATATGCGATGCCTGTAGGAGTCTTCTAGCATTATGCGAATTTCAGGTCTCACCAAGACATGCTGGAGCGCGGTGTCTCGGGTGTTTTTAAGGTAATGCGCCTCGGCCAAAATCCGGAAAGCGACCTGCCCCATCTTTTTCCGCGTAGAAGCTTTCCAATCCAGGATTTCAGGCGCTCGATTGGCCTGGTGGTCGAGAAACTCCTCCCAAAGGTAAAAGGCCAGCTTGTCGGCACGGGTGACATACGCATCCTTTACGACTGACTCAACAAATTCCACGAGGAGGAGGTTGCGTTCCAGGGAGGCGCAATAGGAGGCTTGGGTGGCCAGTTCTTCGTCGCCATCACGTATAGCGCGCCAGAATTCCGGTTCCAGGCGCTCCAGGCGCTTTCTGATCGCCTGCGCGTTGCGTTTGGCTGAGGCGGCGGTTGGCTTCTGGAGGCGATTTTCGACACGGATAGCGTGATCCCATATTTCGGGCTCAGCCTGGCTGAGCAGCAGGTCAGCAATGACCCGGCTCTCTCTTACCATTAGCGAGCCGCCCGTGAGATCACTGTCGTAACGAAAGTTCTCAGTCATGCCACCTCACACATCGGCTCCAAACAGGTAGGGGCCGATTTTCTTGCGGTCATCAGGTAGCAGCATCAGTGGGTAACGTAGTTCGTCTTGGGCTTCTTCCGGAGTGATAGCCGCTTGATAGCGCTGGATCGTGTAATGAGCAAGGGCCTTACGGACAACGATTTGCAGGCGCCCTTCTGGCATCCCATAGTCCACCTCCACCAGTGAACGCTGTACCTCACTCAATTTAAGATTGGCCACCAGATTGATGGTGACCGATTCCTGCCAGAGCGTGTCTTCCGATGATGGGGGCGCCGGTGATTCAGAATATTTCGGAACTCTGTCGATGCGGGACAGCAAAAAGTCCCGGAACTCGTTGCGTTTGTGGCAATAGGCCCTGATGTGCCAGCGAAACCCTGTATACACCAGAGAGTGAGGCGAAATGACCCTCTCTGCCCATGCGGGATTGCTCATTGATGCGTAGACGATTTTGAGACTGCTTCCGGTGCGGCAGGCATTGACCACTTCCCGAACGACTTCTGGCCTGACCGCACGATCGGGGAGTCTCACCCCGGCCAGGCAATCCTCAGGCTCAATGACAGCTGAAGTGGTATCGCTGCTATGCCCTGAGAGCATATCGAAGTATTCATCGACGTGACCGTGGGTCAATACTGGCTTGAACGTCGGTGACGGAACATAGGCCTTGAGGCTGGGATCGTGGATCAAAGAGCCTGGATTATGTTCGGTGAGATAGCGCCGAATATCGCCAGACGCTTGCTGCCGGCTGATGCCAAACCAGTTAACCAGGCGATTTGTGACCAGTCGCCCCTCCCATAGGGCGAGCAACTCAATCACCGTAAGCCTCTGTAATATATCATATTTATCTTTTTTCATGGGCCGGTGCGTTTCAGGCTACCTCAGAAACAGTGAAAAACCCTGATAATTGCAGAAAATTCCTTTACAGTAAAGTTTGTTTACACATTAAACGATCAGTTGTTGCGCCGGACTACAGTGAGCAATTCCGGTGGGCATATGGATGATGAAAGACTGGATCTCGCTTCTATCATTAGCCGTCGCAAAGAAGGTGTGCCTGCTGGCGAATTTCTTCGCCACTTCAAGCGCGTACACGGCCGCTCTCCAACTACTGGTGAAAAAAAACCAGTCCCGCAGGCACCGTCACTCAATAGGAACCACATTATGAGGGGGACAAGCCTCCGCGTGGCCCTATGGTGGGGGTTCTAGGGATTTTGCCTCCATATATTGCAAAAACCTCTGTAGCCCTCGTCATTCCTGGCCTGTAGAGAGGTATCAATTTTCGTTTCTCGGCCGATAGCCCTCAATCGGTGCCATTAATTCATCCAGTTTTGGCAGTTCTCCCGTCGGCGCGAACGTGTACGTACCCCGGAAGTTGATATTCTCCCAGGCCACAGGTGAGGCCCGCTTCACTGTTTCCTGGTATCTTTCATTGCGCTGTTCCTCGAAGCTGTCCAGCAGGTTACTGAGTACTTTCGAGTTGAAGTAGATGATGGCATTAGCCACCAATCGGGCACTTTCGTTCCAGATCTGTATCTCCTCATCGCTATTGCCTCGGAACCGGTCGCTGTTGACGTTGCTGATTGCCCGACGCAGCTGGTGATAAGCTTCACCCCGGTTCAGCGCTCGCTGCACGTGGTTTCTAAGGCTAGCGTCATCGATGTAATTCAGCAGATATTGGGCCTTTAGCAGTCGGTTGTATTCGGTCAGTGCCTTCAGTAACGGGTGGTTGTGCTTGTAGCCGGAGAGTTTACGGACCAACGTGGCTTGGTTGGTTTTCCGGTGAGCCAGTGAGACTGCGATTCGCTGGATGGTGTCCCAGTGATCCATGATACTCTGCGTGTTAATCGGTTTGCGCAACGATAGTTTCACGCGCTGATTCTCATCTTCGGTGATGTTGAACAGCTCGTTGATGACCTTGCCAACCTGGGCATATCGGGGTGCGAACCGATAGCCGAACAGATCGAGCAAGGCAAAGTTCACATGGTTTACCCCATGGGTGTCAGTAGAGAGCGTATCTGGGATGATCTCAGTACTATTGTTCATCAGCAGGTCAAAGATGTAATGGGATTCATGTTCGTTGGCGCCGATCACCCGGGCATTGATTGCCATATGATTGGCATTCAGACTGACCGCCGAGACACCTTTACTGGTACCGAAGTATTTTGAGGAATACCGTGTGCGGAACGTCTCGCGCTTGGCTTCGAACTTCTGGCCATCGGCACTGGCATGCAGACTGTCATCCTGAATGTTGTAGTGCTTGAAGATGCTCAGTCTTTAGGCGATTTTTGTCCTCAAGAAGCTCTTTTACGCGATCGTTAAGCTTTAAGAATGGACTGATTAGTATCAGCCGATCAGATGCGGTCTTGATAAGTTCTTCTAAGAAATAGTTAGTTGCGCTGGTATTCAGAAATTTAGCCAAAACAATGATTTCCTTTCTGGTTGAAAATTAAGTTGTGCGTTGTGAGTCGCGTGAGCCGATATCCATTTTTAGGGCCGAAAAGTCCCAACTTCCGTAGTACAGCCTAGACGCGAGAAAATGACTTTTCTTTACGTCGTCAGGAATCTCACTAAATGACACTTCATCATCAAAGACTTCCTGAATCCGGTTGTTCGCGCTGAGCTTGGCTAGACCTATTTGGCAGGCCAGATAGAGCGATGCACAGTATTGATGAGCTTTATCAAGGTTGTGACCCAAGATCACAATCTCTGGTAAGCCTATTTTGTGAAAACCGACGCTGGTACTGATACTTTGCTGCCCAGCTCGTACTTGATGATCAACGTAGAACCCAGTCCTCCGGAGTTCTTCGCCAATGCGTGACTTTTGAATTTCCAGTCCATTCTCGAATTTGAAAACCATAATACTTCCCTGTAAAAGTGAGCGATCAATAATAGAAATAACACGCTTTTAATAACAAGCAACCCGGTAGCTATACCAATATCAGTCACTAAATGGTTCTTCTTCATATTCGGGATATGGTTCATCGGCGTACATATCAACCGGTGGAAAATCGTCGTTAGGCGGGAGATCGTCTCTCGGTGGAATCTCAGTCTGCCCTTTACTTGGTCGATCTACAGTCGGATTGGTATGCGGAGGTAAAGTCATTGCTACTTCGTCATTTGTGTCCCAGATATGACTTGGAGTATCAGTGCTGTTCACAAGTTGATCGAGTTCGTCGTAGTAGGCTTCAGTTGCGCCAAGTGGAACTATGTAAAAAGCGGTAGCGTCGGGTTTCGTATCGGTAAGGATCGCGGTAGCCATCACGTCAGTGGAAGAAAGGTTGTATCGCATCGAGCGGAGAAAATAGCGATTATCGGTAACAAGCCGTTCCATTAGCTCTTTCTCACAAATGTTATCGAACGGCAGCCAATTACTGTCCACCGTCATAAACGAGATAGTCTCGACCTGCGGATTACCGGAAGCTGAAAGGTAGAAGGTCATTATCGTCAGAAGATGAATATCTTCATCTTGCTCAAACATAGCAATTTGAGAGGCAAAGACTTTCCCTACACGCTTAAATACATCAGCGGCCATGTAAATTGGCATGTCCGGCATGTGCTTAATAATGAGCTTTCCGCCGAACCGCGCTGTTTCAATCGCTTTGACTTCACCAATCAGGATCGAGAACTGCAATTTCCCTTTGGTCGGTGCCATTGACGCGAAAAAGTGACGGCGCCGTGCAGCAATCTCACCCTTTTTCTCGACTGAAAAGAATTCAGGGACAAGGAGGCGCTGGGCTATCGCGTTCTTGTGCGACATTTTGTTCTGTGCAGCTTGTACCAGGTTGTGCCTTACAACGTGCCAATTCCGTTTGCCCTTCATTCGAGGCGACCATCGGGTAAGGCCAGCCTCTTCATAAAGATATTCAAGCAATGCGCGTATTGTTAGCTTCGTTGTTTCGGCTTGTACGGTCTTTTGCTCACCAGAACTTGGGGTAATTGGGTCACGGCTACCAGCTGATTTCGTTAGTGGGAACGCAAGCTTCAACGATGTCAGGCCAGTGTCGTGATTCTCCGTAATGGCTTTGTCTTCCATGAGTCCGCGACCGGATAAATGGGCTGGGACCGCATAAGAATCGCAATCTGAATGATGCAGCGCTCCCCGATTGGGCATCCGTTTTAATATGTACGTATTGGACGCTCTTGATACGTACATTGGGATGCCGGGGGACTTGCAAAGGCAAAGGGGGTGGTGCTTTTCTTCGTGGGCTCTGCGGAGATATTGACCAAACTCGGCATGTGTTTTAGGGATTGTTTCACCAAAGAAATTAAAACTACTCATACCACCTCCTATGCTCCCGTTGGATCTCAACAAGGGTCCGTTCTGTACCGATACTGATTGTCATATCTGCGTTGGATATTTCGATCGCAGCCGTAATATTCCAGTGCACTGCGGATTCTTTCACGTAACGATCTACCAAGATTCCAGACGTTCTGTGCCGGATCATCGGACAGATAGCTAACTACGATCTTGCTGGATCGACTATCAATCCGTTCGATTTTGACGCCGATAACAAGGTATAGATCACCATGTTGCCTAAAGGCTTGCGCGTACCGGAACTGCCCCGGACGATCAAATAGACGGTTGCGCTCATTGACCATTTCGGGGTCGATAGGGTTGCGATGGGCGTCAGCGTATCGGTCATTCTGCTGAACGTCAGGGAAGCTAAATTCTCGCTGCACAACGTAGTAGACATGCTCAACGTCATAATCGACTTGAAATTCCATACTACCGGCCGCGTGTGTTGGCTGCTGCTGTGACGCGGCTATTTGACTGCGGCCATACTGGGAGTCAACGGCAGGATCGTAGTTCAGCGGAGCACCGGTGATTGGGTTGTTTACGCAGGACAGGCACATACCGTCTTTGGAATAGGTGTGGCCATCGGCAGCGCAACCAAACAAGAGAAGTATTGAGCTGATAGCGATTGATGCTGTGAGGTTTTTCATTGGTGAGGCTCCATTTCGTTTGTCTCTTATCCAATCTACCCCACAGTTAAGAACTAGCAACCGGCACCTTATTTAGAGTAAGCACCGTTATGGTCAATCGCAGCTAGAAGTGTCGAATACAAACTGGCCGAGGCCGCACGTGTCGAATCATAATTCTTGTCGTAGCCAAGCACCTTGATTCCGAAATACGATGTAGTCCCAGAAATGTCGGTTGTAAACAGAACAATTACAGCGGTAATTGGTCCCAACGCACCCTGGAATGTACCGCCCATGTAATAAACGTCGCCGTCCTGTCTGTACGGTTTTTCGTTAAGTGCTGCGGTAATTTCAGCATTGCTCATGCCTCTGTTCTTCATATCGCTACCGGACATGATTCCTAGTGCTTGGCGAAATGAAATGCTTGTACTGAACGTGGTGTTACTTGATAGGCCAACATACAAACCGTTATTGAATGCGCCTTGTGTGTAGCTAGTACCACGAACAGATTTTGGGTACTCGAAGCCTGTACTTACAAGTTGGACGGCCTCTGCACGAAATGCGGCGTGGGTAGATACCGTATCTCCGGCAGTGATGCTGCTATTTGGATGTTCGGTGGCCTCGTAATTGACGGGCTTGCCAGTAAATATATTGTTCACACAGGTTAAGCAGGTGCCGTCCGAAGTGACAATATGCTGACCAGAAGCACAGCCGGTCAGGGCCAATACAGAGCCAACGGCTGCGGTCATCACTAATTTTTTAAGTTTCATGTCTCTATCCTTATCTGAAAATTATCAATATCGGTCTATGCTCGACTGCGAATAATCCATGTTTGTCATTTCGCAATGGTGACAAGATCACCGGGCTAAGCAATAGAAAGTGGGACAGTGTGCGCCCCCCATTTTACGATTAACGCTCAGACAGAAAGATCGGGAGGTAAGGCCAGCGAACCAGCCCTACCCGCTGTGTCGCCCTTTAGGAAGCCAACACCGACATCAGGTGGTCTTCATCGACAACCGTTATACCCAATTTCTCTGCTTTCGCTAATTTGGAGCCAGCCTTCGCACCAGCGCAGAGCGTCGTGACGTTTTTGCTTACTCCCGATGCAATCCGGCAGCCTTTAGCGGCCAGCTTAGCTTCGGCCTCGGATCTCGTCATTGAACTGAATGTTCCCGTCAGTACCCACACTTCCCCAGCCAAACTCTGCTGTGTGTTTGAGTCTGGTACGGACACTGTTTCCATCCACTGAACACCACCGAAGCGGAGGCGGTCTAGTTCTTTCTGGAAGGCTTCAGTACGGAATGTGGTGTAGGCAATCTCAGCCATCACGGGGCCAAACAATTCAACTTCCAGCAGTTCTTCAAGTGACGCGGCCATGATCGCCTTAATATCATTATTGAAATGCTTGGCTAACTCTCGGCAAGCACTGCGGCCAACTTCACGGATGTTGAATGAAGCAAGAACCTTGCCCAAGCTAGACGCACGACTGGCCACAATTCCCTTCTTCAGCTTGTCAGCTGATTTCTTGCCCATGCCCGGTAGTTCAGCGACAGCGTGATAGCACAGGTAATACAGATCGCTAGGCGTTTGAATGTAGCCAGCGTCATAAAGTTGCTCTACCAGTTTTTCGCCTAAGCCATCTATATCCATAATGTCTCGCCGCGCAAACCGCTTAATCATCGCAATTGCTTGGGCAGAACAGGCAGACCCTCCCGTGCACTTGAAAGCGACTTGGCCCTCGATCTGGCGTACCGGACTGGCACAGGCAGGGCAATGACTTGGAGCTTCAATCGCTCGACGATTATCCGGTCTAGCGCAGACGGCAGTTACCTTGGGTATTACGTCTGCGGCCCTTGCAACCAGCACTGTGTCACCGATTGCAAGACCGAGGCGCCGAACTTCCGGTAGATTGTGTAACGTGGCATTTGAGATTGTTACACCCCCCACTTGCACAGGAGCAAGACGCGCAACTGGGGTTAGTGTTCCACTAGCGCCAACCTGCCAGTCACACGCTTCGAGTGTGGTTTCTTGTGCGTCTGCGGGGAATTTTCGCGCTATGGCCCACTTGGGCGCACGGGACTGAAAACCCAGTCGATCTTGGTCAGCGATGAGATCGACCTTAAATACGACTCCATCGACATCGACATTCAAGCCTTCACGCTTGCTATAAATGTCAGCGGCATACGCTCCAATTTCACTCAAAGTAATTTTCTTTGCCGTGGTATGTATTGGAAAACCGAGTGCCTTGATAAAGTCCAATCGGCTGGATTGTGTTGTTGGTAGTGCCTCGGATGACTCCGCTACGCCATAAGCGTAAAAGTCTAATGGGCGTTTAGCGGCTTTTGCTGGATCAAGCTGCCGCAACGTACCCGCCGCCGCGTTTCTGCAATTGGCAAAGGTGCGCTGTTCACCGTTGGATGTAGCTGCCGTTGCGTTGAGCTTATTGAATATATGTTTTTGCATGACGACTTCGCCGCGGACTTCCAAGATGTCTGGTGCGCTCGAATCCAAAACAACAGGGATGCTATGGATCGTTTTGATATTGTGAGTAACATCTTCACCGATTTGGCCGTCGCCGCGTGTGGCCGCATACGCAAGTTCACGGTTTACGTAGTACAGGCTTATGGCGAGTCCATCTAGCTTGGGTTCAGCCATAATATCGCTTTCAGGAGAGATACCGGCCTTTTCAAAGAAACTTGCTTGCTCATCATCGCTATAGGCGTTGTTCAGTGACAGCATGGGAATCTTGTGGCGGATTTGCACGAAACCATCAAGACGATCACCGCCGACGCGCTGCGTTGGACTATTTGGATTGATAAACTCAGGGAAGTCTTTTTCTAAGGCAAGTAAGGCATTAAATTCTGTGTCGTACTTCCGATCGCAAACCGTCGGTGCGTCAAGGGTGTAGTATTCTTTCGCCCACTGTATAAGCCGTGCCGAAAGGCTGTTCATTTCTTGTTGTACTGAAGTGGTGTCCATTTTGAGTGCTGTGTTCATGTTAGATCCCTCTGGATTAAATTGGATTGCGACTGCTAAATGTCAGTCTTATTTCCAAGTTAACTAAGATTTCTAAACCAGCAACCGGCGAAAACGCCTATCGAATTACTTTTTAATTGATAAGTAAGATGGGGTATTTACGTCGGGACAGGACGGAGAAATCCGTGCGGTACTCGCTATGCTGTATGCCTATGGATAGTCTTTGGGGCAATCAGCTTCATGAGCAAGTATGCGGATTCGTCAGTCATCTGGACGGGTATATATTCTACTCCTGCGAAGGCTGCAAACACGGTTCGATGCCGGCCATTCCCAAAGGTAGACGTGATGACTTCCATTTCAGCAGTCTTGTGACCAAACAATCTTTGGACAAGTGATGGTGTAATCGTGTCTATATCGGACGAGATAGTGAGTCGTGGCATTAGCGCGTGTACGCTTTGAAATTGCTGCGAGTCTAGTTCGGGGTCAAGGAACTCTTGTACGCCCTGGATCTCATCAACGTGCCATGTCGATATTTCATTCAGTGGATACTCAAGATTGCTATTTGGCAGAGTCAACAGGCATTCCGGCGGCACCATCCAGATAGATCGACTCGAATATGTTTCGTCTTCACGTAAGCGGAGAAATGGATAAGGCACCTTGTCACTATTTACAGCCACTTCAATGCACAAGTGGCAATTACATTTAAAGCGATCTTGCCTCTCAGCGTTCATACGCAACCCCTATATGTTTTTAAACCAGTTATATGTCCAGTTACGACGTAGAACATTCAGCGGTAGCTTTCTTAGTGATAAGTAGTTTTTCGCGAACAACACGGACATCCTTTGGCGCCTCTATGCCGATCTTCAAATGGCGGCTATCTCGCTGTGTGACGACTATTTGGATGTCATCACCAATATATAGTTTCTCACCTATTTTGACTGTCAAAACTAACATCACCTATATCCTCTATCGGTTGCCTGCGTTTTCATGTTCACCCATATCGCAAATCGAGGGCAGGGTTTTAAGGACATTGCCGACTGTCCAAGAAATGCTTAACTTCCATGAGCCAATTTCTATACTTGACGCATCGTGATCCCGGTCACACCCTCGAAATAGGATCAGAGGCAGATGAAAACATTTATAAACTTAGTTACAGATCGTCGACCTGGCGAGCCCTGCATAATTCTGGGCAGTGAACATCTCCCATTGCGGATTACGTGCGAGGACGGACAGGAAACTGCTTGTGTTAATGCACCCGCTGGCGGCTGGACGCACTACGCTCTGTTGACTCGGCCGGAATTGGCCTGTGATGATCCAGAGAAAGTTTACGACGCCTTCCTTGGTCAGAAATGGATCGGATCGACTGAAATTTAATCGTCAAATGTGCTGAATGAATCCAATGAACTGAAGGAACTATCGTCAAATGTACTGGATATGTTAAGTGCGATGTCAGGGTCAGGCTCATGGTTTATGTTGACGACCATAAACTGTTCGTCATAGCCGATGCCACAAGCATGATCAGTTGAATCTTCAAACAAAGCGGCGTCATCTGCGGTTACAGCCGAGAAATCAAAGCGGTCAATAAACTGCAGAATGAGAAAGCCGAGTGTGAAAATCACGATGAAACCGACAATGACAATAACGATTACAGATGCCATGTCCATTATGCTCACTCCTCTGTATTGACTCGACTGCGTGAATCTTAATGAGCCGTTTCGTTGATTGATTTTAGAAAAGCCTTTTGTGCAATCTCTTGGAATGCCGCGACGGACTCAACGACCGAAGGATCATTTATATCCACTTGGATGCCTAGTTTCTGGGCCTCTTCAACACACCAGTCAATTAACTTTGGCGTATTAAAGGAAAGTCGGACACTGTGATTCAACGATGATTGATTCACTCATAAGCTGACTGTATATGACACCTTATGGTAAAAAGCGGACGGTCAAAAATCCCGAACCAGATGGAAGTTGTTATGTTTATTTTTCATGCTTAATGTATGGGACTTCGTAATAGTCACTATACGTCGCCACATTCTTGACTACGGGTTGCAGCCTCAGAAGTCCCTTTGAAGACTTACCTTTTGCTGAGTTTGCGAGCAGATCAACAAAGAAGCTTACCTGTTCTAATTCTGACAGTTCTTGCAACAAATCTAGTATCACTAGGCGTCGCCTATCCTTTGCGATAAAGCTATCCGCGTTCCTTTCAAGGCTAGACATAATTTCAGCGTGAAGAATCCAGTTTAAGGCATACCCTTTTCGGATGATCTCTCTCGTCTTCTCAAGAATGTATTCATATTTAGCGGCCTTCTGAACTTCGACGACCAAACCTCTGCCTGCGTTAAAGCAATCGTATCTCCGCCCCTCATCAATGTGTTCGACTTGCCAGCCAGGCTTGTTGTAATGGCGCTCAATCCATCTGTAGTGCCATTCTGTCATTCCTTTTCCGTAATCACAGTCCGATTTTAGTTTGTGTGCCCAATGATGAGCTTTTATCGAACCCATTTTAGCTATTACTTCAGCAGAACAGGCAGGGCAGTACGCTTCCCGACTTTTACTAGGCGGTATTCGTTCTTTGTTGCTGCTAATGGCTAGAAACATGAGGAAACATAACGCCCGCATTTGCGGCTGGATTGGAGCGCAGCAGAAAACCAGTCCGACAAAATGCGCTTGTTAGCACCTTTGATTTTATAGGCCAACAGTTCTTTTTATGGATTCCCATTCTTCTGTCAGGCTTGCATTTAACTTATGAAAAACCTTGCTAGATAGTTTGATAGATGCAGAAGATTTTGCGCATTCATATTCCGCAAATTCATCTAAAAGAATGGCAGATTCATTAACATTAAATGGCCCATTCTGATTTAGGTGAAGCGAATATAAAGAGCTATAAACCCGCTCATTCTTCATTCTCAAAATCTCTAGTTCTACCCAGCCTAGAAAAATACCCCCGGCAAAAAATGTCTGGGTGAGAACCAAGACGACCCCCAAATCTGAATCGCGGCTCAGAAGTGAAAACAGTAGAAGTACTGAATAAAAAACCACCTTTATTCTCTCTGACTTCAAAATTGCTGCGCATAAACATTTCCCAAAAAAAGAGTTTTCCATAAGGTTTGCAGACAATCGCTCCAACCCAACTTCTCTCTCATTGTTATAGTAATTATTGGTCTGCGAGTGCGTCAAAGGAACCCCCAGCGAATTGGATAGCAGCTGTTTTCTTCTTTCCCTTTCTGCTCTTTGTAAAAAATAAAATGAGCTAACACCCTGAGAAATGGAATGTAGAACAACCATAAGTACGAAAATTATAGATGCATATTGAAAGATGGTCTCGCCAACCCTTCCGCTAAGCAGCGGAATTGCTATAGCAAACAGCGCAGAAATATAAAAAAGCACTCCACTCAAGGAATTAAGGTATTCCACTGGTTTAAAATACTTCTCAACTTGATCTATTCTTCTGGACATTTTGATATTTCTAATTTAAGTAATAGTAACTAGGAAAGTTATAGGAAAATACTTTATCCCACCATTCAAAAGCCTCGCGCACATTCCCAGAACTCTCAGAATCCGTTGCATTTTGTGATCTAGTGGCTGCAGTATTTAGCTTTGATAAAGCTGTGATTTTTCGGGCATCTGACGAGCAGGGATATATTAGGCCTGAAACTCCTTCTGGATCCTGAATTGCTGCTAGATTAGAGCTTTTTAATTTTTGAAAAATCGAGTTCAAATCTATGTCATATATTATTGAACTTTCAGACTCCATCAATTTAGTAACTCTTAGTTCTAAGTAAAATGATGATATTGGAACTTCACAGTAATATTTCCACGCCTTAATAAATCGGATGAGAGGCTTTAATTTCTTACCCAAGCGATTGTTATGATAAGTAACGTAGGTATTGTGTGTGGATGGGCTAGACTTCATCCACCCTCCGTTACCATCTGGGATATCGTAAATATTCTTATCTTTACTAGTCTTTCCTATGAAATCAGCCGGTATCACTTCAGCAGTATCCCAGTCACCAGAACCAAAGTCCAAAACTACCGCCGGCGAATCAACATAGACAGGTGTGCTTTTAAAACGATCTTGTAAGCACTCTTTAATCTCTCGTAGGCTAGTTGTTGAGTTTTGCTTTAACTTATTAGTTGGTATCGAAGCAAAAAAATCTACATCACTCAAATTGGATACATTAGTCCCATTGTTCGCTGACCCGGAATAAAACAACTGGTTCAAATCATAATAAGCTTCAAGTCTTGATGTGATTGAGGACTTGTGTGAAGCAGCTTTCCCTGACTGATAACCGCTAGGTGTTATTTTTGTATGGAAGGCCTTAAATCCCTGTTCAACTGTACGCGTAGGCATTACTACAGTTCCTTACTAAGTTCAAATATGTCTGGTATCGGCTAGGAGTGCTAACAGTAAATTCAAATGCGTTGCGCTTTATAACTCGTGTACATAGCGAGTCTAAGCCTTGAGATGATTAAGCAGGATAATTCTATTTGAATCAGGGCGATAGTAAATCTGAAATGATTTTTCCATTTGCGTGCATCCTGCATTTGATGTGAAATCCCTTGGCTCTGATCATAATCACTTCTAAATAAAAATCAATTACTTATGAGAACCATATTGGGATTAGTGAGCGCCATGCTGCTGAATACGAGTTTGACCGCGTCAGCGACTGACCGCTATTGTGACGCTCCGGCCATGTTATAAGTGTCATCCGCTGATGACACGAATACACAACATAGAATACGCAAAACCTATACCCTACCGAACCAAACCCCAAGCTCAAACACCATCGCACTGTTCTACCATCGGTGCCAACTGCAAGATCGCTCCCTTTAACTTACCGGCCCCCGCTGGCGTTCACGCCTGCCGAGGAAACATAAGGAAAGGGAAGGAAAGAATAGGAAAAAAGAGGCTTGCCAGAGGTGGGGAATGGAAAGGCTATGGGGGAGCCGCTGGTTTGGAGTTCCTGCTTGTTCGGTAGGGTATAGAAATACGTTCTGGACAGTAATCTTGGTGCTTGGTTGGTCGCCGCTGGACCGAAAATTCAGCTGCGTCACGGGTAATTTCGGGCTTAAAAATAATCTCACAAATCGCATGAATCCTAGGCAGTACGCAGTTGCTAGATATAAGAAGTGGGTTAATTTAAAACTTCCTAAACACATTACTCAACGCAAGGAAGTCAAAAAATGGAAACTAAATTAGCTTACAGCCAACTGCAAATCTCACCTAAAAACGTGCGTACTGTTTCGCCAGATAAGGAACAGGATAAACGCCTACTCGCCTCTATCGAAGCGCATGGCGTACTGCAAAACCTCGTTGTAATCCCCGTAGAAGGCAATGACGAAGCCTATGAAGTCATCGCGGGTGGTCGCCGTTTTGCTGCTCTAGGCGCACTGGTGGCCGCTGGTAAGATCGCCAACGATTCAGCTGTTCCCTGCTTGATTGCCCACGCCGACGATGCCGAAGAATTGAGCCTCGCGGAAAACATGAAAGCAGATATGCACCCTGCGGATGTGTTTGTCGCATTCAAGAAAATGGCCGATCTAGGCCGGTCTGTGCGGGACATTTCTGTTCGCTTTGGTCGGACGCAGAAGGAAGTGAAACAATTACTTCGCCTTGCTGATGTCTCGCCGGTCATCGTGGAAGCTTTTCGCCGCGACGAGATTGATCTGAACATCGTCATGGCATTCACCGTCAGCGACGATATTGAGCGTCAGGAGAGCGTATTCAACGACCTCAAAGGCCGTTACATAAATAGCCATAGCGTTAAATCCCGCTTAGTAAATAGCGATTTAGATACAGATTCCAACTTGGTTAAATTCGTCACGCTAAAAGAGTATGTGAAAGCCGGTGGCGCGGTATGCACTGACCTGTTTGCCGACACCAAGTACATTGTGGACATTGATCTGCTTGAACGCCTCGCCAACGAGAAAATGGCCTTAATTGTTGAAGAGATTAAGGCCGAAGGTTGGAAGTGGGTCGAAACTACATTTGATTGCTGGTTAAACCTGAATGCGCGGCATTCGATGGGTGAACTGGTCAACGTCCCAGACGAGCTTAACGAAAAGTTAAAAGCCGCCAATGCAGAGCTTGAAGCGATTAATGATGTCGATGTTTCTGACTATACCGACGAGTTGATGGAAAAGTATTGGGCTGATATGGAGGTGTTGGAAGACAAGGTTAGCGATCTTGAAGACGAAATCGAAAATTACCGTGTTTTCACGCCTGCGTTCAAACAAAACGGTGGCGTTAAAATTTGTCTGCGCGACGGCAAAGCTGAAATTACTTATGGCTATACCAAGCCAGAAGATATGCCGAAGATCGAGAGCGATAACACCGAGCCGTCCAGTGATGCACCGAAAGCAAATGACAGTGTTTCCGAAAGCAATGCCCTGCGGGTTGATCTTGCAAACTATGAGCTACAGGCAATGCGTAGCGTCATAATGACTGACCCCAATGCTTGCTTCGACTTGGCAACGTTCACAATGGCCCAGTCCACATTCGCCTTCGGGTATCAGCAGAAAAGCGTTCATGTTTCGCTGACCTTGCAGGACATGAATACCACCAAGGACATCGCAGACACCAAAGCAGCTGAGGCCATAGCGAATGCCAAGGAACAGCTTAACCTCGGTTTTCTTGAGTACGACACTGATCTGGAAAAATTCACTCACTTCCAGCTATTAAGCCGCCAAGAGAAAAATGCCATCCACGCATTCTGCATAGCAGCCTCACTGACATCCAGTAACAATGCGTTGGTGCAGTCGGTGGCCGAGAAGCTGAACTTTGATCTCTCGGATCATTGGCAACCCACCAAGGAAAATTACTTCAATCGACTCAAGAAAGACGACATTCTGCGTATTGCCAAAGAGTTGAAGGATGATGATTTTGCCAAGCAACACAGCGATGCCAAGAAAGGGGATCTCGCCACTTTAGTCGCTGATATGGATGAAGTGAAAGGCTGGATTCCATCTTCGCTATCCGCGTAATGAGGTCTACCAGTAACGCGCTGTTCCAGTCAGGGCGGCGCGTTTACTGCTAAATATTAGACCAAAATTGCACATGAAAATGCTAAAATAGCAGCATATAACACACCGTATTCGTGAGTCAGAAAGGAATCGATATTATGAATATTCGTGCCAGCATTGAAAATGTTTCATTGCTTCGCAGCGCCTACAATTCCCTACTCCACGCACAGTCGTCTGCACTGGACGCCATTCTTGACGATGGCCGCGATAGTGACTCGCCCTACCCTGTTTATGCACCAACGATCTGTGATCTTTCCTCTGGTCAGCATGGGTTTAACGAGCGCATTGCTTTAGCCAATTCGATCAAGAATGTGTTCACTACACGCAAAGAAGATCTTTCGGTCACTTCTGGACTGGTATGCGCGTCACCAAGCACGGTGCAAAAAATCACTGAACTGAATGATGCTAAAACGGCATTGAAAACTGTCATTGCGGCGATCAAGGCACAAGACAGTGACGATCCTGAATCAGTTATCTCGCAGCGCGGAAGCCAATTGCGTTTGGCAATGAAGGAAGTCGGTTTTGCGGCGGTGGATCTGAAACGAGTCTACGCCCAGGTTCGGGTGCTTGAGCCAGATCTACATCGGGTTAGTTGGACGTGGGCGCGGAACCACAAAACACATAAACGTATCACTCGAATCGAGATGCAACGCCGGATCGATCAACTGCGTGAAACGAGCCCTGCCGCTGCCATTGAGCTTGAAAATGCTGTCGCCAAAGTCGGTAGTGCCAAGTTCACAGAAAAGTTTTCGCTGCCGCCGCAGCTCCGTGCGAATTGCAGCTATGGTGCCAAGGGCAAGCTGACGCTGCGGAGTTACCCTGTTTCTGGTGTCTTGATTGCACAGCAAAAAACACTTCCACGGGTCCAGTGGCGTGACTTAGATGATATAGCTGATCGGGAAGCCCGAAAGCCGCCGAAGGCAAACACTTACAAGCTATTACTTGAAGGCTGGAGGATCTATTACGATGCAAGCAACGCAGCATGAGGCGTATGGCCGTAAGGCCAAGTGCTTTGGTCAGAATGCGGCCCTAACCGTAGAAGCGACACCTTTACTTGTGAACGGCGCCGCCGGTGGATGCACTGTTAACTTAGAGTTGGCGAAACGGGCGGGTAGCGGCTTTGATTGGAACAGCAAGATCCAGATCCAGTTAAGCGAGGACGAGCTTTCTGCTTTTGCCAGCGTTCTTTTGGGGTATCTGCCAAAGTTTCACTTTAAGCGCCCCGGCAAAGGCATCGAAGTCGAAAGGCAGTCAGAGCGGATCTACGTTAAAGGGACTGCTGGTGCAGGAACGATCTACGCCTTGCCACTGCCACCCGGCCGAGTGTTTGCAGTGTCCACGCTGGTCATTGGTCAGCTTCAATTACACTTTGAATGCACAGACACTCAGGTGATCTTGGCATCGCTTCGCGGCGCAGCTGGATTGTTCATACGGAAGTAAGCGCGAATCTAATTTTGTAACAGTTTCCCTCATTTCCTCGTATAGTAAGTAAGACGCTTTTCCAACTCAATTGCGCTTATGAAACGTACAGCAATACCTTTTACTGTATTGCCGCACTAAGGGGTATATCGTGGAAATTTTATTTTTTGTTGCTCTGTTTGCTTTTATTTTCACAGTTAACATCAGGAAAAGTCGTCAAGTAAATGACAGTGAAGAACGAAAAGTATCCAGAGCTAAGAAACTCGATAATTTCTATGAATTTGAGTCCACAACTAATTCGGCATCTGGAAGAATCTTAGGTGGCGACGAAATTAAAGACTTTCATCCAGATTAACCTTCATTATCAGCGTTGGTACTTCTCGTAGCGTTTGTATACGCTCAGGTGTCCCCACTTTTCTTCCAGCTCATCGAAAATCTTTGAGCCGTTTTCAATCATGTTGTGTGGTTCGCGGAAGGTGCATACCCGTCCATTTATGACAGCCATCGCATGACGTAGATTATCTTCATCCAAGCTGCACAAGTCCGTTAAATCGACATGGTAATTATTGCCGTTGTAAGTGCTTAAAAGCACTTGGGCTGCGGCATAAGCACCTGATCCATCATGCACTAAACACATTTTAGACAGCACTTGCACAGCTTCGCGGTAAGGCTGTTCGGCATCATATTGTCTCAAAGTCATGCGGATCTGCTGGTTCACTGAGTCAGCGACGTGTTGAGGCGAACTGGCGGTAATCCGGTAGCCATCGCCGGTGGTGGGTAAAGTGAAATCTATTGCCCACTGTCCATCCTTGTCCTGAAATGCGTCATCCTTGGTATAGATATGCTTTATGTTCAAAACTGCTTCCCCTGAAATTTGCTTAATTCGCTAAGGTCGAGCGCCGATATTATTGAGTTTTAGCGAATACTATCATACCTTTTGAACGCGAAGGATTAGGTGTATATAAGGAGTAAGTATGCCAGTAGATAAGGATTTTGACTCGCAAGAAAGGGATATTCCCATGAACTTAGGTAAGTGCTGGGCGGCACTTCGGGACGATAAGGTGCTTGCTATAATTGCTATGCGCGTACCTGGTGATGTCGACTTTGAGGACTTCCGTTTAAAGGCCGCGCAGTGCCTAGAATTACTTGGTGAGGTTAAGTCAGGTGAATTAATCGAGCGCGACGGTGAACGGTATTTCCTGCGGCGACCAGCCCATGCGAACCGCGGTAAAAAGGTGCGCGAGCCAATCGAATACCCAATTTACCAACCAAGGCATCCGTTGTAAGCCTCCTGCGAGCATCGTTGATAATTTGGTCAGTCTGCGGTGTCCCGCTTTAGGGTCAATGAAGGATTATTATCAGCTATCGTTACGGCCTCACTTTCATACGAGGCCACCCGCATGTCCCTCAACAACAATACCGTCATTAAGGTCAGCTGCGTAGTTCTACTCGGCACCCAGCTTTTTTCAGTTGCCTACCTTAGCGATCGCATAAGCAATGTCGAGAATAGACCCAGCGTAGAACAGCCAAACATCGAAGAGTTAGTTCAGAATGCTTTGGTGAAGGCCAGAGCCAATGAAGCGCAACAGAAGGCCCAACTGAAATTACAGACACTCCGTCAAAATGCTAAATTGGCACCGGAGTATAGTGACGACGGCCTTATTTATGGCCCTGCGGATGCCAAGTATTCGATTTCAGTCTTCACCGATATTGAATGCCCCTACTGCCGCAAGATGCACGGGGAGGTGAAGCGCGTTGTCGATTCTTCTGATGGTGCTGTGAACTGGAAAGTGATCCATTTTCCTCTGCGCCGGCACAACCCCGCCGCTGCGATCCAAGCACAAACGCTTGAATGCGTGAAAGACAGCTACGGGAACCGTACTGCTTGGGCATTCCTTGACGCGATGATTGCCGAAACGGAAGGGAACGGTAAAGGGATTGCGGATCTACCTGAATTTGGTGGTGATATGGGATTAAGCCGGTCACTAATAAGCAACTGCCTGATTTCAGATGACAACAAAGGTAAGATTAATGCGGATTATCAGCGTGGCCTTGATGCCGGTATTACGGGAACGCCTGCTATGATGATAACTAACAATGAAACAGGCCGATCTTCATTGGTGAAAGGTCTGCAGGATTCACCGGCCATTGCGCTTGAGATCCAGAAACTATTGTAGGTTGGCTGCGTATGTCGAGGGGTGACATGAAAATAGACTGGGATAAAGAAATCACTCGAATCGTGAACTCCGTGATTATTGCGTCACTGAGCTACTCTATTTGGCTGACACTACTTCCACTTTTCATTCCGCCTACTTCACCGTTCCTGTTTGTTGTTGTGATGATGATCGGCATTGGGGCAGCGTTATTCACGGCGGATTTCAACAACTTTCGTGCGTTGCCCCAGTTCAAACACCTTTTGATCGGTAGTCTCGTTCTCCCAATTTGGCCGGTAATTCGGGCTAAGGTATTACGCACAGCCAAGTCGAAGTAAGACTTACCATTCAAATGCGTTCTGACCTGAACCAAACTTATCTAACAAGCTAAGATATTGCTCCCGAGCGAGATCCGGTAATCCAAACTCAGCGCCACGATCATAGATATAATTCACGGCCTCAAAGAAACTTTCATCGACGTATCCTGCATAGCGACTATCGCTTATGGTCGTGCGTACAGCTTCGCGCAATACGTTTAATCCATCGGCGGCGTGTTCTGCCGACTGCGACAACCAGAATCCGACTTCGTACTGGCACGGCGCAAACCCGGCGGATGCACATTGGTTTAAGTGCGACATCAGCTCTTGCGCGTACTCCGCTAGTTTTAGTTTCTTCGCCTCAAGGCTAAGTGGCGCCAGTATTAATGGATCTGAAAGTGCATCCATGTATTGTTTTGCCATGTAGGTGCTTGCCGGCCAATAGCCTTTCACGGCGGCTTGGTTAAGCAAGTTAGCGGCTGCGCGTTCAGGGTGGTCGATACCGCTATCTGCAAAGAGGAGAAGCAATGCCGAGTTCACCAACGTATCAATATCTTTGTTGCCATTAGCTAGCCGACCAGCCCAGTGTTCAGGACTGGCATCCACGATGTACGGTATTCCAACATGCTGATCTTTAAACTGTCCTGCTGGATTCGTCCTTTCCATGCCAATTGCGAGAAGTAGTTTTTTTAGATGGGGCTCATTTGTTTCTAAGCGATCCCCAAATAATGCATTCACTTCTTCAAGCGTCACATTCGGCGCGGTGTCTGCGGGTCCCAAAGCCGATACTACCGGCGAGAAACTAAATGCACTCATGGACAGTAGTGATACGGCAAAATGCTGTCGTATTTTCATGGTCAATCCTAGTCTGAAAAGTAGCCACGACGTTCGACTTTCATCTCGCGCCATACCGGTAAGAAACGCTCAACCACCTTGTCTCGATTCTTTATCGCACGGATCTTGATGATTGGCTGGTCATTGTCGGAGGTTTCCATGACGATCGAAGCCAGCCCAAACAAGGCAAGTAAACCGGCCGCCGGGCTTTTTACGTCTTTGACATCGCTGATCTCACAGAAAAGTTCTTGTCGAAAAATACGGGTAATACCTTTCACTTCCTTAATTTTGTTCTGTGTAATAACGGTATGCGTGTACCGAACCGTCAGGTACGCATAGATCATGCTTATTACGGCAATGAACTGCACCGCTGTTGTTGACCAAAAGATGAGCAGATCGACGATCTCGGGATATTGTTTGCTCATACCAGAGTCCCAGATTGACTTAAAAACTAGGATTGCTATCGAAATACCGCCCCACCATAGGTAGGTTGGTAAATTGACAATCTGAGACGGTTTTCCTTCCCACAAGACCGACTCATCGCTGTAGTCGCTGGCACGGGATGGCCCCGTATCTTCCATATGGTGGTGTTGGTTATCTGCGCTCATAAGGTTAAGCCGCCCTAGTTAGGTTCAACAAAGCGTTACCAGCTTCCGTAGTATCGACGTAATAATCCCTCTGGTCAGAAAAAACCTTGGGTATCCGCAACGGGTCAATTAATACGATATGGCGCGATAGTAAATACGGATCCGGCAACGTAAATATCTGGGTTTCTTTTTGATCTACCAGTATCAAACGCTCAATTTTCGCGTTGGCCTCGGTGATCTGACGTATGAGTAATGCGGGGTTTGGTGCCTGGTGCAAATTGTCGAGAATGACTGTTCTCGCAGGGTTTGTGAGTGAGATCTGTTCCTTTTCACTGCACTCATACAGCGTATAGCACTTTAGTGAGTCCAAAATGCCGTAGATTAATCTATTTGAATGCTCGCCCGGTACGTCAGTAATTCTAAGAATTTTCATAGCAACACCTATTGCTGACCAAAGAGAGGTTCTTCATCTGTGGATTCGTGGTGGATAAGGACGGGTTTATCGCAGGCCTCGCGATCTGAGAGTGCCCCCAAGTAAATCTCTATAAACCGGATTGAATTGATGCCGATTTCTTCAAGCAGCGTGACCATTTCCATGTACGCCTTGGACGCAGAGAGCGACACCGTTTCGAGTTGATATAGCTTCAACTCACTGGAAAAAACATCCCCATTGAATTTTTTCAAACCGCTATTTTTTTTGAAGGGGCCATTCACCACCATGTAAACCTCGACGCCAATAGATGAGTTCCACTGGCAATACTACAAGGCAATTGTCCAAAATAGTCTGAGATTGGGACACTGCTCACTGACCACGTTTTCAACACGAACTGATAAATTGGTCCGTGATATAAACTTGGTACATCAGGTTTGCAGCAGACGCGAGCTGGCTAGGTTCGTTCAACCAGCTTTTCAGATCACCCCGGCGGCATATCTCAACAAGTTTGTCTGTGATGGACGATGAGATGCTTGGGTTCAGCGTGGAATAGGTATCCAATGTTTCAAAGTTTAGCTGCGGCAGCACACGTTCGAGCTCGACTCGGCCCCGATCCAGAATCCGCTTGTCCCGACGGTACAAGACAGACATCGGCATGATTTCTACCAATAGGACCGCAATCCGAGTAAGGACCGATTTACCTTTAAGAATGTACTCGAGTAAAAATAACGAGGCACACAATAGCGCAACACCATCAGGCAGTAGGTTCGCGCTGTCGATTGCATGAGCTGCGGTAGCCATTGCTCCCGTGATACCCAGGTACAGCAGTATTGACGTTATGACACTGGCCATACGCGCTCGGCCGGTGGAAAGACCCTTGAAGGTTACTGCATCCAGATCGATGTTCAATTTCTTGGTTAGCATGTTCGGTACCGCCTTATTCATTTCCGTTATGGATAGAATCGCACGGGATCGAGATCTAGCAACTGCAGGCAGAAACAGGTGTATGGCTGTACTAAAGCCGCCATTTACCCAGTTGTTATAAAAATAATCAAAATTAATTAAGCTTGCTGGTCAAAAATTAAGCTATTGATTTCTATCTGGTTTCTTGAATTTCGAGGGGGTTTTGGCGTTGATTTGAGGAAAAAGCGGGGAGGACGGACGAAATAATGCCGAATTTCCGATGCACTCAAGTTAATAATGCGAGATAATTACACATATTAAAGGTGTGCTGCAAGATTATATGTCAAAAATGAGTATATGAGTAAGATTATTATGGACTATTAAAGCCGCTTTTTAGAACCAAAATTGCTAAATACATGGTTTTCGGACGGTACGGAACATCAAAGGAGGTGAACATGGAGAAATGATATAGCAGGAAATAAAGGAATAGGCCCCGTTAGGAGCCTTGATAGCCGCCGATGCCAAGCAGATTCTTTAGACGGGAAAAGCTCAACTCAGTGGTTTCAAGGATTAAATTATCACTGGCGGGTCAAAATAGCTAGTCCAGTACGATAGGTTTTAATCATGCGACAAAAGAAATACAGGTTTTTGTTTTGGTTCAAGCAACTCCGCTATCTAGTGCGTTCATTGGATAACGCATTAAATGGTGGGTATGAATTCATCCCTTTCATTAGCGATCTGTATTCCAAGATCAGCAGTTTTCTGGAAGACATCTTATAACGCGGAGGTTAACCATCTGTGGCCGGTGGTTTCATGCGCCGGCCCAAATTACAGGCAAAAAAAGACCCCCATGAAAGGAGGTCTTTGGCGATAACCGTTTGGATTATAAATCCAGGTCGTCATCAATATCGTTGTCAGCCTGTTCCATTAACTGCTTCCACCGCCGCTTGTCATCCATCTTGTGATAGAGGAATAAAAACGTCAGTGATGCCGCTAGGATCGCTGCTGTAACTACTATTTCAGTTGGCATAGTTGCTAATATCATTTCGTTGCACTCCTATATGGTTACGCCGGTTCGGGTTGCTTGTCAACGCTTGACGGTGCCTTTCGGCGCCGGCGTTTACTTGAAGCAGCCCTCCCGGTGCGGTTCATACGGTAAGCCAACAAATCAATAATTAGCTCCTTTTTGCCCAGTTGATGCCCGTGATTCACTCGCGCTATAACTGCAAAGATACCGGTATATAACGCAATCAATCCGAAGACCATTGCGGGTACATCCCAGACCATTGAGCCATCGAACAACTTTGGCATAACAAGACCAGCGAAACCGCCAGTAATGCCAAGCAAGGTAAATTCAATCAGCTTATAGACGCTCATTTTCACAGTGCAAACCACTTTCTCTGCTAAGAGGTTGGTCGTCGTTAGACGGTTAAGCTCCCGCAATAGGTCAATATATTTCATGCTCTGTGTTCCTTCTGTTGAGTAGCCTCAATGCCGAAGAGAAAACAAAACCCCCAGAGGGAGTAATGCCCTCTAGGGTTGAAACTGGTTAAGTCGTAGCCGGGGCTACGGGATGTATCTAGGCTTTAAGTAGCCCTTTGGTAATAGCTTCGTCAATACAGGACTGACGAAAGCGACGTGCAAGGTCGATAGCTTCAGCTCTTGTGGGTTTACGATAATGCTCACCTTTAAGGCTCGCAATATGTCCACGCAAGGTGCCGCCAAATCCTTCTACCAAATTGCCTTTTTCAATGGTGCAAAGTGCTTTAACTGCTGCCCTTGGCGCTGTTGCATACCAAAGCAGTTTTTCGTCGTAGCTCTCGGGTTTCCCCTTGAATTGTCTTCTCATCATCGTTCTCCAGTTGAATGTATAAATTGGAGAGATGTACCCCAGAAGGGGTAACACCCTCCGGGGTTGAGTTGTTAAATTTAAGCTGCGTTTGTCACTAAATCTGCTAAGACCTGATCCAGAAGATCAAATCCGTGCGGATCTCGCAGCCATTGGTCAGCCCAATCTACACCTTTAGGATCTGTGTCCAAGATCGGTGCTGGCGGTAGCAAGTTAATCACTCTGATTCCTCGCGCAGAAAGGTTCTTCTGAACGATTACAGCGGAATTTTCGCTTGCCTTGTTTCTGTCTTTATCCAAAAAATTGAGGACCGTGTGGACGCCGGATGGCGGCACAAAGCTCTGTAGCATGGTATTAGACAGTCCAGACCATACGGGGAAAGATCGGGCCTCATAAACTGACAAGGCAGTTTCAAGTCCTTCAGCTACACCCAATATGCCGTTTACTGGTGATGATGTGCGTATCAGTCGCCCCTTCGTCTCTTTCGATACGGTAGGACTCAGCTTTCGGGCTTTTCTGCCTTCACCCAATTCAACCTTCAAACCACCTTTGGTGATGAAAGTTCGGTGGATGCCGACAGCTTTACCGTTGTTGTTACGCACTAGACAGACGACCGCGGGGAAAGTCCCGACAAGTACGCCTTTCACTTTGTAGTTAAGGTTTGGATGAAATCGAATGTCGCTGGAAGCGAAAGCCGCCTTTGCAATTCGACGATACGAAAAATAAGCCCGTGCGGGATAACTCATCGTACTGTTAAGGGGTAATGATTCAGCCCAGATCCGATTCAACCAGGCACGAAGCGCGGTTTCATCCTGAACTTTTGGTTTAGCTGTATACACTGGACCTGCTTGAACGGGCTTTCCGTCCAACCATTCCAAAAGCGCGTCATAAGCTTCTGGGAAGGTCCAATCATTCACCCACATGAGCATATCAATTCCTTCTGGAATCACTCGCTCAGATTGTTTAACACCGCCTCCGGTGAGATCAGCGTCTCGGAACAAACGAAAGCCATCAGTGCCGCCGGTAATTGGGCAAGGCACATTCTCCCCAAGCTTAGATACCGCTTCAGAAAGTGATGGCGCCAGCGAATTAAATGCTGACAACCACCGATGCTGCATTCGTCGTTTTAGCTCTGTTGAATTACGCTTCATTTCAATTCCCCCCTGAGTGATTAATGGTTAGTTACCCCACTAATCGTGAAGCGAGTTAAGGCCGAGGCCTGTTAGTGAATAATGCGACTGCTACGTGAAATCCGGGCCCAGCCTTCTTTACACCGCTGATAGCGTTGCTCAAAAACTTTATGTCCAGATCTGACGGTCACAATGACAACTTCGCTGCCGTGGGCATTGCGAGTTACTGCGTTAAGATTGATATTCATAGTGTTGAACCTTTCGTTGAGTGAGGCGCAGCACTACCCCAAAGGGCAAGATGCAAAACGCCCTTTGGGTTGATATTTGATGTGTGCTAATTAACTGAGCTTCTTCCTGTACCAGAAAAGCCACTCAAGAAGATCGTCTGGATTTACGCCAGTCGATAAACAACAGTTGGTAAAAGAAAAAGGTGAAACCTCATCTTCTGCGGTAATCCATTTCCAGCTATCGTCATCAGGGGCTCGATTGCGGCCACCGCGACTAACACCAAAAGCGGATCTAACTGTTTCAATTAACAAGTTCTCTCGGATGAACGGTATTTCTTCATCGAGAATAAGGTGACTGTCATCGCCTAAAGGTAATTCCGACACTGGCGCGTATTCACGGCTACTGTCATTCAGGCGTTCAAGCAGATCGAAGATCGTGAGTTGAGTTCCCATCGGTGTATCTCCAAAAAAAATGGAGACACACCCACCAAATGGGGATGTATCCCCATGTGGGTTGATGAAAAGAGTTAGTGCAAATCAAGAAACCTCCCTGCAATACTAAATAGCGCGGCCTGTAGTTCAGCTACGCTGTTAATGACAGAGTGTTTCTTAAAATAATTACTAACTGCTGTTGAGTTAATGCCGATCGCATAGACGTCGACATGAGGTTCGATAAGCTTCAGCATGTATTTCACTGAGCCACCTTCGTTTGGATCGCCGTCGGTAATAACGATCATTACCTTCCGTTCGCGCCGACAAGTTGCAAGTTCCCGAGCACCGTAAAGCATTGCTTCTGCCAGTGGTGTACCACCGGAGGAGCGAACAGCACAGCGACCAAGGTTCACACGAACAGGCTGACCACGACTAATCATTGGGCTGACTGCACCGCCTTTCCCCGGAAACATCGAAACTGCGATGTCACACTGAGGTATAGACGAGACTGCCAAAGCCAATGAAACAGCGGCCTGATTAGCAATTTCCTGTATCTTCTGCATTGACCCACTCGCATCAAGCAATACATGAACTGCCGTATCTACGCGCTTAGTTTCTTCGCGGTTACTAAACACCCGCAAGTCACCTGTTAGTAGCTTTGCCAAGCGACTGCCATCTACTCGTTGCCCTCTTCTATCGAGAAACTCCTTTTGACGAGATTGCGCTTGCAGTAAGCCAACTAAGCGTGCACGGATCACTGACGAAGATAAAATACCTTCGTGCAACGAACTGATGTCGCCCGTGTTTTGAGTGTTGTCGCCAACAGAGTCCGAATGAAGTGTGAAAGACCCACAATCAACATTGTCATCTGCGGCTTTTTCAGTGAGTTCTCCGCGTAAAGCAGAAACGAGATCTTCGGGTAAATCGGATTCCTCCATTACCCTCGAATGTGCCGAAGCACCATCACCGCCGGTATCACTAGACCCATCAGGATTTTCATCTGAGTCTTGGCTGGACGACGAATCAGCAGAATTTGCGTCTTGGCCGGACTCATTCCCCTGGTTGCCCTGGGCATCGTCCTGGTCAGCTGCATCTCCTGAATCATTACCGCCTGTGGTATTGCTGTCCCCGCTATCACCGGTGCCGTCAGCATTATCCGTTCCATCACCACTTCCACCATCGCTATCGTCACCAGCATCATCATCAGAATCCGAAGATCCATCAGGGTTAGCATCAGCGTCAGCGTCAGCGTCGGTATTAGGTTGTTGTGACTTCTGGTTTTGAGCTTGTTCACGGTTTTGACGTTCTTCTTCTTCAGCGTCACTAAGGGACTGAAGAATTCGACGGGCAAGCATTAAGCAATCGCGTGAATCTTTGAGCTTAGGCATGTACTTGTTAAGCAATACATCCAAGCGCGTAAAGAAACCTTCTGGGAAAGTCTCTCTAACAACTAAGTCACTAGCTTCAAAATATTCACGTTCAGCTTCCCTACCCAAAAACTCAGAATAAAGCCTATGGAGCAGGTATTGGTGCAGTTGTGTTCCTTCGTTGTCTTCAGCCATGGCCGGTGGGCTCATATTGCTGTCGAGAACGTATTCGTGCATAGCAGTTAGCGTCTCCACTGTTCCCGGAAACAATTCCTGCATCATGCCTTCGATCCGAATGTCCTCAATGATATTGAGAAAACTCTTTTCGATAGCAGAAGTACAAAGCCCGATTACCCCAAAGTTCGAGTCCCTAATGTGAGCGGCTTCGTGGGCAAGATAACCAAACAAAACGTCAGACATACCGCGCATATCGGACAGCATAGGAAGAACAATTGACTGCCCATCGGTATATGCATCACTCCCAGAAAGAATGACTTTTACACCAAATTGCTGACCATAAGCGGCTGCTACGATAGGTAAAGCGCGTTCAAGAGCAGATCTCATAGAACCCATGATAATTCTCCAGTAGAAATGATCGAAGAAACGCCCGCTAGCAAAAGCTATAGGGCGCACTCGATGTTTTTAGAAATAACCAACAGCACGGCTTACCGGGGTGGCAGGCGTCGTGTTAGTCGGTATAGGTTGAGCAGTCGCAACAGGTGCGGCCGGTGGGGATATGCGTTTTACCAACTGAGAAACCGAAAAATCACCGGTATACATGCGTTCGAGCTTTTCGGCGTCGTCGCACATAGACAGGAAAGATATTGTGGTTCCAAATTGGGGATGTGCTTTGTCGATCCGCTCAAGAGGTATCATTTGATACAGGCTCTTGAACTCACGTAAAACAGCTAAAATACGACCGTTACCAAAGCTCAGCATATCCAGTTTGTTTAAGGTTGGTTCCAGCATTTCACGTAATTTCGCACCGCTTATAGCCGTAGACCGTTTGAGTAAGCCTGTGACCATTTCGCGGCAACCAGCACCAATTTCGTGTAACACCTGATTCGCCACTTCCTCCTCATCGGGCTCAAAGCCTTCCAAGGGATCCATTTTGTAAAGCTTAAAACTGAATCCATACAACGCTGCAACTTCCGTTGAATCAGGTATCTGATTCTCAAGAATATGAGCGAACTCATGTATGTCTTCTTCTTCAAGCCAGGTATCACGTTTCTCGTCGTAAGTAGCCAAAAATTCAGCTAACTCAGCGTCGTAACGTTGGTTTATGGTTTCAAGTCGACTAATAAGCTCGTCTACTTGTCCATCCGGTACTGCATAGCCACCCATAAAGCGAGTACCTATTGCTGCACATGCTCTCTCCGCTGCTTTCCGTTGATTGCTCATCGGTGCCAGCGCCAGTGGGGGGAAAATTTTCTTCCGGCCCAGATCAAGCATTTTCTTCGGTGGTATCTTTCCATTGAGTCCAATCTGAATGTCCGAATCCCGTGAGGCTTTTTTCTCACCAGACCAGCAACGTATTTTCAGATGCACAAGCGTAGTTCCACGGATAAATTCCATGTTAGCTCTCCTTAAAGAGTAATGTTGAGTGAGCCGGTTAAGGCAGTGTTGAGGGTGTCACCAGAACGGCGACTTATTAGAAAAACGCAGCTTTGCTTGGTGCCTCGATGCTGCTGAGGCTAAACGGTGCGTCCTTTGAACCAACTGCTATACAGAGTTGATTGAAGAAAATACGATCAGCCAGCTTAATACAGGCATCACGCACAGTTGTTGCAGTTATCCCGTCGTTTGGCATCTCGGTATGATCCTCAAGCCATTCGTTGCGAACATCTGCAAACAAGCCATCCTCTTGTGAAGGATTGTATTGAACGCTAGTGTCATTGTTAGCTATCAACACCTCAAAGCCACGATCGGCTAATTGGTGTTTCAGAACAAAGAGGAACAAAAACGCTAGTGGTCCCTCATTGAACTCAATTTCACAATACAGGGTGTTATCCGATACAGAATCCGAATAATCCGGTAATGCACCGAAGTCTAACTTTGCTAATGTCGGATCAAAGCTTTTAACGGCTTCAATAAATCCCGACCTCAGCTGACATACTTCTAGCTTTAGATCTACGTCTGCAGCCAACTCTTGATCCCAAGGTTTGACTACAAAGTACGCGAGCTGCTTCACAGGTTCTAACTCGACAGACGGCAAATCACTAAGCTTAGTTAGTGTCACCACTTTCTGAGACTTGCGATCGACCGTCAGAGACGAACGAGCGATATAGCCTTTTTCGAGCTTTTCCTGAGCGAGTACCGACCAATGCTTCGACTCGGTTCTGGTTGTTGCAGTTAACTTAGAACCACGGCGCCCATACCAAACTTCATGGTGGCCATTAGCATCTAAGGCGTCAGAAATAGCCCAATATTTATCTGAGCTACCTTCAGTGTTGTGATAAACGTGAATAGCCATTTTAGCAGTCCTCTTCTGACCAAGAAGTACCGAAAACATCTTTGGCTATACGCTGAATCGCGATCTTTTGCTCTGGTTCAGCCTTTGACAACAGGGCTTGATTTAGAGAGTAGGACAGCGCGTTAGGCGCAGTTCTAAAATCGAGAGTCAATTCAGCCCAACGGCACAAGGCGCGTGTGGACATAGTTATGGTTAAGGGAGTGGCCGTTTCAGCACCACCGATAAATAGCTTCCGTACTTGGTTCGCAACGACAATCATTTTGCTGCGAATTTCAGCAGGTAGCGTAGGGCATTTCTTCTCAAGGATTGATTCTTCAATGTCAGGAGTTGGATATTCCACCTCAATAACACGAAAACGGTCCATGAAAGCTACATCAAGTGCGCCAACACCTGCGTAAAGCCCAGTCGAGTCACCAGCTCCATTTGAATTACCGTTCATAACAACTCGAAAGTCCTCATGTGGGTAAATCACCTGTCCACCATTGACAGCAATCTCTAAAGGATGGCCTTCAAGGATGTCATGCAAGCCCGCAAGCTCACCTGGATCTGCGCGATCGCCCTCATTGAGAACGAACAGTCTGCCTTCTTTCATTGCAGTCGTTAGTGGACCGTCGATCCATTGCATACTGCCATTCGCTACTGTCCAAGCACCAACTAGATCATCAAAGCGCATACGAGCTGTCGCTGTAATGCTTGAGATGGGCCAGTTAAGCCTTGCGGCTACTTGGTAAGGTAGTGTTGTTTTGCCAGATCCGTAATGGCCCCAAACGTAAAAGCCATCACCACGCGGATTCTCCAAAAAATTCAGGAGATCACGTAAAACGCCGCGCCGAAACACGTAGTTTTTGTCTAGTTTTGGAACCGAATGATTTCCATCTTGGACGTGAGATCTAACAGTAAATTCAACAGGAACTTCCGGTAAACCGAAAGCGGTACTGATTGAAATTTCTTGAGTGCGGTTAGTCATAATGTAACTCCAAAGGTTGAGTGCATAGCCAAAACCTTCAGACACACCAATAGCCAACAGGCTGATGATGGCCTGAAGGCGACTAATATTTTAGTTTAGGTAAAGCATACAGCCGTAGCTGCCGTGACTTTTGCAATGCTTGGTGAGAGTCACTTCTTTTGACGTGCAAGCACGAACAAAATTCTTTGGAATTACTTAGGGACTACCTTTTTTAAGGCTATAAACTGGACTAATCATAGCACTAAAAAAGGTAGACACAACAATCGCATCTACCGTTTCCGTGGTTACAACACCATGGTTAAACGGCCCGGAGGCCGCTGTTGCAATGTTCTTGGTCACAGCTACTTTAAGCAACTGCATCGGTGTCACGTGTGTTGAAAATAGTCCGAATAATCTCAGCTTTCTTCGCCAGCGCCGTCACATCGTCGTAAATACAGATTCCAGAATCCTTTGTCTCAACCACATTCATCACACTGCCGGTACGACGTGCAACTTTGGTGGCCAGATTGATTGCCGTTTTAGTGCAATTCTCACAGCGGCACTGTGTACCGCCGGATTTAAGGGCTCTTGCGTGTGCTTTTTTGGTCATAACGCTACTCCTATAATAAGTTATTGGGGTTCGTGGACTCCCCAAAACACTCGTCACGCAAGCGTTTTAGAGAGCCCACGAACCACGCAAACTGGTAAGGGGCGTTATGAGTGGCAATACGCTAAATGCGTAATGCGATAAATTCTTGAGCGGTGGGATGCTCGACAAGAATAAGCTACAAGGGGAATAATCCCCTTGAGCGTGTGCACGAAAATTCGCTTAAAAGTAACGAGATTGACCTTGCAGCTGCACAGGGATCTCCATGTTCACCAGTTCGTCTTCGGATTTCGTGAAGCGCGATTCAGAACGGGAAGATTTGCGATAACTGTCTAGTTCAGACTCAAAGTCTTTATCGGGGAACTTGTCCGCCAAAAATGCCTTGTAGTCCACGTTACCTTGTTTTACGAATAGAGAGACTTTTACCCCACCGACATCCGCCTGCATAAACGGACCCATCATGGTAATCATCTGTTTCTGAACGGCCTTCTGATCTTTTTCAATTTCAGATAACTGCTCTTTCAGTGCTTTAATGCGACTATGGTTATCACGCCATATATCCGCATAACTCTTCCACTTAAAGTATTCATCTCCTTCGGCGGGTTCAAATACATCGCGCTCGGGATCTTTAGGTGGCGGAGTGTTGGTAACGACGAGATTCCAAAACCAAGCTGCGGTTTTAAGTATTTCGTCACGTTTTTCATTGCTCACAGTAATATGAAATTCCATTTCCTGTGGTCCACTATCGGTTTCGCGATAGAACAGCAATAAACCTTCGTCTTGGTCAGCTACAACGGCTTGAGCTTGGGTTTGAGCCTCATACATAATGTACGCTGCACTATCCACACCTTTTGCCTTCACATCTTCCCATTGGGCGTCTGACGGGGCTTTGAACTCATACGGTTTAAAGTTTTCATCTAAACCATCAAAGCTCGCTCGGAAAGGTCGAAAATGACGACACTCACCACACATCGGAATCAAAAGCTGACCAGCGGTTACTTCTGCTGCTTGCCTGGCCTTATCTTCTAAACGATTACCACGTTTGACGTTTGGGTTTGCTGAGATGTCAGGGCTATTAAAGCGGCCCGTCTTTTCAGCCCAAAGCTGATATGGCGTCTTATATGGACTGAGGCCTAGGATGATCGGCATATCCGATGCTGTTACCCCTTCACCTCGCCATTTAAGCCATTGATCACTTTTCTGGTTAAGATCCACTACAAAAAACGAACTTGTACCGTTCGCGGCTGTTTGTAACTTCGCTTGTGCGCTCATATTCAATCCTCAAAAAGAGAGGGGAATACAAACTCCCAGCGGGAATTTATATCCCCGGTGGGTTTAGGTTTAATTAATCAGGCTGATACAGCTTCCTGATAGTCTGTTTCAGTAACGGGTCGTACTTCATCTAAGCGCTGCAGAGCAAACGATAGGAAAGCAGGATCTTTGATCCGGTTCACCAATAGCTCTTTGCAGGCTTCAAACGATTGAGTGCTCACCGCACGGGATACAGCATTGTTTATAAAAGACAGTGTTTTAGAATCAATATCTGATTCCAGTGCCGGCATCGTCTCAATGTTTTTTGGGCTCTGCTGCAAAGTAGCTAAGCCTTCACCATTTTCAACATTAAGGTATTCCACAAGCTTCGCCATTTTCGGCGTAGAAGTAGGCCACCATTTTCCTGCACGTTTGAGTATCGATTTCAGCTGCATTTGGGATTCCCAATCTACCCAGGGTCCCCCGCCATGAGAATATGCTTGTGATGAATCACGAATCTGATCCATGTCTGCTTTCGACATATTGTGGACCTGAATCTTGCCATTCACTAACTCAGTAATGCAGTACCCACCGATAACCTGTCCGCGGCTGGTTGAAAAAACATTGGCATCGTGGTCAGGAATACGTGTCGGGCCTTTGAACGTATAAACATCTTGTTCATAGACTAACTCGCACACTGCGTTTGCAACGATACCCTCGCTATTTGCCAAAGCAATCATGCCGCGATATGAAACATCGAGTACGATTTTTGGTGGCTCTCCCTTCTTGTTCGATCTTGGTATTAAATACGCAAGGCCGCGAGTAGGGTTAAGAGTTAATCCGAGAGCGGCGACGTTATACATAGCTAAACGAAGCGAAGCCGGCTCATTCATAGCGGTATTCAGCAAATAATCATTCTTCATTAAATGCTGGATTGCATAAACTTCTTCAGCCTCATACGAGAGTTCAGAAGTTGCGAACTTTACTGCTGATTGGGAAATTTGCTCTTTGCAAATAACCAACGGGTTAGGGTTACTCATAGTAATACCTGCTGTGAAGTTAGTAGATTGGTTGAAACGATCCCAAACTCAGATGAGTGAGGGATCATTAGATGCTTAAACGGGTACGTTGTTGCCATATCCATTATTCGCTGGTGCACGGTTACTGCGCTGTGGGGCGCTGTTATTAGTGCGGTTCTGCTGTTGAGGCGCTGGCGCGTTCTGGGCTGGTTGTTGTTGACCTGAAGAATCACCTTTGCTGTAGTAGCGCGGTAATTTTTTAGGGAACGTGTCACAAATCAGCTCAGTGATATAGCGTTTTTCGCCATTTACTTCGTATTCCCGCGTCCGCAATTCGAGATTGTCCAAGTGAATTAAATCACCGGGAGCCATCTTCAAATTGAAGTGATCAGCAATATGGCCATAAGCAACCAAGCGATGCCAATTGTCGTACTCCTGAAACGTGCCATCCTTTTGCTTTACGTTTTTAGTAGTGCAAACAGTAAAGTTAGAGACAGACGTACTATCAGAAGTAGCCGCTGGGGTAATTTGACCAATACGGCCAATAATAATGGTTTGTTGATACATGATATTTCTCCATGAGAATGTTGAGTGCACAGTAAGTTCGCAGAAACGAATCTGTGTGCGATTAAAGGCAGTATTGCCCTAGTTAGGTTGATTGCATCTCATAGCAGGTGCCACAAGATGCAAGGATAAGAACCAAAGGCTCTTAGTCAGGTGATTGCTCGATTAAAAGACCTTGACGGACTTTAGGTAGAGCATTGAGAAAGCGTTGATTCCGCAGGTGTTGTAGCGTAAGCGGTGTCACTTCCAAAGTTTGAACAACAGTTTGTACTACTTCAACTTTACGTTCGGGTGCCAATTGAACAACTTTTTTCAAGGCCCAAACCAAAGCTTTTAGAGAACACATACAAGCTATTGCTGCAAGTCGGAACGGAAGCTTTATTAAGCTGCCCATGTTTTCAATCGCTTTATCCACAAGGTCAAATGCAATATCAATTATGCGAGCTAAAAAGATCTGTCCGAATATCAAAGCAAAGAGTGCCACAAACAAAAATACGCCATGGTCCATAGGAAATACCTTCATAGTTGAGTTAAAACCAAACGCCGTAGCGTCCACACCCTTTTCATGGTTCGCGAGGGGTGTTTATCAAGTGCTTTGCAACAAAAGTGCAAGAGCAACAAGAATCGAAGGTAACTGGGTAATAAGCCGAGGCTCTTTTGTCTGGACGCCAAAACGCACAGGCAGAAGAACCCTTTAGGGAGATTGGATTATTTGTAGAGGGATGGTGCTTGCAGAAAAGGATAAGTCCGACCCGTAGGTTTGACGCCAAATTGGACTTGTTGGGGCGTCGGCAGATATAGCTATCGAAATAAATTTATCGCATGGCAAGCAATTAATCAAGTTTTGATATTTTGGTACAGCCCCACTGTCCTTGTTTGCCTCCAATCACTCTATTCCTGCGCGTATCCTTAATTATCACAAGTCGACCTACTCGATAAAACACTGCTGACCAAGAAATCAGTCGTTACGGGTCTTGCTGGATCTGACTTGTGTGGTACTACTCAAAGTGTGAATAAGATTTATGTCCAACGGGGAGCGTGTTAATGAATAAGCCCAAAAAGGAAACTTGGGTGTCTGCGAGCGACATCGGACGTGCTGAATTCTGTGGCAAGTACCTTGAGCTTAGGGAGAGTGGCGCCAAAGTCGGTGATCATGCCATCGCCAAGCGCAAGCAAGGTGAACGTGGTCACGATGAACTGAATAAACGTGTTGCTGATAATCGTTGCTACGTCGCTACTCATCTCTATGGGCCGAATGACGACCGTACACAAGCATTACGACAGTTTCGCGATCGCTACTTGCTTACCACCTTTGCCGGCCGGATGTTCGTCGCAGTCTACTATTCCTGCTCACCAGCGTTTGTAGGTCTATCACGGACATTCCCCGTGCTGGATCGCATCTCGAAACCGGTTATTGATCGCATAGCCACACGCGCTCTTAGGGAGAAGACCTCATGATCTCCATGGCAATCGGCTACTTGGTACCGGCCATCCTGCTGTGTATCGCGCTCTACATTCTTTTCCGTGTATTTAGCCCTGGTAGCCGCGGCGGAATCGACGGTAAGTTGATCTGGACTGACCACGGTAGACAGACAAAGGCGTTTTCAAATCGCACCTTTAAAATCTTTGGCAAACCAGACCTGATGTACCGGATAAGAGGTGGTGTCAAAGCGGTTGAGTATAAGCACCGCAATGGACCGGTATTCAAATCCGACATCGCTCAGGCGCTTGCCGCAGCACTTGCAGCTCGGGGCGAAGGTTATAAAGTCGTTCAAGTGCTGGTTAAAACACGCACAAATGACGTGACGATTGAACTCAAGCAATCAGATCGTGCGCTGTACCAGCGTCTTGAAGGCCTGATACATGATGTTCGGAATGCCAAGGCCGGCAAGAAGATGAGCAAAAACCCAGAACGGCGCAAATGCTATAGCTGCGCTTACAGAGATGCTTGCCAGTGAATGAGCTGGAGGAAGTTGAATACACTGAAATCGTTGGAGTAGGGAAATACATGCCGTCAATTTCAATCAGCAGTTTATCGAGTGAAGAAAAACGTCAACTGTGGACACACTTAAAAGCATACCACCCGGATGTCGCTGCTTACTTAACCATCGCCAGTGGTGATGGCGGGTTCTGCAAATTGATGTCGGAGTTCGACGGGGATCTCATGCTCAGCGAGGACTATTTTCCGGCGGAACTGAAGCGGAAACACCAGTCGAAATTACTTCCGGTTTGAGGGTTGCTAGTTTTTAGATCAATGAGAACCTAGAAACATATCCAAACACGTTGAGTGTGTTGAGTGCTTGCCCCTTCCCCCTAGAGGGGGCTTTTTTCCTCTCCCTACTTAACCATTACTTTCCCGGTTATCGTTATGAATCAGAATATGCCACAACAATCCAAGGGCTTTGCACTTGTCGGCTGGGTCGGTGCAATCGCAGGGCCGCTAGGCGCAATTCTGCTGGCTTTGAACATTCAGATCAGTCCCTTTGGTTATCCCCTATTCCTACTGTCCTCAGTCTGCATGACGATCCACGGTGTACGTGAATGCGATACGCAGCTAATCGCCCAAAGCGTGCTTTTCAACATCATTAATCTGATTGGTTTAGTCCGTTGGCTACCTACCGAAATGTTCGTCTAAATTCTCAGGAGAATCATGGAAACTGATACAAGATATTCTACTTTCGGGTTGCTGTTGATAGGTGCAGTAGCTCTACTCTACATAGCAGGTATTTGGTGGTGCCTTCTGTGGATTTACGCGGAGTTTGGTCTAGTTGGGCTCGTTGCATCACTGGTCTTTAAATTCTGCGTGACACCAGCTTTAATAACCCTACTACGCAAACTAGGAGTGCTTACCAGATGAAAAAAGTCCTACTACCAATGTCGTTGCTTTTAGTTATAGCTAATGGCGCCAGTGCTCAATCTGATTTCTACAAATACACCGAGGAACTAACTCCAAAAATAGCGCAAATTATTGTCGATGTGGGCGATAAATGTGGTGTAGATGCCAAGAACCAAGAAACACTCTGGTATATGTCGATTAAAAATGGAACACCCAATGAGGATCGGTTTAAGAAGGCTCAAATTGCACAGGCCGACAATAAAATGAGCGAATACAAGGCGGCAATACAATCGATCGTTTGCCCATAAGTATCAAGCTGTGAAGCACCATATAGCCAAGCAGTGTCACCGGCTATATGGTTGCTGATCGCTCAATTCTGCAAGACTTCCTGCCCCTTATCTCTTCATCTGTCGGCCGCTCATCAGTAAAGCGCCATGTGCCATCTGAATAATGCTCAAGATAGCCCCACACAACATCATCTTCAGACTCAAAAATGCTCGGTGGAGTCGCCCACCAAGGCTCACGGGAAATAAGTTTCACTGGCTCTGACATGCTCTACCTCCTGTAGTCTCACACATACGGTATCCGCCGCGTAAGCTGATCCGATAACTGTCTTTTGGCTGTAACTAAAGTGTCTCACATTTGACAAGACTAGCAACGCCATGGAGTAGAGTCGTCATGCAGGAATGAATAATGTGTGTCTGGTTAGGACGGATAAAAGACAGGTGGTGTCTTTGTGCCTGGCGGGGTGCTGGATCGGGGGAAGTAAAGGCCCACCCGTCAGGTGAGCCAGAAGATCGTCCCACAACAAGCTAGTTTTTAGTTTTGTAGCTTAACGGATTATCTACCGCAATATCCCCAAAGTTAATGTTCCACGCTCCAGCTAGCTCTCGACGCGCTGCCAAAGAAAACTCTGTAGTGTGCGCCAGTATTGACAAATTGCAGTTAACATCATCGATTTGTGACTTATCAAATTTCTCAATACATTTTGAGATGTACTGGGTTGGCCTTTTTAGTGAATAATTCATTGCGGGTGAGAAGTAAACAATTGCGTCTCCCATTATCAATTTCCAATACCCACTAACTATCGCAGCTTTTGCGTTCTCAGTTCCAGCGTCATGAAGGCTACCGAATATTTCAAGCAAAGTTGAGATCGCCTTCACACGTTCGTTGTAGTATGCCAATTGAAACTCTTTCTTTCGAGTTTCAACATTACTGATCCAAGTGCATACCACCACAATCAATGCAACAACAAACATTGCAATTTTAGTGATAATGTCCCATTTTCTATATTCATGCTCATCCACAATATCATCCTCAATAAAGAATTTTGCTACCGGCAATTCCCTGCCTTGCGATACCCTGCATTGATAGCTTCTTGCTCAGATTTGAACTCGCGTCGATTATGGACAGCGACCTTCTCATAGGCAGAACAACCCACTGACAAGTGGTAGATATTACTATTCTTGTTACCCCGCACTCCCCAGCCAGATTGATTCGATGCGATCTGCTGAACGACGGGTTTCTTTTGTACCTGCCCCTTTGTCTGGTTAGCCAATCCTTCGCCTGAATTCTTATGACCACGCGACCAGCTGCGCTCACCTGTGACAAACGGATTAGAATGACCCATGCGCTTTGCTATGCGGCGATCGCGCTCTTTCTCCCACTCAGAGACTGGGTGCATACGATCCCACGCCATAAACAGCTGCTCTTGGCTTCGTGAAAGCTTCAAGTTGTAACGGTCGTGAATATAGAAATTCACTCTCGCAATCATGCCCCGTACTTCTGGTCGTGGTTCAAACCGTCTGCCCTTGAAATCTGTTTCAGCATCACATGCGCCATACTGAGTCGCTTCGCCGGGGATTTCTGCAAATCTGAAATTTGATCTGTCCGCGTTCACCTCTCCCGATGAAACAGTAATATTGTGCATATTGGCTTCCATCACACTGAAAAACGGATCATTCGCGCTGCAATTCTTACGGCCACCGTTCTGCCAACACTGTCGTTGGCCACCCATGCTACTCGCTGGGACAATGTGCTCCCATTCCGTCCTGGCAGCCCGAACCGCCTGTGAGCGTGTCTTATAGCCACAACTGGCAAGGTCTATTCGCCCACCTGAAGCCCCTACCCAGCGCCAGTCACAACCACAATAAAAGTCACCATCATCGTTGCGATCAAAGTAAACGTATTTTTTAAGCTCGGTTTTCGCCACACCAAAACTCGTTGGTGCTGCATTGGCAAATGTCTGTCCAGCCATGACGAGAAACGCCATTAGCACCAATTTGTTTGCCCAATTAAAGCTCCTGTTCATGTACTGCTCCCTGTCGATTAAGAATGTATGTGCTTTCAGACTAACGTGTTATGAAAAGTGAGCTACCCCTGCCGCGACAAATAACCGCGAGTTGCTAGATATAATTTCCGTGGGATCTTCGATGTGTAAGCAATCAGTCATTACACATCAACGGAGATAGCCAAAATGGAAGGCAATTTTAAACCGACTACAAACGCACTTGTAAAAAAAATTCAAGAATATGCAGAAGATTATGAATTCTATCCTTCAACGGAGGAAATGATCGACTGCGTAAAAGCCGATATTGATAGGCAAGTGCAAGATCATGAGCTTTTAGAAAATTACACCATGCTTGACTGTGGCGCCGGTGATGGACGCATTCTGCAGTCACTTTGCAAAGGCACAAAGTACGCAATTGAGAAATCCCGGCCACTCATTGCGGCTATGGATCGCTCAATCTTTATCATCGGTGCCGACTTCGATGAACAATCACTTTTGGACAAAAGTGTTGATATCACTTTCGCAAATCCACCGTACTCACAATATGTCGATTGGGCTGAAAAGATAATTACGGAAACCAGATCAGGTCTTGTTTATCTCATCATCCCGAAACGCTGGTCCTGTGAAGCGCGCATAACGCAAGCCTTGAAGCTGCGCGATGCTACAGCGACCGTCATTGGTAATTTTGATTTTTCCCACGCGGAACGAAAGGCCCGAGCCGTGGTTGAAATCGTTAAAGTGGATCTCTCCAAATTCAGAAATAACCGTTTCCGCAGTTGTATGTCTCACACAGACCCATTTACGCTTTGGTTCGACAAGCACTTTAATATAAGCGCCCCGGTAACATCAGCTTTCGATATTCATAACCCATGCCCAATTAAACCATCAACCGAAGAACTCAAAGGCGAGCTTGTGCCAGGATCGGATACCGTGGCCGTTCTGGTGAAGCTGTATAACCGCCAAATGGACAATCTCATCTCGAACTACAAGGCTTTAGAGAGCTTGGACGGTAATTTAATGCGCGAGCTAGGCATAGAGTACAAGAATGTCCGCGCAGGCCTGAGATTGAAGATTACGAGCTGCAAGCAGGGCTACTGGCAGGAGTTGTTTGATCGACTGACTCGAATCACAGATCGCCTGACCAAAGATACTCGCGAAGCAATGTTGTCTAAGCTCATGTCCCGCACAGACGTCGATTTCAATGCGTCTAATGTTTATGCCGTCATAATATTCGCTATCAAAAATGCTAATTGCTATCTCGATGATCAGCTCATCACAACCGTCGAGCGCATGGTCGGACATGCAAACATTAAGAACTACGTGTCAAATCAACGGACGTTTGGCGAGGAAAACTGGCGCTACCGTTCCAGACCACACGACCTATCTCACTATGGCCTTGAGTACCGCATCGTTCTAAATCGCGTTGGTGGAATTTGTGTATCAACGTCTAGTTGGGATCAGGAACGGTACAACGGCCTCAGCTCATCTGCTTATCACTTCATTATGGATCTGCTCACCATTGCTGGAAACATCGGCTTTGATACCAAGGGACACGAACGGCCAATCGACTTTTCATGGTCATCAAACCAAAAGGTCTGCTTTCACTATACCGACCATGCCACCGGCCAAGTAAATGAACTATTCACCGTCCGGGCCTTTCTAAATGGCAACCTGCATTTCCATCTCAATCAAAACTTCATCTTGAAATTAAACGTCGAGTTTGGACGTTTGAAGGGTTGGCTTAAATCCGCGCAGGATGCCGCCACTGAACTCGATATAAGCCTTGAAGAAGCTGAAGCCAGTTTTAACAGCAATCTCAAACTGACTAGCAGCAATATCACCTTGATCGAGCACAAACAGGCTGCCTAGTTCTACGCGAACCACCGCGGTCATATTAGGTGGTTCGCAAAACCCTTGCTTACCAGAGTGAGGATCTACCCTTGCTCAACTGATGACGACTGAGTTGCTGGTTTTAACTTTGATGAGACTCTGAATGCAGCGGTATTTCAATGAAATGCCAGATCAGCAATTGGAGGATTTATGAGCTCAACAACGTATACAGACTTTGCCGTTTTCACCAGCGGAATGAACATTGACCTAACTCAAATCGGCCTCAGTCTTTTTGATGATGGCTCAGATGTCGTGGTGGTTCTGTCTCAATCTTACGAAAACAATGTCGAACCGCGTCACGAAAAATGGCACTGTGACTACATTGGTACCGCCGACGGTATGCTAACCGCATACATTCCTAAAATGGCATCCTACTTCGACAGTGGACATGCCCGTTCAGCCACAATTGAAAACGGCTACTGTTTTGGCAAGCACATCACCCAACTCTATTTGGCAGCGGAGCCTATCAGGTTGCGGGATCTCAGTGTACGCGGGATTGTAGGCTACTCATGGTCGATCGAAGAGTACGAGGTAGCGAAAATTGGTCCTGAGCCAATCAGGTATGAATATTACTCTACCAAGCGTGTTGGTTATCTATTTAGTGACGAAACCGATGTCGAAACAATGGTGAACCAATCGCTCATGATTCGGAAAAAGGCAAACTTCCATGTCTGGTCTGGTCGGCCTTGGTTGGCAAACTCTTCTACGTTCTAAACCCCCGGCGCCAGTTGCTAGTTTTCCTTTCAATGAGATAGTGGATCCATAACTTACTCGCTGAAAGGAATTCAACATGCCATCACTAAACACTTACACCTACGACGACGTTGAAGCTGCGGTCTGCATCATGGAAGCACTCGATGAAGAGAACATTCCCCTGTTTACCGAGCATCAAGAGTCCGTCGGCATAAGCCAGCATCGGTACGACATCATCACGGATTGCGCGAAAAAACTTTCTGACGCATACACCCGAATCGCCACAACAGATGTGTGGGATGTGGTTCCGTGCTTTGACCTGGAGCTTGTGCCGGCCATCATGCAATTCATAGGTGAGACTGAGAAGACGGTCTTTCTTACCCAAGAAACATGGGATGCAGCCCTTTTACGACTGCTGTGGCTTTCCAATTTTGAAGAAGAGATGGTCAGGCACTATGGCTGTACCATCGAAGATCTAGGGCTTGTAGTCGATCTGCTATATGCTGCATACAAAGAAATGAACTATGCATCGGCGGTAAGCTTATACGCTGAAAAGCATCAACTTGAGAAATATGGTCTAACGCCTTAATTGGCGGTGACTTTCCCTGTATGAATTGGACACTGGGTTGTTTAGGGCAATTACTTGTAATAAATTAGTCATGTTATCCACCGCTTTTGTGCACAAGCCTGTGGATAATTTTAGCTAAGCAACTGGATGTGCAATGCCTACAAAGGATAGTGTGAGGTGGTTAAAAAATGAACATTTCTATGAAATTAAGCCGAAGCATGCCTACAAGTGAGAAATTCTCACTTGGCACTGGCCTGATCGCGCTCGCCATCACGCTATTCAACCTTGTTCAGTTCTACATGCCCCGCAACTCCCCCACCAACTTATTCTTATTGGTGGTTTTCGGCGTTGTCGCGTTCGTTTACTTGCGAAAAGGTATCAAACCGACTGCTGAGCATATCTACCGTACAGCGAAGGATGAGCACGGCCGGAAGGTATGGTTCAAATTGCTTAGGATTGCACTGATCGTCACGGGCTTTTGCTTTGGCGTTGTGATTTTTCTGGTTGAGGTGTTTTTCAGCTTGTTTATTCACACCAAGTTATCAAGGTCTGCACCGACTGCGTGGAACACTCCACATACCAATCCAGACTGGCAAAACCCTGAAGAAATGGAAGCCTACTTGTACGGCGATGAAATGCCAGCTTCAGCGTATCTGCCGAAATACAGGCCCTAAATACCAAGGGCCACTAAGTCAAAGCACTGCTCTACATTTCTGAGCAGTGCGATTACCCACCTTTTCAAAACCTTACCGGTTTATTCTCCCCCTCCTTTTCCACTACTTGCTGCATTCTTCCTTGCTGCCGATCGTTGAGAGAACTTCTTACCTACCAAGCCAGCGCTTCCACGCGCCGCATCGCCACCGCCAGAACCGGCAACGCCTGCAGCACCACCGCCAGCGCCACCACCACCTGCAGACAGGCTTCTAATCATGTTTGATCCTGCCGACGACATCAGCCCCAACCATAACAGCGGTAAAATAATGATATTGCCTGCTGAAATAATCAGTCCCAATAGCGTATTGGTGTAGGAATCTAATAAGCCATCTGAATTTGACCAGTACAAGTCTAGAATATGGTTGTCGAACCAGTACGCCGTAGCCCAAATCACATTAACGAATTCAAAAGCAAAGTACGTCCACGCTAGACCGAAGAAGGTTGCGAATTTATAGCCAGAATGAACCATCAAGAATGGCGCTGCCATGACAATCACCATCTGGATAAGGGCTATCAACATCGGCCCCGCTACCTTGGCCATCTGCTTGAGGGTATTTATTTCAAAAAATTGCTGGGTACCGGAAGCCGCGCCGAAAAGACCACTCACCATATCTAGCAGTTCTTTCCCCCATGCTTGCTCGGCTTCAAAATCATTCGCCAGATCAATGTCTGTCGATGAGTCCAAATTCAATGCGTCAGCTTCTAGGATCATTTTAATCAGAAGATCACCGGAATCTCTTGGATGGATATTCCCATCGGTGACTACGAAGTGTCCCCATGCCTGCCAATCATCCGTAATACTGCCCACTTCGTCGATCGGTATAGCTTCCAGTATCACATCACGCAAACCTTTCGCGGGATTTACACCGTTGGCCTCACCTACCCAGATTTCTTTGCATGATGGGTTAGCGCCGGCCAAAGGTTGTGCACCAGCATCAGAAGACCGATTGACTTCATCGCGGGTAAAGCCAAATTCCTCCATGTTGGTCATATAGGCTTCTTGATGTTCGTAATACTCATCGGCGTAATTCTGGAATAACCGGGAACCGATCCAGTCAATGTCGTCGATTGGTTCGATGTCATTGGGAATTGCCACTGGGTTTTCATCGAACCGGGCCCGAGTTTTCAAGTAGCAAGCTTCGTGAAAGTCTTTTACTCGGTTACGCACTATCGGATCTTGTATACGCACCTGTGACAATCTGAGCAGCATTAGCTCATAGTTGTTTACGCAGCTCATTGCTTTAATTGACGCATGCGTGATCGCGGTAGAAAGGTAGTTGACGGCGTACCACGACACCGGTTGTTGAACGATATTCCCAGCCATACCCGCAAAGGTTACATCGTGGTACTCACCCGTATTATCGCCATCGCCATCAGTATTCGCAGCTATATCGTTCCTAACCTGGCAGTCCGGTACTTCGAGCGAATACTTGATGGACGCTAGGGACACATTGTTAGGGTATGGAATCACGCACAAGCTCATTACTACGATCATGCCCAGTAACGTCATTTCAACTTCGTGAACCGTACCTTTAACACCCTTCATGGCGTTGTAGTTCGATAATGCTTGAATCAGTATGATGATAAACGGAATCAACGCGAGTCCAGTCCCGACCAAGACTTCCCAGATAGCGTTATACAAATTCCAAGAGAATATAAGCGTGTAAATTTCGATCAGATTATTCGCAATCATTTGCGCTTACATCCATAGTTTCTGCGCGAACAGCGCTTCATAGAGAAAGAACCCGAGAATTAACTTCCACCAGAGTGCTGCAAAAAACTGTTTACGCGCATTTACCTCACTCTGAGATAGTTCTATTTCCGCATCAGACGCGCTAGTTCGACGGGGCCATATATAAGCCACCGCAACAAGCAATGTGTAAAGTGCGACCCGATACGGCGTCAGGTCGGTGATAAGTTCTTTAGGGACCTGTGTTTCACCGTTTTCGTAAAAGAAGACAAGAACCACCATGTAAGCTGCAATAAAGATCGCCAACGTGGTACTCATGAACGTAAAAATCAGCCCCCGCTTGTTATCTGTCACTTCGGAACCCCCAAGGCATTCATACCATGTGGTCGACGGTCCCGAGTTCCTTCAGATTCCTGAGCTGACCGTTCTTCATTCCCAAGAAGGTAATACATCGACTTCTGAGCGGTATCGTCGACAAGCTCACTTTCACGTTTCAGATTGGCCAAGTCTTCCTGCAAGCTAGCAATAGAATGTCTAATTACTTTCCGTGTTTCTTCGTCACCACTTATATTTGGTTCTTTAACACCAGTTCGTAGAAGTTGGATCATGAATCGGCTTTGTTCGTAGAGTCTCGCCATCGCTATTTCGCCGGCAAGCTTCGTTACCATCTCCGCCTGAGTCCCAAGGTCACGCTTACGGATTAAACGAATAACAGCCTGGTCGACGATCAAGCCCGGCGGTGCCGATACTCTATTTAGGTTTTGCCATGAAAGAGTCGCCGCACCACTCACAAGATCGGTTAATTCAGCGTCAAGTTCTTTACGAAGATCATAGAACTTATAACTAAGCCCTCTGCCCGGACGACTTCTTTGTTTCTTGCAGTTTTCGCAGAAGCGGATCTCAGTTTCACCCAGTACATCAATCGTCCACTCCATTGCCTGAGTTGGTCCAGTCCAGTATTTCTCCATTTCACTTGATCCTGGTGCAACTTGACCCATATCGCATTTATCCGCTTTGTCATGCAGGATATTGAAACCCAATTTAACGACATCTGTGAGAGCATTGATCGGTGGCTGGCCTGCACCGCCATGATATTCACTACAAGCCCATTCAATCCCTTGGTCAGCATGTGGTGTGTCATCCATCTCTTGCTTGGCTTTTATTGCATCCCCGCCAGAAGCAGATATTTCCTTAGACCAATTCGTTGTTTTGACAGAAAGTTTGTAATTTTCAAACGGGAAGCTCTCGTTTCCCATCATAATGTTTGCCATGTCTTCGCAAGACAGTTTGGCGTACTCAAAATCAATTTTCCCTTGAAGTATCCCTTGCATTAGCAAGTCGTAGAGTCCGGGGTGAACTCGCTGCAATGCCAGCGCCGGTAGGTTTGCAACGGCGCCGGTTGCAGAACTTATAATGTTATCCATCATGTTCTCGAACCCCTCGGTAATACCGTTAAGCTGATTACTAACGGAGATCTTTGGGTCCAGTTTTCCGCAGTCTTGGTTCAAATCCCACGCGATACCCATTTCCATCATATTGACTGTCACGATCTGCGATGGTGGGTCGGTTATTAGGCCCCCACCAAACAATCCTTTGTATATTGGTGATAAGCGCGGGTTGTGATTATTGATTGCAAACACTTCGCTCGCGCTAACTAGCAGACAAGATACGAGTGCTATCCGTTTCAACGTATTCTGGATCTTCATAATTTATTCAACCTACACTGTAAATGAGTTTTGCACCGCCCTTATCGCAGCACTTATAGGCTCGCCAAAAATTCCACACATATTGTGTTTTTGTGTCCCGCTTAGACGCAGAAGGCTCTCCCCCGTAAGGGAATGAACGACAGCTTGATTCAACATCGGGATAGAGCATTTGAAACATGCCTGATTCATCATCGCCTTCAGTCAGCGGATCGGGAGCAAAAAATCCTTCACCGCCATCGCGAGGCACTTCTTGATAAATATGCCCTTGTCCCCCGCGAGTCACGATATGTGCTGCCCGAAAAACACCCAACACCGATGTCTTAAATGTGTCTTGTTGGGTCGTCATTGATGTACGTGGATATATGTTGCCGTAGTTATTTGTTGGTGAACCCAAATCGTAAATACCGAATCCAAGCCCTTGTGGATACAAAATCTCTGGCACACCCCACCGCCAAGAAACAGAATCTAAATTTGAAATGAAGTAAGGCATAAGCGGAGTTGTTTCTGGCGCACAGACCAAACCAAACATTGCGTCAGCTAGCGCCATATAAGCAACAAGTGCAGGATTCCCGTAACCGTCAACCGCTCGATGGTGTAGGTTGGCGTGATGGAGCTTGTGACCCGGTGAAGTAAATCCTCCGTTCAAAGTAAAATTAGAAAGGTCAAAGTTCTCAACCGCGGATATTAGTGATTTTACAAAGCTTGAATCGGGATCTGATTGAGCAATCTCATTAATTTCTTCTGAATCTTCCCATGGCTCATCAGCACCGTAGTTATATGCCTGCATTACCAAATCAGGTGCGAAATTCTTTACCTTTATGGTCACATCAAACGTGCAGAAAATAGCCGCGCATGTCATCCATACGCACGCGCCTACAGGCTCCCAGTCCATACAGGACAAGGCTGCGCCCATTGTGTGTTCTACTATTTCTACAGTCGAAATGACGCCGTTATTATCATCGCCACCCGAACTACTCGGGCCACTAGACGATGTGGTGTCACCGGAGCTAGCAGAACCACCCGTGCCTGATGTCGTCTGTGAATAAGCTGGCAATGCCGCACAAGACCAAAGCAGCACAATGACGATACAAATCCGTGAAGACCAGTGAGCTCTCATCGCTGTACCTCTCGCTGATATAGTCGTACTGCTTGAGCAAGGGATGTAACACCATAGACAACGTACTTCTCATCAAACACAATCGCCGGTAACTTCTGCACTCGCATCTGAATCGCTTCGATAATCGGCTTTGATCCGGCCCCAAATGCGGCGTCATGAGCTGTCCATTCAGGACTATTAAGCAAACGATTAAATGCCTTCTCGTATCGCTCAGGTGTCGTCCCAGATCTCTCCTGTTCAGCAAGCCGCTTAACCGCTGTGTTCAATCTAGCCTCGGCACGATTCATCTCATCAAGGTTCCTGATCGGGAAGATCACATCACGTGGCAGGCGCACATCAATTACAACGGGATGAGCATCATTGGTAAATATATGGACCGTTCCCGCTAAGAGATTCTGGCTTACCAGTAGGAGGGGCATTAACAAACAGGCGCGTATCTTCATGCTGAAATCTTACTTTTAGGCTTCGGTGCTTTTGGCTCCTCACCGATGCCGCGATAGAAATCAAGCATGTCAGCAGCATGTTCAGCAGCTTCTACCTCGGAGATCCCATACTTGTTCATGTAGTCCATGCGTTCAGCTTTTTCGTGTTTCTCTGTCATCGCTAGACTTAAATATATTGACGGCGGGACACTACGGAATAATGCCTCTACGTTCTCAGACAAAACGACGCCTTCTGTATATTTCTTGGGCTCTTTGCGCGCCGAAAGCATTAGGAATTTTTGCTCATCAGTAAGGCTTTTAAACCGGGCAATTTCTTCTATTTCTTCCTGCGGCATGACGAGACATATCCACCACTCGATCATGTTGAGCATTTTCTTAGCTGAGGCAGGGAAATCGCCCATGTTCTGCGTAGCGACCCACCACCAAGCACCCAGCTTCCGCCACATTTTTACAACCTTTACGACGAACGGCGCCAACAGTGGATTGGTGGTAATGATATGGCCTTCATCGGTCAGCATGACGATCGGCCGAGAGTCGTGCTGATGTTTCTCAGCAAGGTTATTGATACGCATCATGATCGACGTATAGGCAATCGCGAGCTGTGCGCCATACCCTTCCCGCGCAAACGTACCAAGGTCCACAATAGTCACGTCTGTATCAGGCCACGCAATACCCAGCCGGTTGAAGACTTCACCCTCGAAGCCATCTGTAAACATCCGTAGAGCTTCCCCCATCTCGAAGATACGCGGACGCCGAACTTCGGGAACACCTTCGGATTGCGAAATATCTAAGAAGCCCCAGGCAATGTCTTCGGTGAGCGTTGTACGTCCTTCCGAGACAGCCTTCTCAGCACCTTTCAAAATCGCATCACGGATTACCCGGCGGTCTGCACGGGTAAGCTTGCGAGCTTCCTCTTCCTCGCCACCGGTAATCATCAAGGTCGCAATGATTTCCATCTCACCCATCACGTCGCGTTCAGCATCTTCTTCGTCCATGCTATCGCTGTCATCGCCAAGCTGTTCAGCAATGACATCCATTGCAGCTTTGTACCTGGCTTGCTTCTTTTCTGAATCACTCAGACGTGAATAATCATCAGGCAAGTGAGATTGGATAGCCGATTCGTCGACAATGGACTGGTTTCCACCGATAGGAGATCCCAGTAGTTCATCACGGTCTTTCTTCAAACAAAGATGTGCATCAGAAAACGGGGGCATCGTTACCCCTGAGCCGGGCTTGAGCGATACCTTGTTCACCGTCATACCGCGTGATTCAAAATAATCAGCAAGTAGGCCGAAGGAGTTTCCCGCCTCAATAATGAATAGCCGCGGCCTTAGCATCGCCATGATCTGTGACGACATAGAGGTTATGATTGCAGATTTACCCGCGCCCGTGGGTCCTAAGATTAAGCCATGACCATTTTTCTTCCGGTCAGCTTGATTGAACGGATCGAACGTCAGTGGCTCACCACCACGATTGAAGTAAGTCTGCCCTGGATTTCCAGTACCACGGTGCCGGCCAAAAACACTCGATAAGTTTGCTAAGTGCTGTGACCATGCTGGACGGGTCGCTTTGAAATTCTTGTCCATCGAAGGTTCGTAGCACATGGGTAGATTGTAGATATAGGCATCAAGCCCCAACGACTCATCTTCTTCGCGGACAGGCGACAAACTGTTGTTCAATAAAACGTTACTAACTTGGTTGGTCTTCTGCCGCAAATCCTTCAGGTTTTCGCCACGCAGATAAATGCACATCATCGACCGGTAAAGCTTGTGACCCGCGCCCATCAGGTCTTTTGCGACTTCGCAAGCTTGTCGAGTACCTTCAGCCTCAACAGACTCTCCCTTCGCTTTTTCGTTGATACGGTTTACGTGATGCTGAATATCGTCTTGTGGCGTGATAATGATCGTCGTCGCTACTATTGAACCTGCGGGTAGCTTGTCCAACATACAGTTTGATTTGCCGCTGCCACTTGGCGACGACACTTCTCCTGCAACTTGCCCTATCTTTGGTGTCTTGCGGATTTTGTTAACACGAATACAGCGATGTGGCAGGCCATTGAATGTCCAAGTCTGCGCTTTGGCATCGGACTTTGGCAACTCAAAGAAAAAGGATTCAGCTAAGTCGTCACCGGCAGGCAGTTCATCTGGATCAGCAAATGAAACCATGTTCTTAAATGCACGACGATCACCGTTGGTCGATTCTGGACGCGGATTAAACCAGCCCAACATCCAATCCTGAAAACCGATATGGTCAACGCGCTTTAAACCAATGCCAGCTGATGAGAATGCCGTTTCGAGCTTTTGCATTGTGTCGTTTAATTCGTCTGCCGGAGACATACCAGAGTATGACTTCCAACCTTTCGGGAGCCGCCGGTAACAAACCATTTTCACACGACGTAATTTACCGCCCCAATTTGCATCCAGCACTTCCTTGTCTTCAAACAGTCCGCCTTCCTTCGAGATCGAATGCAGGTGCTTCTCAAAGTTATTCATATATTCGGCGGTATACGATGAGTCCTTACACCGTTCTTCAGGGTAACGTCGGACCTCATCTACCACATCTCTAAAATCATCATCGTCATACGCATACTGCTGAACGATCCAAGGGCCGTCAGAATATTCTTCAAACGAATCTTGTATGGCCTCTTGGACTAAATCACGCTGATCTTGCAGCCAGTTGTATGACCTACCTTCTGATGCAATTGGAACGATGTCGTATATAGCAGCAACCGAAATTCCGTCATCAAGTAGTAGTGTTTTGGTTTTACTGTCGAACTCGTACCACGGTAGGCGGTCAATGAACGAGCTGGGGCGGTTATACATCCGAGCAACTTCATTAACGGTAATCGGCTTTTTGGCTTCGACTGGTGTTTCTTTTGCCTGAGCAACTTTGGTTTGAGCCGGCTTCTCGGGAGCACCGCCTGTCTGAACTGGCTTAAATACCTCTGCAAGTTTGCTAGTAAAAGCACCCATTAGCGTTTCTCCCCATCGGTATAAAGTGGGGCCATATCACTCACTTCACCGGGCAACGCATAGTTGTCCTTCTCCCACATTTTAAATTCCGTTAAATAGCCCGGAATTGGGACTTCTGAGGCACTTGCAAGATGGGGCGCCACGAACATATACAAGACGGGATTTGGCAAGAACTGAAAGCGAGAGCGAAGCTGTGTACTTTCTGTACGGACATACTTACTCAAGTTCACATCGGGTTCGATTATTGGTCGTCTCAGCAAAGACCGGCGATCAAGGATCTTGCCTTCACCGACGGCACCCATGTGCTGATCGTATACAGCTTTCATATCCTGATCTGGCACAGGAAGCATGGTGTCTTTAGTAGCACAGCCAACTGCAACCAAGCTAATCAATATGAGTGGAGCTACGCGGGTTGAGATCTGCATAATGATTTACCTTCCGGCCCTCGGGGTCATAATCTATTTTGAGTTCTTCGACGGTGTGAACAGCCAATTTGGTACCGGGCGGTACATAGATCGCGTCGAATGAGTTTGCTTGTCTACGATCAAGCCAATCCGTTACTTCATCTAAACCATCACTGATCGCCGTGTTCTCAGCAACAACAGTCGGAGATCCAGTAAGGACACTTGAGCTGGAGGTCCCATTTATGCCACTCGTAGTTGTGTTTGCGAATTGAGAATCAGCACGGGCTTGAGCGTATGCGGAGGCAGATGAAAGCCCAATGCGCCAGCCTAAGAACGACACTGCATTCGTTATCTTCTTGCCAGTAATACAGGGAATCCCATTAGTATCTGAAAACCAAGCCAGCGGATCAGATGAGGTTGTTCCGGGCTCTGGTATCGTCACGATTGTTCCATCACGAAACGTGAAGGTCATCGAATGTATCTCGCCGCTAACGCATGAAAGCGTCCAGTCACCCTTGGCTAGCCCAGACATTTTTATGCCCGTGACATCAGGGATCTTGATAGCGTTACTCGAAAGGTTCTCTTCACCAACGATGATCTTGAATGGGTAAGGATCAGTAACACGGCCGTCAATCGGTATACGCCCAAGCAGCGCCGTCATGGACACAGAGCCAAGCAGCGTTGCATTGCTAGGTATGGTGTAGGCTTTGATTAGTCGGTCTTCTTTGTTCCGTTTTTCTTGATTTGGCAGCCGATCTACTTGATTCGTTATCGGCGCAGTCACCTTACTGAAGTCAGGTAGCTTCAATGCCGTCGGATCCGTTGGATCGGCTTGAGCATCGATGGGGTTTATCCAGACCACTTCATCGTAGTTAACAGTAGTGCCCGTTGCTTCATCGTAGCCGAGGCCTTCGGGAATTCCCGCATCGCCAATAATAAAGCCATTGGCTGAACGACTACTGGTGCTAGCTTCTTCCGTTTCCTTATCAGCCATACGTGCAAGGCGATCTTCCAACTGACCCAACAACGTGCGGGTTTGAGTTAATGACCGCTCTACTTCTTTGTTTTTATCAGCCTGCTCTACCTCTAACTTACCGGCCTTCTGATCAAGGCGCTTTTTCATTGCCTCTTCCATTCTGAGAAGTCGTTCGATTTCTGATTTCAGCTTCTCATTTTCGTCGACAATGACTTCATTCTCTTTGCGTACAGCCCGAGTCTCATTGGTCAAAGTCCGCATCGTCTCAACTGGACTATCGACATCAACACCGTAGTTAGACTGTATTTCCTCCTCGCCCATGATCCCAATATCCAAACCATTAAAAAGATCTGATGGTCCCGACTCGACAGCAACTAAGCTATTAGTAGGTGCAGCGGTGTCACCATTCTTTTTTGAGCTTATAACGATCGTAATCAACCCTATGACGACAAACGCGCACACCACCTTTAAAATAATATTTGAACCCACAAAATTCTCCTAATTCTCAAGTTCAGCTAGTCGAGCGCGTTCCGCTTCTTGGATGTCGTGATAGTACGTCCACGGTTGCAGTATGTTTTTAAGCGGTTCTTCGCTTACCAAGTAGAGGACAGTGGCATCGCCCGGCACACCACTTGATTCAAGTGTGTGGTGCTGAAAGGTCGCACTGTGGAATGGTAGATTGAGATCAAGGTAATCAAGCTGAAGCTTCTCTGGAGACGTATTTTTGATGTATATACCGGCCAAGTAATAAGCGCCGCCACGGTAGGCGATCATCGGCGTTGAGACCGTTTTGTACCGGGCTTCGCCCTTAAAAATGCGTATAGATGATTTAATCCCAAGCGGGGTGTCCATGATTCCACGGACATCTTTGTGCAATCGCGTAGGTCCATATAATCGCTGGGCCGCATAACGAACTAGCTCTACCGGAGTAATGACAGGCGCACCGGAGTCCAAGCTGGACTTTTCTTCGATGGTTTCAATAGTCTGCCCACCGGCAATGTTTTCTTCATCTAACAACAATTGCACGGGCTCCAAGTTGCCCAATGAGTCAGCTGATTTTTCAGTCGCTACCAGATCGAGCAATATCACGCGGCCATCAGTCATGCGCTTAACCTGGAGTCGTTGTGCTGAGAATGGCTTGTTCGGCTTGATGTGCAGAAAGCCTTGTGCAGACTGGACGCGAAAAAGTCCTCCTTCCTGTTGGCCGCGAGTCATGCCTATCTGGACATGATCACCAAACTCAATAGATCTTTCTTCACCCTCTGTCAGCGTAATTGTCACAGGCACGTTCTTATAGTGAATGATCTCTTTTGCATACGCGGCGCTAGCTGAAATTGAAACTGCTGCCGCAAGTGCGAACATTCGTATCATTGTGTTGGCTCCAAATCTCTAGGGTCCTGAACAACTGCATCACCCTGTACTGACTCTTCTAAACGTGCTGGTTGACCGTAGAATCCATCTAAAGCCAAACCCCACATATTGCACTCGGGATCAACATCCCAGCGCGTAATCCGTATTGGATAGCGAATAAATACATCCTTGACCGTCTCGCCACGGAAATCTTCAGAAACACTAACGTCGTAGTAAGAGATCCATGAGCTGTTCGACTCGATAAAAACCCGCTTAGGGTTGTATGGACGGTCAGGCATTTCTTGGATTGCCCGAGTACGGTTAAGCTCATGGCGTTTAAGTCGAAGCTCATAATCACGCTCTAGTTCTGCTTTGAACCTCGGCGTCAAGTAACAAGCTAGGCTGTTAATTCTGCTTGGATAATCTTTAAGTCCCTCTACCGGCCAGTTGTTCATTTGTTGCCAGATATAGAGTCCGAACGCATAAATATTGAATGGATGTCTTTCTTGAATTCCTCGGGTCGATCCTGAACGGAGATCCGGCGGAATGTCGATCTTGATATGCTTTGGAGATGTCTTCCAGCCCCAAAAAGCAACTACTGATACACAGACGAGAACACCAATAAAAACCCTTAGCGTTGCTATATGAGCATCCCGACCGTCTAAGGCTTTTTTTAACTTTGTCATTCTTCTGTCTCTGCCTCTGCTTTAGCTGGTTTTCTAACCTCAATCGTCCGTCGTATATCCCAGACTCCTGAAGTGTCGATGTAATAGCGTTTAACGAACGAATAGCGCTGCTGCAAACGTTTTTTTAGATAGACAACGTGAAGACCATCAGGCATTCGTCGTTTGAGTGCTGTCAGTCTTTTACCGAGGAACATCAAAGTGAATAGTGCCAACCCAAACCCGATGGCAACGCCGAACATTCCAAATCCAAATGGCACTAATATCAAACATGACACTGGAATCCAGAAAACGACGCCCCCAAGGGTCAGGTAGACAATCTCGGTGTCAGACATACCGCGAAACACAACCGGTTCGGCTATAAGCCGATCCGGTGTGAATACGATTTCCCGTCCTTCCATACCGAGACGTTTCATTAGAAGATAATCGTTGACGCTTCAGTTAACAGGAAGACCACGAAGACGAGCAGCAATACACCCATACCACCGTGCATACCCATGTCGCCCCACGTTTTCTTGCCGGTACCAATTTCGCCATAAACAGCGATCATGTTTTTAGCAACAACGTAGAAAGCCATCACGCCCATGACAAGACCGAATACAATGACGAGATCGTATGCGTAGCCTTTAATGAGCTCGATGTAGTTACCACTTGCAGCTGCATTAGATGGCGCCGCAGTAGTAGGTAAAGCCGCGTGTGCGGACTGGACAGAAAACAAGACCAACATCATTTGCATCTTGAAGTTGGACCCCAAGGACAAAAGCTTTTTGAAAAGTTTATTCACGGTATTTCTCCTAACTAGATAGTAAACAAGTACAGCAACACCATCAGGGCAACAATCGATCGACACCAAATGACGAACATCTCACCGCTCCTGATATCCTCATTGCCCCATTCTGTGTATGCGGCAACCCAGACCCACGCCAAGTAAGTAATGGCAATAGCGCACCCAATGAGCTGAATGGCTAAACTTAATGAAGCCGCAGTAAGAAAACCTGCCGCTCCCTCATCAAACCAAGCAAGTACGGGATTCATAGATCATGATCCGTATATGCAGGGTCTAATTGTTGAATGTCCGATGGATCTACAGGTTCAAGTGGTTGAAGTAGGTGATGGTCTATACCACTGCGAATAACTCGTAGGTCATCGAGCATTACTGAATATTTGAATGATGTTCTGCTGCCCGAGGTAGATTTCTTCTGTGCATCCAGTACCAAAGTCTCAATTGCCAATAGTTCTTTTGATACTGCGTACAATGCCTGGCGTTCTTCCCAAAGGTCTGCAATAGCATTGCTGGCATGGATAAGTGAGATGCTAGCCAGAAGTACAGCTGCGGTTTTCTTTGCGTAGAACGTCATAATTTCTCGGCCAAGTTTTAATCTATGTGCCGATTAAATCAGAATGGCGCTGAAAAAAGACAAAGATTAGGACACTGCTCTCTCCCCCTTTTTTTGGGTGTTATGAGTTCGTCCAGTTTTTTGGTTATTTACCAAATATCAAACAAAAAAAAGCCCGACGAGATCGGGCTAATCACACTGCGTAGCTTACCTAAAGGTACTTTTTGAACTTACTTGCCATGACCATTAATACAAATCCGTACAGTGCAGCAAAAGGGGTAATGATAAAATTCGGATGTATTGAGTACGGAATGGACAGATATATTATCCAAGCACCAAACAGCACCGGTGCCGTAATTCGTTTTGCCCAGTGATAAACATACCCAGATTCATTACCGCCACACCAGCGGCGTAGATCACGTTGCGCTAGTCCATCACAGACACCAACGATTGCAAACAATACGAACGCCGGCATGGATAGCACCAGTATTCCTAAGCGAATAATGAATGTCGCTAATATATACATCGCAGACACTAAAAAAACATAGTAATCAGCACCTAGCTGTTTGAAGAAATCTATAAATTGATTCCCGGTCATCTGAGGGTGCTCAAGTGATACCGTTGATTCCAGAAGTCCAGAATCGACAAACAGAAATCCAATGATGTTACTCACGAATGATGAGACACCACCAATCATCTTGTTTTCTGAAAAAGCATTGCCCTCACCCACACCGAGATAGCCTATTTCTTTGTGCATCATCTGCTGTGAATTGCTGTAACCAGTGCCTTCCGGATAAAACCAGCCTATACATACCCACTCGATAATTATTGATAGGAGTGCTGAAAACAACATAAGTCCAATCATTTTCATGATGAACTCAAAGGTTTTGCCGATGAAGGTTTTTGGCTTGGCTGATACCGAGTTATCGCGTTGGACTTCTGCCATCAGAGCCACCACTGCTCAGAAGTGTGGTAGTTCTTCTCCATTTCGCGTGTGAGCTGCTGTAGTGACGCAGGGATCTCATCTTTTTCTTCTACCGGTAACGGAAACCGTACTTTCCATAAATGCCCACCTTCGAGCAAGCAGAACGCTTGTCCCTTGGGCAAGGATGTGATGTGTGCTGTCTCAAGCATCGGTACGCGCAATGCCGATACACGGTCTTGGGTGTTGGAAGTGAAGTCGATGTTGTTTTCAACGTCCGAAGAGTCGGAGGCACCAGAAACTGTCATTTTCTGTGTAACCTCGACCTCTGGCAAAAGGTTGGTTAGAAGTTCAGCTGTTTTGACATCCTTTACCCGAAGCATAAACAGGTTGTTAAAGTTACCTTCGACCTGCCTGGCCTTCGCTTCAGATCCCATCTTAGATTCTATGTCACCGGTCGACTGAGTATACGCAGTGATTTGCATCCCCGACCCACCGGACTTATTGACCATGGGTAGAAACTCATCACCCATCAGCTCATTGATTTCATCAGCATGCAGGCAGATCTTGGGCATCACTAATTCACGACCATCCAACATGCCCCGTTCAATACCGTGTTTGTAGATAAAGCCACTATTCGCAACAAGGTCGCTGAACATTGAGTTACCCACGGCGCTGGATACCTCGGTGTCCGTCATAGCGTCCAGTCCAACGTAGACTATCCCGCGCTTTCGTATTACTTGCATCCAATCGAAGATGGGACGCTCATCAGTGGAATCAAAATAATCAGGTGCCAGAAGCTTGCCGATCTGACCGGTTGTAAGTTTTTCGAGGAGTGGCAATAACGAGGCAACCAGCTTGTCGAAGTAGTTTTTGTCGTATCTCAGGGTAGATAGGAGTCCCAAAACAATCGGATCGGAAGGCCCCATTTTTTCTATGTACCGCTTAATTCCTTCAGCGCGTGAATCAGAATGCTTTTTGAACCTCGGGTTTTTAAGTGCTTCTTTCTCAGCATCATTGGTGTAGTCATTAACATCGGCAGCCCAGCTAGATTCAGCGTTTCTCGGTAGCCACCACTCCATGTACTGAATGAACAATGGTTCTATGTCCGTTACATACCGGAGAATATTGTTGTAATCCGGCCGGATGCCGAGTGAGTCCAGGGCTCGGGCAACGATATTGATAAATCGCCATGCAAACTCTTTGAATGCAGCAGAATTGCCTTCGGCAGATAGCTGACCAGATAGACGACCTGCGACCTCCGTGATTCGCGCATAGTTACCGACCGCGTTGTAACGTGCCGAGATCTCAGGAAAGCCCAAGTGAAAAATATAGAGATCATCCAGCCGGCCAGCTCGTTTAGCAGCTAAGTACATTCTCGACACCAAACCGGCATCCGACTTAGGATCAAAAACAATTACCGGGCCTTCGTTACGTTCAATGTCTTGCTCAATCAGAATTTCTGCCAGCCTCGTTTTGCCCACGCGAGTCGTACCCATCACCAAGGTATGCCCTACTCGTTCACTTAGCGGCAGCAGTACGTCAACTTCATTTAACTCAACGCCATGTATTGCAGGTAAGCCTCCGATCGGTGGCAAAGGTCGCCATGGATTGAACACCGTATCCTTGGCTGTCAGTTTCGCTATTGGCGCCAGTACACTTGATTCAGCTGATCGTTCAAATTTTCTGACTGCGTTATACATTGTCGAAGGTTGGATATATTTCCTTGCGTGTGGGCTCAGCGTGTCTTTCAATCGTTGCGTGTGCTTTTGCTCCCACCGAAACCCTTTACCCAAGTACAGGTAGGACTTGTAACAAGGGATCTGTTTGGCAGACATCTGAAACCGAGGTAGTTTCTTTAAATTACGCTGATAACGGAGTATGGATAGTCCTTGGCGGATTCTGTGAAGGCCAAACAAAATCAGTATGGCGCCAGAACAATATCCTATCTGGGCAGCCATCATCATCGACGAAGGCGCAAGAAAGCAGAGAATGCCACAGCACACAGCAACGGTGCCCGGCCATAGTTCTACTGGCGGTCTAAGCATGACTTCCATTTGATAGTCAGCCATCAGCGCATTACTCCTTGAGCATCAATGTAAAATGGGTAGTGCTTAATTCCTAATGACTCTGCGATGTCATCCCCAGGCGCGACACTCAACTTCAGTCCCTTACCGACAGTGTTCTGGATCTGCACCATTCGAGCTGGTGTTTCGATATTAACGATCAGGCCTACAGCAGACTTTTCCATCAAAAAGGAATGGTTGTCAGCCAGCCAACGCAGAGACACGGGATCATCTCCGACAATAAACATCGGCGTAGTCAGTAAGTATGCTGGCGGTATCTTTTTTCCCTCGTCCGGTCCAACTGGCCCCACACTCATTGCTGTTGTACGAATAGGGAACACGCCCGACATGAAGCTTTGTCTGTTGGTTTTGGCGGCCGCAGTGCGCTTGTTGGCATTCTCTTTCTTCTGCGATTGGAAGTATGTCGATACCTCTACTCCGCCACGATCAGCAATGACGGTAAGCGGATCTCCCACTTCGAGCGCCATTGCCCCACACGACCACAAGGTACAGATGCTAAGAATTCTTACAGAGCTACCCATAATGAAATTACTCTCTTGGAATAGGTTTGAGCGATGACTTTATCTTTCTCGCGCTGTCCCGGCCGGTGGTAACACCCAATAGCTAACTTCCACGTAGAACATTCTTTACGTTCATATTGCTCACGCAGAAACTTGGCAGCGACAGTAAGGTTTGTTTTCGGATCGAATGCCGATGAAAGACTTGAGAATTTGTGCCCGTGGTAATACCAGTTTACTTGTCCTAAACCGACATCAAATAGCTTCTCACCTTTCGCAAGCAAGCGGCTGGCATAGCTAACCGCTTCATCCTTCGTTTGGAAGTAGTGTCCGACTCCGCGGTGGTTGATTGTCCAAGGCCACGGCAGAACCCGGCGATTTCCTTTGCTGTCCACGACCGACCGTGATTCATTCAGCACTAATGCGTAGAACAAGCTCAACGGTACTTTTTCTTCCCGTGCAACTTCTTCGTACATGCTCGGCACTTTTGCTAGCGCAAGGTTTGTACTGAAAATTGCTATGAGAAGAATCAGTGGCTTCATGGTTAATCAACGAATGTCTCTATCACTCTGCCACTTTTCACATCCTCAACACGCACTTGCGGGAGGTCATTCACATCAATGCCGAATGCTTTAAGTTTTGGTCCCGTCAGGTTAAGTGTGATCTTGCGCGTAGCTACTATCTTGGGGTCAATATTGAAGTGTGCGGCCCATTCACCAGCCTCGTTCTCCGTAGAACCTGGCTTGAAGTAAATGTCCAACTTCGACGTTTCACTTACTGACGCGAGCAGTTGGTTCGTTTTCACGGCGCACTCAACAAAACAGGCCGGATCAACGAAGTAGTTAATGATCGTCGTAATAGCACTCTGCTTACGATTCCACTCAGCTATCCATGCGTCGTTTTCAATTCTCTTGGTATCGCCATGTAATCGGCGCCCAGCCAATAGCCGTTCTTTCTCGAAAGCCAATTCCAGCTCTATACGTCTGGTTTCGACCTGCATCCATATATCTGCATACCGCCTGCGTTCTTTCGCATCCGTTTCTGACACACCGAGCGCAGTGATCGGATCTAGCCCCGGCGACCATACTCCCCGTGGGCCAGCCATGATTTCTTTGTACTTAATCCAATCGGTGTCTGTCAGGGACCATTTTCTTGCTTCGGCCTTCTCCACCGATGTCAGTGAGTTCTTCGCACCACCTAATTCAGTTGTGTCCGTTTCACTAACTCCATACGAGGATTGTGCAAATGACATTTCTGCTGCAAGGCAGCCAAGGAGCATCACACCTGCAATACGCTTTAACTGCATTCGTATATCGTCTCCCTAACCATCATCCGGTCTTTGTTATCTCGCGGTGTATCAAGATCAGAGGTAAGAATCGTGGTGACTTCGCCAGAGCACGATCTGTCGCGGATAATTGGCATCTGCATCACGGCAACTGGTGTAGCCACGGATGTAGAGTTAGCGGTCTTTACTTGACTAGTATATTCATCGCTAGGGTCGTAGGGCGCTAAGTTCACCGTAGACGAATGCTGTGGTTGAAGGGATAAATCACTAATGAAGTAATTGGACGATGGAACCCAGTGCTTTACACGTGCACCGTATTGAATGAACTCACCGGCCGAAAGTGTTTTACGAATCGTGTCATTCTCGTACCGATATTCAATTTCGCTGACCTTTGCCTGCAGCTCTGTTTTTTCACTCTCCAGCTCAGTGTACGAATAGATCGACGCCAAGATGACAAATGCACCTACAATCGCTTCCATTGCTTAACCCCCCACTCTGACTTTCATGGTGCGATCACCACGTTTGAATAAGGCGTACTCATCTGTCGCCCCAGAAAACATCCATCCTTCGTATGCACTGCCCCGGCGAAGTGATACCCATTCACCACTGGGCTCTTTTAAAACTACGTACTGGTTGTGGCCCCAAGAATCCATCGACTCAATTACCGCCGATCCAATATGGGCCGAGTACACCGGCGCTGGCGGCGCAGATCGAGTAGCAGTGGTCACTGGTGGAGCCGCTGCCCTCTTCTGTGCAAGCTTTGCCACTTCTTTCTGGGATGCAGACAAATTCTGGTATCGCTCATTTAAATCAACAATGCGCTGCTGGCTCTGCTTTAAACTTTCAATAAGCTCGGCATTGGTCGCAAACTGATTCTTAGAGGCGGTGTCGATGGCTTTAATCATTTTGCCCTGGCTAGCCATCTCCTGTTCCAAGGGCATGATGCGTTCTACGTCCTTCTCAAGTGCATCAGCGCGGGATTGAAGTTTGACCAAGTTCAGCGTGTTGTTATTGAGGTCTTCACTGAGACTGCCAACTATGGCCGTAACGTCTTGTGCTTCTTGGCTCAGGTTCTGGCTTTGCATGAATTGCTCATAGCCAACATAAGCAACGCCTCCGGCAGAAATAAGGGACAGCAACATAGCAAAGCTTGCTCGCTTGCCACCCACCCGCTTCACTTTCATCTCACTGTCAAAACGCAAAGGTATCGATTTTCTCTCAACGCCCTCTGGTATTACGTTTTCTTCAACGTGGTTTTCAACCGAAGGTGCAGATTCAGTGACATCAGTTTCCGTTCTACTTGCGCGATCCAACTCTGAACCTTCGGCTGCTGCATCAAACGGATCTTTGTCTGATGTGGGCTCACTAAATGCTTTGTCAATTGATCTCGCTAATCGACTACGTGGTTGCGTGGTTTCTTCTGCCTCCGACATTAGTTCACCCTCACAATCTTCGACGACAATTCAAAGGCAATTTTCCGATGTACCGGATCTACGATTAAATCAAATGCATCTCCAGCCAACGTTCGTAACGCCACATCGAGTGTGACTGGCCCAATCTGACGATGTATCTCAGGAAGTGGGAGCCGAAGTAGCTCAACTGTCTCATCAGAAAGAACTAGCGTGTTCGCCATTTCGTAGCCTGATCTAAGCAGCAGGAAGTTCATTGCTTGACCAACGCTTTGTAGCTGGCTTGGGAATGTTGTCGAGACGACAACCTTGAGAGGGTTAAACTGATCTGCCAGCGGAACATTGCGGACGTGTGAATAACGACCTGTTTGTACTACTTCCGTATTTTCATGGACAAAACGATCAGCAAGGGTAGCTGATGAAGCGGCCATCAAAACCGGACAAAGAATTTTTCTAAACATTGCTGATTGCCTCGCGAGAATTACTGAGGCTAATTTACAGAACTACAACGAAAAAGAGTCAAAGATTAGGACACTGCTCCTCCCCCCTTTTTTTGGTTTTATGGGGTAGAACTTTTTTGGGGAGGTCGCCCGCCGAAACGGGCATCTCCAAAATGAGGTATTGAAACCTGAAATTACTATTGGGCATGGAGAGCGCCCGATTTTAAATCTGGGTCCGAAGATGGGGTGCTAGGACCTAAACCCCGAGAATATGTGAACGTATGTCACACGGCATGGCTTCGCCACACAAATGCCGCCCGTATCATCATTGCTGCAAGAATGTTCTTGCTGTCCAGCCGGGCAAATGGAAAGGTTAAAGGGATATGCGAATGCTCCTTACAGTCCACCACGGAGGACTCTAAGGAACACTCAAAATAGAAGTTTAGAATTGAACGATCTGGAATGGAGTTGAGCAAGTCATTAAAGACTCGCAGCTAAGACTTTGAAAAAGCCTGCGGTGCTAAAGTAAATTGATTCTCTCAAACCTATCGAAAACGGTCAAGGTACTATTCCAACGCATCAAGGCAGTTCCGCGCATCCGAGAGGTCAGTGATCGCAGTGGTAAGCGAATGGGTGACAACCAGATTTGCATTTATGGCCAGTATCTCATTCTCAACTGATTTCAGTGTCATGATTTGATCCGGGTGTAATCCGGCGATAACAGGTTTGAACAACGGGTCACTCAATCTGGCATATTTCCGCTGTGCATCTTTTGCGCGGTATCGCCAATAATATGTTCGCGACGACTTGAGGGTACGAGGTGCAATTGTTATCGGAAACGCTTCCCCAAACAACGGCTCCATCTCTGCTTTAATCTCACCGATCCTCTGATCCATTGCCGACACAAAATCCTCGATCTCACGGAGCAACTGAGAATGTGCCCCCTGTCTATTATCCTTAAAAGATATTATTAAGTTTAAGTTTAAAGGGAAATGCTCGTTTTTCACTCTTACGATCCACCTAAAAAAGCTTTCGCGATCCACCTGAAAAGGCTCTTACGATCCACCTTTCAGGCTCTTACGATCCACCTGAAAAGCTTTCGTGATCCACCATGTCAGCTTTCACGATCCACCGGAATTAACATACTGTTTCGATCTTAGTCACATGACTAAGTTTGTTTCGCCGTACATTGCGAGTCCCTGCATATTAAAAACTACAGGCAATAAAAAAGGGCGTCTCCGCCCTTCTGATTAAGATCCAACCCTACGCGGTTTCGGCTTTTTTCTTTCCAACCACCCTATCCAACCCTGCGGTCAATTTACTCACAACATCATCCTCACCATCATCCTTCCCTGTTTTCTCGCTATTGTCCTTAGTGCTTACCAGAGTGGCGAGTCGCTTCTGAGGAAGTTGCGGCGCATTAGGTGATCGGGTTGTACCTTCGAGATATTCAATCTTTAGTTCGCCCATCATTTCAATGGCGCGTTTAGCAACCTTATTGTTTGCTGCCATATCGTCACGTGTCACGCCAGTTACTCTATATGCGTAAGCGGTATAAAGCGCAGTACGCATACGAGCCTCAAGCCGATTCAGCGTTTTGAATTTCTCGCTACTGTTCAGCAGACCAATATGATTCGCAAGTAACGTCTTCATTACTATCTTGTCCATTTTCAGAAGCTCATAGAGCATTGCAAAACCATGGCGGCTTGCAAACCTGATAGGCAAGATGCAGGGCTCATTACTCCCGACGTCGGGTAGTGTCATTGCCGGCGGGACCATCTCATCTATAAAGGTAGTTATAGTTTCTAGCTCTTGATCTAGTTCTGATCGGAGCTTTGCCAAGGCATTTTCTATCTGTATGAAGTGATAGTCCGCATACGGATCATCGAGCTTAACCTGTTCTTCAAGTGTCCGAGTTATGCTGGCGAACCCTGGTATACCTAAAATCCCACGACGTTCGGGTGTCTTGTCTCGACCCGACCAGACGCGGAGTGCCGGGCGCGTAGCAACGTCTACCGTTATGTCCGTTTTGGCCCTGATCGGCCCTAGTTCACTTCCGCTTGTGTCCTGGTTAGCCATGGTAATTCTCCTTTTAGATTGACTGCTTTTTTTTCCTAGCCGCTGATTTAAGTGACGCCTCAACAGATTCCATGCTTTGAACAAACGCCTCCACTTTGTATAAAGGACATCCGCTGATTCTCGCGGTGAACAGGTAACGATCGACAATATCCGGCATTCTCTTTGTCGCCTGCCATGCGTCAAATATTTGGTTGCTCTCCTCCAATGTGCAGGCCTTCGTCCTCACCTCTGGCCGATCAACATTCAGAACCGCTTTACGTGTCGAGATGTCTCCGCCTCGCATTCCGAAGAACTTACCCATCATTGCCTTGGAAGCTTGGAGTCGTATGTACTCATCACTACGGCGATCGCGATATCCACTTCTGGCAATCTCATCGCTAACAAGACGTTCCAAAGAACTCATGTCGATATTGAAAATAGACAGTGGATCTTTGTCGAGGAAGTACCGGCTTGCGACACTGAGCATTTGATCCGGTCCTAAATTTTCAAGCCGCTGAACGAAATCGAAAGGCAAACCAAGCGCGCGAATAATGTCTGGATCTCCGCCACGCGAGCATTCGACTATCCGTGCGAATAGCGAAAATAATGCGCTGCAACTATCCCCTGTGAGTTTAGTTTTGTTCGCCACCTGCCTGCTCCCATTGCAATTGTTGGTTCCGTTGTGTGGAAAATAGCCAAAAAAGGCTCATACCGTCAATAGATTTGAGTTAATTAGTCCGTTTATTGGTCTTTTATTACGAACAAAGGCCGATATTGCACTACTTTTACTCGCCGCATGTCAGTTTTGTGCTGTATAATTAGTCATGTGACTAAGTTTACATGGTGGATCGCAAGAGCCATGACCACACTCCCAGCTATAGGCGGCAATAAAGTAAGGTGGATCAGATGCAGATACTCCCATTCTTAACTGACGAACAAGATGCCTTGGAATATTGGCAAGACAATCAACCGGCTCATCCCGCCGTCGCTGCGTATGTCGCTGGCTATCTTGCAAAGCACAAAGTCAGCAACAAGGAGTCGCGTCGTTTGATGGGCATAGAGAAGGTTTACACGATGACCCATTACCGCCGAATCGGAACACGCTTATCTTCACACTGCCTGGAGATTTGGTTGAACAATCCGGGACGAATCGGCACAGGTCATGTTCGCGCCATCTCCTCTCTCCCTCCTGATCAGCACGAAGAATCATTACGTGATCTGCTAACCAAGAAAACAATCGTGCGAGATTTGGAGGCGGTAGCCGCTGGTAAAGAAGTTCAGGTCGACGCCGACATTGATTCATTGCAGCGGAAGATGAGCGAGGCCATTGGCTTCCCAGTAACCGTGCGATGGCGCAAAGAAAGCAGGACAGGAACCCTAAGCCTCAAGTTCTTCTCACTCAATGATCTCGACGATCTAGGTAAACGCCTTGGGTATGAATCGGATGAAACCTATTAGTTAGATCGGTAGATGGGACGAATTCCATGTCAACTTTTGACATGGTTTTTCGCAGGATTTTTGAAGTATATATTTTAAAAACAATAACTTAGGCTGATCTTAGGCTGGAGTATTCACAAGTGAATACTCCAGCTTTCTGAAGAGGTTAAATCTGGTTCAATGCCTTGAGAATAAGGTGTTCAACTGCAGCAACATCGGCTTCACTCAAGCCTTTCCGTATTATTTCAAACTTCACCGATCCATTGGTTGTTGAGATCGAATGCTTTACCGGCACTTTAGATTTACCTACCGTATACAGCTTAGGCGCACGCGGTTTAACTGCTAAAGAGTTAACTGCTTTCACTCTCACTGAACTTTTCAGTAGGCTCACAATTTCCGCTGCATCTTTCCATGATGCTGAATTTTTTATTGCTTCCGCCCTCTCCTCTCTCAACTGCTCCGCTGCTGCAATTAACTTTTCCCTGTTCTTGTTCATCAATTGAATTACAACTTGCCCGAAAGTTTTTTGCATGTCTGTGGGCGTGGTAAACAAAGAGGCAAACAGTTCAGGCAATTCGTACAGGGCTTTATATCTCGCAATATCGTTATCATTGATGTTTAGCGCGGCACCCAATTGATGCCAAGAAGAATAATCACCGCGCGCAACCATAGCTGCATATATTTGTGCTTGCTCCCAATGTGACAGCGCCGTGTTCTTGTTTTCGTTCTCACTAAATTTTGCCCTGTCCGCGGTAGGCACTTCACCGACCAAAGCTTTGTACTTCGGAATACCCGCAATTTTACAAGAAGCTAAACGACGAGAGCCGTCTAAAGAATCGAATCGACCACCTTCTTTTGCTGTTAAATACCCCGGCCGCTGCTGCCCTTCTTTTCTGATCGACGGCAAGATGTCGGACAAACTTAATTCGTCCAATAAGGACTGGCGGCGACCATTTGCATCGGGAATATCAATAAGGTCGACGTCAACTTCAACTTGCTTGAATTCAACGAGTTGACCCGTAACCGGCATTTTGATCGTGACTACTCCGCGCTCGGCCTCAGCCTTCTTGCTTTCTTCCTCGGCCTTTTCGCGTGCTGCCTCAGCCTTCTCACGTGCGGCTTTTTCTTCTTCAAGCTGGGCTTTTAATTTGTCCCAAGCACTTTCAATTGTTTCACCATCGCGAGCGCGAGCAGCAACTGACGCCTTGCGTGGTGTTTCTACTTTTGCTACACCCACTTCAGCATTTTGAACATCCTGCGTATCAACGTCCTCACTGGACATTAATGGCGCGATGTCATCGAAGCTGATTTTTTTCCTTTTAGTAGCCATTACGCTTTCTCTCCCTTAGCTGCTTCTAAATTAAGAGCACTTAAATTTGATGCTAAATCGACTGAAACGTAGGCTGGGTTAAGATTTTTATTTATCGTCTCCAGCAGTTCTTCAAATACATCGTCATAGTTTCGCTCAGCTTTCTTCAAACCATCTCGATTGGAACTATCAGCTGCGTTAATTTCGTAAAGGAAGCTCATTTCCGCAGCCGCCCTGCCCACTTCATTAGACGAATCAATATGCTTATCGAGAACTAAATTCACATTCGTCTTCGGATCGTTAAAAGTGTTTTCAATTAGGTTGGTCATGAGGTCCGAATAACTCGTCTTGGTTTTTTTATTCACAAGAAAGTTGAAGTGCGGGAAACTGCTAGCTTGATTTTGTCTTTCTGCGCTGTCCAGTACATCTTCCAGCATCTTTAGGAATTTCACAGTCGAGCGATAATCGGTCATTTCAGCTGGCGTCGGTACAAAGACTTGGTCGGTTGCTCTGATGACGCTTAGGGTCGAAAGGTTGAGAGATGGCGTTCCGTCGATTAGGATAAAATCATAGTCAACACCTACTTCTTTCAGTCCTTTACGAAGCTTATCAACTGTTACTTCAGTACCCCTTCCTCTGTTACCCAGAAGGTCAATTGATAAGAGTTCCAAGCAGCCAGGAATTAGGTCAATGCGATTCCAATAAGTCGGACGGATCGCATATCGCAAATTCAGAAAAGCGTTCTCATCCAAACCTTCTTCTAGCAAGGCATCCTGATCGCCGAGCATAAACGGTGCAATTGTATGCTCATAACTTATCTCGCTATCTGGCGCGAAACCAAATGCTTCTGTTAGTGAGGCTTGTGGATCTGTATCTAAGCACAACACCCGATAACCTTTCATAGCTAACCAATGCGCGAAGAAGAGGGTGGTTGTCGTTTTCTGGCAACCGCCTTTCAAATTTAGAAACGAAATTATTGAAGCCTTAATTGCCTCATCCACTTCCGGCAGGGTTTTGAAATGGACACGCATATCATTGATTTGATTTATAGTGTATCCAGCACGAATACGGCGAGTAGTATCTTTCCGGTAATCAGGCTCGGGAAGATCCCCAGCGGCTTCAGCTGATGATATGATGTGCCGTGACACACCGACCATTTCTGCGGCCAATTCAAGGGAAAAACGCCTTACATGAATTCGTTCATTCTCTGAAATTTTGCGAACAGCATCCTCGCCTAATTTTTCAATTTGGCCGGAGAGGACAAGACTCTTTATGTGATTGAGCAGTTGTTTAGATCGTCCTATGGCGGACGTCAACATCGACTTTACAGATTTGGCTCTTTCTGGTGTCATTACGGCAGGCATCGTATTTCCCTCGATTGGATTGCTTGCAGGGATTATGCTATATTTAAAGAATCCTTGTAACTGCTGCCGTTACTGTTTTTTGTTTATTTTGTGTTTAATTGGCGTTTCAGAAGATGAAATTGACTAAGAACGACATTCTCTCGCTTTTCAAAGCGAACGGCGCCAGTCGATCGGAACTCGATCGTAAATCCGTGCTTTTCCAATCAGTATATTTTCAAGACCACCTTCTGCATGTCTCTGGTGTTTTGACAGACATCAACGCGCCAGAATTATCAAAGAAATTAAACCCGCATTCATCAGTTCAAGATCTAAGTGGCATGGATGTATTCGATCTTGAAGATTTCGTTCAATCGAATCAGCTAACACTCGAACAAGCCAATTCCATAACACCGGCACAACTCGATAACCTAAGCTCTAAAACCAAAAGCACTATTTTAGATGTTAAATCCAGCAAGCTTCTTGAAGAACAAGAAATCTGGTTTAGCTTGGTCGAAGTTGTCCAGACTGGACTTCCAGTTTCACCGGTCGAAGGTGAACAATATTTTGAAAGAACGAACGGCGATTTAACCGTTACTTTTTCAGCGCCGAGTGATTTGTCTCTGCCATACGGTCAAATGGCGAGAAAAATTTTCATCTGGTTGGTAAGCGAAGCTGTTAAGTCAAAGGGTAGCCGCGTCACTTTGGGTAAATCCTTAAAGAAGTTTGTGACTGAAACACTAGAGTCAACTTGGACGACAGGGAAGAATGGCAACGCAGATGCTTGGGCCAGAATGCTCACTTCAATGTTAGGGATGAGTATCACTGCGACACGGAAGGGCAAGCTTGCGAATGGTAAATCAGTTGAAATTGCTAATTTAACTATCTCAAAACGCGCTTCGCTATGGTGGTCGGAAGACTATGACAGCGAACTAGAAGCCTATGTCGATTTCAACTCTGGCTTTATTGATACCGTAAGAACGAATGCTGTTCCCGGTGACGCACGTGCCATGCGAGGAATTCTCAAGGAAGGTAACTGCTTAGCGTTTGATACTTATACCTGGCTGACATATAGGTACTACAAACTCGATGTGTCAGGTCTTGATTCTACAGAAATCTCACTGCATTCATTATGGAAACAGTCGGGTAGCGGCTTTTCAAAATTCGGAAATTTTAAACAAAACTATATGAAAGCCCTTGAGACGGTTTCAAAGTGGTATCCGAATGCGTACTACAAAGTAAATGACAACACGCTTGTTCTATTCAGATCTACTCCCCACGTTTCACCTAAACTCGCTAGCGCCAAGATAAAACAACTGGCCGACGCTAACTCACCAAATTAATCACTTCCTCATCGTAGTAACACTTTATTTAAGCTCTGCTTATAAATTTCTATAGGGATAAGCTAATCATCCCTTTTTTCAGTTATTGGCTTTAAAACACCAAATTCGTATGAAAAATGCATGTTCGGATGGGGAAAATGAAAATCACATAGAAAGGCCATTTTTTGTCCGTAAAAGCCGATTTTTCTCTTTTACAGTATAATAATGGCCGACTAGGTAAGACCTTCTTAGAATAAAGCTCGAATTTATGCTTCATGCAGGAAGCTATAGGGGGGATGATTTAGTTATCTTATGGGATGATTCAGTTACCAAAGGGGATGATTTAGTTATCTATAGGGGATGATAAGCTTACTTTTGGGGATGACCGGGGGGATGAGTAGGTTATCTTAAAAGCTGGAAAATATCGCAAATTTTCGTTATATTTCAAGAGGTTATAAAATACGGCGATTTACCCTATAGAGCCTATAGTTTACCTGTAGTTTCCCTATAGCTTTGCTGTAGTTAAGCTTTAGTTTTTCTATTATTATCAACTGAGATGAGAAGAGGGCACCACTACACATATATACTCTGGAACAGTTGATTATCAAACGAGTTCAATAATGGCAACTTCCCCAACTATAGCATTAATGCTGGATTCAATCACTGGCGTTAAAGAAACAGAAATACTCGAGTTAATTAAAGCATGCGAAGAAGTTTATGACGCAAAACTAAAGAGCATTTCATCTATAGACAATTGGCTACCTGATAGACCAACAGTTCAAGAGGCGAACCCCACTCTGCTCAAAAAGAATATCCCGATGGATAAAGCAATTCGAACATTTAAAGAACTGTGCGAGCAGAAAGAGTGGGGCTTAAAAGACAGGTTAAATAGTCGGTTCATTGTTCACTGCAATATTATGAGCTAACGGCAATTGGTTCTTCATCTGTGGGTAATAAATTCATGCTCCCCTCATTATCTGAAGTCCTTACTCGCAGATAAAGTGCTGTGGCAGTGTATAGAGCATTATTCGTTTTACAATTCCAATCCCTCTCTAAATCAGAAAGGTCAGTATCGCCCTCAAGTAAATATATCGACCGGAAAGAAGCGCTGGTTGGAAATGTTAAGGGCAAGATTCGATCGGCATTCTGCCGAGCCCAGACTAACGCAGCTGATATAACTTCATACTGATACTTTGAATCCAATGCTGAAATAAGCTTTAACAGCTTGTGTTCGTGTTCAGTAAATTTAACCCTGAACTTCTTTAATTCGGTTTTAGCTCTCGGATTTTGGTCCATGCCTCACATTCCACATAACAATTAATTATGACGAGTATGAAATATGTTCTCTAGTGATTGAATGAAAACAAGGTCAGTCCGTGTTGTCCTAGAAATCAGATTAGAATTCAGTTTTCCAAGGTATCCTCCGAATTAAGGGGGACCAACATGCTCAAACGATTATTCACGAAGACTAATTCAGAAGAACTCACCCAAGAAAGCGATCAAGGCAATTTTGTCCCGAGGCGCGAGTATTATGTGGTTCAGGCTGGACAGGAAATCATCCAAGACGCCAAGTACGCGCACCAGGTACGGCGTGTTAAGCGACTTATCAGCGCGACTGACGTTGTTTGGCAAAAGCATTATCTGCATACGATTGAACGCTTCGCTGAATTAGTGCAAGGAGCACCGGCATCGGAGTCACATCATCATTCGCACCACGGCGGTCTGATTGAACATACATTGGATGTGCTAGCAACAGGGGTACAGGTCGCTCAGGGCTTCATGCTGCCACCCAACGTAGAGCCAGAGAAGTTACTGGAATCAGTCGACAGGTGGCGCTTTGGTGTCTTCGTGGCGATTATCGCGCATGATTTAGGGAAGGTGGCTACCGACATTGAGTTTGTGTACCGACAGAGGGGAGGGGAGTTTGAAAAGTGGCACCCGTGGCTAGGCCCGATGCCTGTCAATGCCGAGTACGTATACCGCTACAAGCCAAGGCTGACAAATAACGCAGTAGGCAAGTCATTGCATGAGCGAGCATCAATATCAATCGTGCCCCAATTGCTGACCAAAGAAGCAACGTTGTGGATTTATTCTGACGTTGAGCTCGTTGGCCAGTTGTTGAACACCATCACATCATCAACGGCCGGCGGCGGTGTCATTGCTGAGATTGTCCGACAGGCTGATAAAGCCAGTGTTGCAAGCTCTATGGGGGCGCATCAAATTGGTGAAAGATCTCACTCAGCTGCTTTGACCTTGCATGAGAAGTCATTGAACGCGCTTCGCCAACTGATCGACGACGGCGATCTTAAACGCAACCGGCCCGGTGCAGCTGTATGGTCCACAGAAACGCACACGTGGGTCGTATCGCGAGTAGGCGTTGAAGCGATAAAAGCGAAATTGATTTCCGAGGGTCACAAAGGCATACCAAACAATCCGGTGAGGATGTTTGAACACTTCCAAGCCCAAGGTATTACGATCAGCCCTGAAAACGGTGACAACACGTGGCGAGCAGAAGTAAATGACTTTAGCCGCGGCTGGGTACAGATATTAACTTTCATGTGCTTCGCGAATGAGACGATCTGGCCTACGCGCATGCCTGAGATCTTCGATGGATCGATTACGCCGGTGGATGAGAACGATAAACCCATCGGATTATTGCCTACAACGGCAGAACAGGTTCCAATGCAGGAAGTGGCAAAATCGAGAGAAGTACAGCCTCGTCCAGTGCCGACAGAGAAGCCAAGCGTAGTAGAATCAACTATCGCGCCAGAAAGCAGTCCCCCTAAAACACCGGTCAAAAAACCGGCTGCAGCAGCTACGCCCAAGCCTTCGGTGAAAAATGTTCAGACACCGCCGGAGAGTAAGAGCGCAAAATCATTTTCAACTCAGCGGCAGGGCCTTAAACCTGAAAAGACAGTGGTGGAGAGAACTTCGACATACACCGATACTGGTAAGCCAAACATCTCGGAGAAGGAACTCAGGGAACACCCGTTCTTTCATTGGCTGCTTGAAGGTATTGCCCATAGAAGCATTAAAGTAAACGAGCCGAAAGCGATGGTGCATATCGTTGATGGGTTTGTTGCCCTGGTAACTCCTAGCGTTTTTCACAGGTTCTTTGAGAGTGCCATCCAGAAGAAACGATACGAGCTGAAAGGGGAGGGCAAGCCACTCTTCACAGTGATCCAAAAAGAGCTGTTTGGACTCGGTGTAAGCCATATTGGTGCAAACGGACGAAACATTATTGATTTAACGGTTACAGGTGTAAGGAAAAAGACCGCTATGAGTGCAATTTTGATTGGCCGCGAGTATCTACCTTCATTAGACAAGTTCTCGCCTAACTCAGCGGTAAAAATTACGGAGCAGTGATGGTTTATAAGTCTATGTTGGACATGGAAGTGTGCTAAACATTAAACTTATACAAGGAATCCTATACACACTACCCGTAAAAGAGTTTTACCCAATGATTGTGAGCATCGAATCGAACGACACAACATGGGATCGTCCCGGTGAGCGGCTTATCAAGATCCTTGATTCGATCGGCTTCCCCGAAGGTTACGGCCGGATGATTAAGCTTCAAGAATTGTTAATGCAGAAGAAGCCTGAGACTTTTTCGACTCTTTCATACAGCACTGTAAAAGCTTGGTTTTCAGACCGAGCGCCTGCCATGTCTAGGATAGACGAGATTTTCGATGTTCTGGGCCAAACCTATTCCTTCCCCTGCGACATACGCTTAATCAAAAGTTGGTGGAAAGTCGGTGGTTTCAATCCCTTTGAGAATTTGCCTAAACCAATTGAGGCAGGCGACATATCAACGAAGTTGGAAATCAAGCTTTCAACAATGATCTCAGCTGAAATGGGTGATTCATTTGCCGATGTCAGTACAGACGATCTCAAGAAGATTAAGCTGGTTGCGCTTAATGTCCTGGCTAAATTTGCGGACCCAAAGCACATAGAACCAGACGATCAAACTCTCGCTTTGATCGTAAAAGGCATAATCAACAGTTAATTCACCAGTCAAAAAGTGTGACCTAGCTCACATTGTCGGTGTGTAGTAGTGTGCCGGCATTCCACTCTGGCGTTTATTTTGCCTAAATAACCAACGATTTAATGGAAAGACAATCTGAAGGTAAAGCAGGATGCTTTTGAACCATCGTTATATCACTAAGGATATGGTCCCTAAAGTAGCGGTCCTCGTTACTTTCGTTGCTATTTCGCTCTTTATGATCTATGCCAAGCGTGTGCAGGATCAGGGATCCATATCGCTGCAGGCTCGGGCATTCTCCACGGCAATTGCTTCAGAAGCAGCCGAAGACATAGCAATCAGAATATTGGATAGCTCAACCACCGCTATTGATGCATTAAATATCCCGATAAGTGAATCCGTGGATGGCATTACCTTGTTGGGTGCCGAAGGCGAAATAGTAGGGCACAAAGATTTTCCACGAAGCCAGCTCGTCCGTGATAGATCACTTCCGCCAGTAAAAATTGAACTGAATAAGTTTGGTGCAGATAGCTATAGCGTTATTGTATTTACCAATGACAAAGCTCATGCGGGTATTACGCGGCGTACATTGTTCGCATGGCAATGTATGTTGGTACTGTCATCCCTATCCTTGCTTGTGTATCTACTGCTGCGCCATCAGGCAGAACCCAGGCGCAAGGATCAAGCTGAACTTGGCGTGGTTGCAAGCAAACAGAGCCAAGCAGAATCAGTAATACGCCAGAATAAAGACACTAATCTCCGACGTTACATGACGATACTTTCCCTCAGAAAATTGAAAGGAACTGCTGACCATATAGTTGCGAGTATTGACGCTACTGTGCATAGCTTAAACCAGAACGACTCACTGATGGCGAGAAAGATACTGGCAGACGAGAAAGCGAAAATAGTAAGCGCAGCAAAGATTCTTGATGAGGTCTTGGTGGTCAATTCAAAAACCCCTCGGTCCGACGAGAAGATGTTTACTTGGATGTCAGCGAGTAAAATTTTTTCTGATCTAAGCGAAGGCTTACAATACTGTGCGGACGAAACACTAAATGCAAAGTTCTCAATCATGTATGCCGGGGGTGCAGAAGATCAGCTGCTCATTGATGCTGACGTTGTACCACTTGTGATTAGCGCGGCTTTAGGTGCCATAGAGGAATATGTAGTCAGCGGCACCATCTACGTCAAAGGAAGTATAGAGAAGGATCTTCTGATTGTTCAGGTAGAAGTCGAAACAGAGCGTGAAGAACACGACGGCAGCAATATACTTAATGCTTACGACGGCGCATTAGGGGAGGGAATTAAGTTTGTCTTTAACCTGGCTAAATCAATTGGCGCCTCCGTTACGGTCGATTCAGTGGAAAACCAAGCAGTACGTTTTCGTCTCATATTATCTGTTAAAACACGAATAGGGTTCGATATACCAGATTCAAACGTTGCGGCAATTAATGTCGAGCATGAACAGCGACGGTTCGCTACTTTCTTTCACAACTATGGCGACGGGGGCATTAAAATTCTCGTTGTCGATAATGATGTGAATCGCATGCAGAACATAGCAGATAAAATGTCGCTTGGAGAAATGCGCCGCGATGATGTCCGGGTCACGTTCACCAGCGATCCGGCGGAGGCAGTGCGGCAAGTAGAGGAAGTTCTTTATGATGCGGTGGTTGTCAGGCACGGCATGAGAAACTTGGATGCCCTGTTATTTTTTAAAGTGTTAGGGCAAACAGAGCACAATTATTCAGGCAGCAGGAAGTTCCTAATGGCAGAATCCGGCGCGGTGTCAGAGCAACGAATGCAGATCATGAACCAAATGGGTGTTACGTTGATTGACCAGCATGTGTCTGTCGTAGACATCAAAAATGTGGTGAGGAATATTTCACTAAGAGCAGTTTAGGAGGGGAGGGGTGTTTTTAACACAGGTACTCGATCGCTTCGTCTGAAATATTGATGACGCTCTCTGCAACTAAACGGTCAAGTCGATCTTGAACAGCAACATCATTCCCAATCAAACCTAAATGCGATGCTATGTGGTTGCGTAGACTGGCGACCTTTTGAGGTCGTTTTTCTTTGGGTTTTGATTTTAGGCTTTGAACAAGTTTTTGAGTGTCTGCAGGCACACTAGCGACCTTTAGCTGTCGACACGGCCGACCATTATTTTTGATATGAGCTATAAGTGGGCCGAATCCGGTGTCGTTACTTACGACTTCAAAGCTAACCTTTGGTTGTGCCTCGCAGTCGAGCTTGCCAAGGTAGTAGGCAAGATGAAAATCTAGATTATTCTGTTGGCTGGCTTTAAGTTGGACCACGACCATACTAATTGGCTTATCGTACTTCGATTTGTGGAAATCAAGTCGTGGCTGCTTGGAACCAAGAAACACTATAACTCTTTCATAATTTGATAGTTCAACTTTGCCAAGACTTCCGATATTCTCGTAATCAATGAATGCCCACTTCACTCTTAACGTCCTTGTATTTTATTTACGAATTAGTTCCAAAATCCATTCTGAAAGTGTAATGGAAACGTGTTGAATAATATATCAGATGGGGATAACTTTGCGACATATACGCAAAGCTGGCATTTCAAGTCCAAAGAAACACAGCAACATGCGGGTGGCTTTTTTATTTATTCGTTATATTGATAGTGACCTTATAATTTATGATAGACGTTCTACTGAAGGCCAGGCCCGTTCGGTTTAAGTTGCTCAAGACCCTTGCCGATCATGGCGTTACTTCGTTTGATCGTTTGGCCGCTTTTGTACTGATAGGTGGTCTAATTGATAAGCAGGGTTACGTGACAAGTAGGGATCTGACTTTTGGCGCTGATTCAGAAAGCGAGCGGGTACGAGCCAATACGTATTTGAGGCTTTTCGTTGGGAAAAATCACAAGCTTGGACAGCTTGATAAGCCGCTTTTGAAGTTAAGCTCATTCCATGAGCCGGTTGAACAAGGACGTCCGCACGATTGCTTTGTTTTTAGTGCGCGTGGTCGCCGGTTGTGGTCGGCTCTCGGCCAGCTTGATAGCGATAGGGTTTAGTGCTTTTTGGTAACTGCTGAATTTGACGAGTATTTCACTAGGAGAGATTATGTTTTTTATTGATAGAATACTTGCAAGTTATTGGGCTCCCGCCGGTACACCTTTGTGGCGGCATCACCTTCTCTCGATACTGGTTGCCACATTATTGTTGTCGGCAGCTATCGCGATAGGAGCAATGAGTGTCAACAGCTTGATTAGAAGCTTTATTGTGATTGTTTTAGTTCAGGCGATCCTCGGCAAAATAGCAAGAGTCAAATTTGGAGATACGAAACCGGTAGGTTCGGCGTACTTTAATGAGTGATTTTATCTGATGAACTGGCTGGAAGTTTCCGGTCTAGTTGCTTAACTTAGGGTTTTGCATCGTATAACGGCATCGAGGATAGTTTGAGCAGGCCCAGAAACTTTCGCCTGAATATTTACCTTTTAGCGAAGTCTTTGATAGCAGTTTGATTCCGCAGCTTGGGCATGATGGTGTCGTGTAGTCCCCTGACGTCATCTTCTGCAATAGATCCTTGCGAGACTCTAATGGCAATTCGTTAATCAGACCCAATAGTTGTTGTGTATCAATGAGCTTAATATCCTTTCCCTCAGCAAAAGACGAGGCTGCGGATGTGTATTTAGTGGTAGTTACATAGACTCCCGAAGAACAACCGACATCAGCCATTATCCCGAATAATTCTCGTATCTCTTTGATACCGACAGGTCTGTTTGTCCACGATTTACATTGAACCACTGCGGCTATCTTGTCAGGATCGTGCATCTCGTATAGAAGCACATCAATACCGCCGTCAGCACCTTGCTCTGTTACATCTGCCTTTATGCCTTTGGCTTGGTAATAACCAGCACAAAGCTCCTCAAACCGTTTCCACTCAAGTTTCTTTATAAGCGCGATTGACCATTCTGCAGGCTTTTGTGTAACAGGCACGGCGGTAAGTTGAGATTTTCGACCAGAAACCCGTCTCGACGATTTAGTGCTGGAGGTTAGATCAGAGAATATAGATTGGATAATTAACCATAGGATGGACCCTAGAATGATAAGGGGCAACGATAATTCGAGAGCTGCTTTAATATCTTTGGTGTAAGCGTAGGACAGGAGAATGGTGCTCAGGAAGATGAACTTTACAAGTTCTGAATTCTTACTCCCTTTTCTACGACGCCTTGCCATACCAAAATAATTCCTTGTCTAGCTCAATGAAGACTACGATATAACAGCTCGCCACAGGTCACGCAATAATGAAGCTTGCGTCGATCGTTGACATGAGCCAAACCTCTAAACTGAATATGTGACCCACCGCATACCGCGCAAAGGACACGACCCTGTTTCACTTTATCTGGATGCTTGGCAGCATACTCACTAAGCGTTAAGTTCTTGTTGAAACGAGTTTTCTGAGTGACTTGACCGAGTATAATTAAGCATATGATTAATAGAAAAAACCAAAGTATGTCCATATCCACTTCCCTATGTGAACCTAGTAACACTTAGCGTGCAATGCCAGAAGTGCTCTAGTCGTACTCCCAGCATTGAAGAATAGATCTTTACGAAGGGAAAACACAGCCCCCCACTAAAAAATAGTTGGGGAGAAAAATGGCCATTGAAAGTGACTGATGTGATGAAAGGGGTCCAGAAGATATGTTCCTTCTGCTTATTCACATTAGTTGAAGATCAAACCACTTCAACATAATAGATCGTTAGTTTGTATATGCCTTACAATGACCCTGATTGTGTTTTGAACACGGCGTTCAGGAATGGAACGCCTGATTTATCATCTATCACAGGAACGTGGCCATGAAAAAATATGTCTGTTTTCTACCTATTTTATTTAGTTCATACACCTTAGCCGATTTTCGCATGTCGGCAGAGCTGGGCGAGGGGCGCGTCGATTATAGCGATACAGCTACTTATGAAGCTAATGTCTTTGATGAAGATGGTTTCGCCCTGGCAAGCTATATTGGTTATGAAACTGATGAGATGCTCATAATTGATCTGGGGCTTGGGTTAATGAATAATTTCTCGTTCTTCGGTTTCGGTGACACAGGAAGCTTTAAATCGTATGAAGTGCTGTTTGGATACCGCTTGAATTTTAATGAGCTTTACATCGAGCCTAAGATTGGTTATTCAAAATGGGAGCTAACGATAGAGGATGCTGCGCTTACCAGTTCAGATAATCAAAGTAAGTATCAAGATAGTGGAAAAGACGCGATGGCAAAGCTTACAGCGGGGTATATGCTCGGAAGGCATTTTGGTGTTTCCGTAACGTATAAGTATCAAGACTATTCACATGGATATGCACAGTCAGTTTTGCTCGGGTTTGACTTCAAGATATAACCGCTTCAATACCCAGTAAATATAGTATCTGCTGATGCATCTCAATAGTGGGCAAAAACCGCGTCCCTTCTTTCTACTTATTTCTTAGGCTAAAATTTACTATGAGCTAGAAGGAATGTACTAACTACCTCAAGGACGACACATGAAGAGTGTATTAAAAATAGTGGCGCTATCATCCACGATTACTATTGTGACTGCCTGTGCGTACCAGTCAGAAACATTGTATTCGCCGGAATTCAGTAATATAGAGGCATTCAGTGCCCAAATGTCAAAGGACTTACAGGCAGGTGCAGAAAAGCTTGTTGGTCACAGCATGTATAGTAAAAGTGAATATAATCCCAAAACAGGTTTACTCCACTTCACAACAGAAATAGTTCCACGCGATGGATTCTCAGCTATTTATAATAGCTACAATAATTATTGCGTCGGGAAGGGGGGTATCTTTGATGGTGGGCCACACGGTACTGGACTTCCCAGGGTTTGCTAGACACCAAATAACGCTAGAATCTAGTTCTACGAGAGGTGTTTATGAAGTCCAAACGTTACACAGATGAATTTAAGAGAGAAGCCGTCAAACAGGTCACTGAGCGCGGCTATTCTGTCGCAGATGTCGCCCAGCGCCTTGATACAACTACGCACAGTTTATACGCGTGGCTAAAGAAGTTTGGCGAACCTAATCCCCAGACCTCAGACAAAATTGACCTTTCGGCTGAGAATGCTCGGCTTAAGTCAGAGCTGCGGCGCATGACGGAGGAACGCGACATCCTAAAAAAGGCCGCAAAGTACTTTGCCAGCAACCCAGAGTAAAGTACCGCTTTATCCGCGATAATCAAAAGGAGTTCCCCGTCCAGGCGATGTGTCGTGTCTTTAAGATTAATCGTAGTGGGTATTATGCTTGGCTGAGTAAACCATTGTCTGACCGAGCCATTGAAGATCAGCGGTTATTGAAGCGGATAAAAGCGTTTTACGTTGCTAGCGGTGGTACCTATGGCAGCCCCTGGATACACCGCGATCTGCGTGATGAGGCCGAATCTTGCAGTGTTCATCGTGTGGCTAAAATCATGCGAGAGAATAAGCTAAAAGCTCAGATCGGTTATAAACGTCGGTACATAAAAGGGGGCAAGCCCGGCAAGATCGCTGACAATATATTAGATCGCCAATTCAACCCTAAAGCTCCTAATCACGCGTGGGTGAGTGACATTACTTACATCAGAACCCACGAAGGATTTTTGTATGTGGCGACAGTAATAGATTTATTTTCTCGAAGAGTTGTTGGCTGGTCAATGGACAAAACGATGGATCGCCACTTAGTTATCAATGCGTTATTAATGGCCGTATGGCAGCGGAACCCCAAAAACGAAGTGCTAGTGCACAGCGATCAGGGCAGTCAGTATGCCAGCTCAGATTATTTAGCATTCATGAACGAGCACAGGCTAATACCGTCGATGAGTCGACGGGGTAATTGCCATGATAATGCCGTCGCTGAAAGCTTTTTCGCGACATTTAAAAAGCGGGTCACCAAACGAAAGATATACTCGACTAGGGAGGAAGCCAAAGGGGAGATATTTAATTTTATAGAGATGTTCTACAATCCTGTAAAGCGCCATTCGCACACAGGTGGCGTATCGCCTGCTAAGTTCGAAGAGGCGTACTTTTTAGAGACAGCAACTGTCTAGCGAACCCTGGGAAGTCCAGTACAAATCTTTGTATAGATGCCAACACAAGAACGCCATTGTTTTTTGTCCATTATAGGGTTCAAGCAGATTTTGACTATGCCGGTGGTGATAACTATTTGATAACCGCTGATGAAGCTACAAATGAAAGTAGCGGTTATAGTCTACTGAGTATTGCAAAAAGTGCAGGTTATAAAACAAGCCGCGAGCGTGAAATTGATGCACAGCAGGAATTATTAAGGAGGCAAGAAGCGAAAGCGGAACTTCGTTCATTCCAACAAAATGCGACTATAGGTACGAAGGTTTTTTGCGGCATGGTCATCAATACGCGAGGGTCCCTGGTGCAAGTACAAACTGTTTCTCGCGCAACCGCGTGGGTTCCCCGCGAATCATTAAAGCTCCCCATAAGGTTTTCTGATAGATTCATTGAGCTGGGAGTATGCGAAAGCTATATAATGGATTTCTAACAAAACGTTCAATTTCGTTGTATGTCTGGTTCCAATACCAAGGGTGCAGGTGAGAGAATGAACATCGCGTGGAAGTCAAAACGCGACCAGTGGGGCGCCAATTTCTTGTTTAACCCCCATGGCTTAATCTAGCTGTAGTAGCTCAGACTTGATCTGACAGTTACCCGTTTTTTACCC